>JAANMX010000387.1_pt1 | contig 59482 bp, 60 predicted proteins | sample 7279681 | NCBI WGS metagenome assembly JAANMX01 (sample SAMN14094542, study PRJNA606508) | bioreactor metagenome | isolation source: A lab-scale SPAN reactor treating ammonium-rich wastewater day 351 | place: Ireland: Galway | collected 2018-01-01
GGCCGCAAGCGAGGGCTCGGTCGCCGAGGCCTTCGGGTTCGAGCCGGCGGCCGAGGGGGCGGTGGCCGCAAGCGAGGGCTCGGTCGCCGAGGCGTTCGGGTTTGAGCCGGTCGGCGCGGCCGAAGAGTCTGTGGCCGCAAGCGAGGGCTCGGTCGCCGAGGCCTTCGGGTTTGAGCCGGTCGGCGCGGCCGAAGAGTCGGTGGCCGCGGGCGAGGGCTCGGTCGCCGAGGCGTTCGGGTTCGAGCCGGTCGGCGCGGCCGAAGCCTTCGGATTCGAGCCCGGCCCGACGGAAGAGGGCCTGGGGCCTCAGTCGACAACGCGGGCCGGCTTTGACCCGGCTCAGGAGGCCCCGGCCGAGCTGGAGGCATTCGGGTTTGAGCCGGTGCCCGCTCGACCAGGCCCCTCGGTGACTGATCCGCAAGACTTCGAACCGATTGCGCTGGCACTCGAAGGACCTGAGAAGCCCGAGTCGGAGGCACAGCGGCTGACAGCCACTTTCGAACTTGCCGACTCCGATGCGGTTGTTGACAGGCCTGCTCCTGAGGTGGCCTCAGAAGCTGAGGGTGGAGCTTTTGAACTGGCCGAGGGAGTTTCCGAGTTGGACTCCGCAGAGCTGACCAACGAGACAGTCGGTGCTGAGGCCCTGGACGCGACCGAGCCCTTCGAACTGGACGAGGTGGAGGTTCCCGCACCGGCGACCGAGGCCGAAGTCGAGTTCGCGGAGGGGGAAGCGCACGAGCCTGAGGAGGCTGTCCGGGTCGAGTTCCCCGTCAGCGAATCGGAGCCTGAGCCGGAATTCGAGCCCGCCCAGGAATCTGCGTCCCCGGGGGACGCGCTTGAGGATGAAGAAGGAGACGCCATGATCGCATCGGAGCCGAGAATCGACGATCGTTGGGGCCCGCTGGTGGGGGCCGTGCTTAAGGCTGGAACGGCTCAGGAGTTGCTTTTGAGTCTCCCACGCCCACAAGACACGAGAGAGTCTCTGGAGAAGATGAGCCAGTTGGCTCGCCGCCTTGAGCTGGCCGGCCGTCCCCAGGAGGCAGCCCTGGTGGCGCTGCGTCGTATTGAGATCGAGGACGGTCCTCAGGCACGCCACGAGCTGATGCGCATTCTGCAACTTTGGAGTCAGAGTCTGGCCGAAGTCGACCTGATCGAGTTGGTCGCGCGGCAGTCCGGCCAGCACAAGCCGGCCCGGACGGACATCGAGCCCGAGAAGGCGCCCCGATCGGGTCCACCGGTTTCCCCCATGCCACGGGGCCCGATCAAGCCGCCCGTCAAGCCACCCTCCGGTCGAACGGAGGTGCAGCCTGAGCTGAAGGCGCCGGTTGCGGACGAGAAAGCCCCTCTGGAGGGAGAGAAAGCGCCCGTCGAGGAACGGAAGGCTCCGCTCGAGGAAGAGAAGCCTCCGGTCGAGGAGCAGAAACTTCCCGTTGAGGAAGCGAAGGCCGCGGTCAGGGAGGTGAAGCCATCTGTCGTGGGGACCAGGCCCGCTCCCTCCCCGCCGGCCCTTGCGGAGGATAGCCAGAAGGCGGACAGCAGCGATCTCGACGATTTGCGCGAGCAACTCTTCGAGCACCCGACCGATGCCGCGCTGCGAGCCCGGGCCCTGGAGCTACTGGGCCAGGACCCATCGGGATTGGTCCGTTTTTACCGCGAGCTCTCGGCCCGTCTGCCCGAAAGCGCCCCTCACCTGCTCAACGTGGCCAGGGCTTACGTGCACAGCCAGCAAGATCAGCTGGCCGTGCTCAACTTCCAGAAGGCCCTCAAGCTGGAGGGCACCGCCGAAGGCTACCACGAGTTGTCTCAAGTCTACGTTCGCCTGGGCAAGAACGAGCTGGCCAGCAAGACGGCCGAGAAAGCCCGCGAGCTGGAAGCTGGCGGGTAGCTTTCAAGAACTTTTCAGTCCGCTCGAATAGGCTCCTCGGGAAAACCAAGACAGAGATTTCCGAGGGGAGACATCCGCCATGATCAACACCCAGTCAGCCATTTCCGGGAACTACCCAGTCAGCTCCGCCGGCTCGCAGGCCAGGCCCGAGCAGCAAGCCGAGGTTCCCCGTGAGTCCTTCGAGGGGCCCCGCCTGGGGTTCGAGCCCTGGATCGGCCCGGGCAAGCCCGGTCATCCCGAGCCGGCCATTTGCCCGAAGCCCGTGATGACCCCTGGTCCGGTCCCCGGGCCCACCATCGGCATTGAGCCCTGGCTCAGCGGCGAGCCCACCACTGACCCCCAGGTCGGCTCCAAGTTTGCCGACAAGCTGGTGCGCACGTTCGGCGAGCAGGCGCTGCTCTCCATCGACGATTCCCGCATCCACGGCTGCGAAGGTTACTACTTCAAAGGCTGGGAGAGCGTGGGTGGAGACGACTTCATCAAGGGCGTCACCCTGAGCCGCCTGGGCGAGGGCTGGGAGATGGTCGATTTTGGCAGCTACGAGCTGAAATCGGGCAGCGTCGGCCAGCGCCTCACCTTCGACATGGCCAACCGCCAGACCGTGCTCGAGAGCTACTACGAGGAGAACCGCTACGACACCACTCGCTTCAGCGAGATTCTCCGCCGCGACGAGGACGGCAGCATGCGCCGCGAGCTTCCCCCCGCCGGACTCTAGTCACATTACCCTTGCCGACCATCTGACCCCGACCCGGTCGAGCCGGGCCGGGGTCAGATCGCGCTCTGACGACCGTTCACCGTTCCCACCGGGCGGTATACCGCCTGCTCAAACCGGTAACGCTCTTAGCCCGGTAAGCAAGACGGATTTACCGCCCTCCCGGCGTTACCGTTCCCACCGGGCGCGCCGGTCAAGCCGCCAGACGACGCTCGAGGAGATTGGCAAACAAGCGTTCTTGGTTCGCGCGTCGCGAGATTTTCATAACCCAGCAACCCGCCTGACCCCTCCCAAGAGTATGCTGTGCCCACGATGGTCCGGCTTTCCTCGCTGCTGATCACTCTGGCCTGGTGGGGCTACCGACGTAGCCGCCTGAGCCTGCTGGCGACAACCGTGATCCTGGCATCGATCCTGGCCCTGCTGCCGACCCACCGGTGGGGCGCGCCCCTGAGCGACCTGCTTCCTCCCAGCGACCCCGACCGCATCCGCCTGGAAGAGCTCAGCCGCCAGGTTGGCAACTCGCAAGATCTGGTGGTGCTGGTGCGGGGGCTGGAAGCGGCCCAGCGCAAAGCTTATATCGACCGGCTGGCGCGCCAGCTGCGCCAAGACTCGGAGCGCTACGACCTGGTGCTGGCCCGGCTCGATCTGGCCTTCTTGCGCCCCACGCTGCTTTACTATCTGGGCCTGACCGAGCTGATCGCCCTGGAGCAGGCCACCCGCAACCTGCGCCCCCTGGTGACCCGCCCCGAGCAGGCCCTCAGCTCCGACGCACCACCCAATCCCAATCTGCTCAAGCTGGCCGGCCACTGCCTGGGCCAGCTCGAGACCAGCCTCAAGACCCGCGGACGCTTTCAGTTCCAGTCGCCGATGTGGAGCTTCGCCGATCCGGGCCAGCTCGACCCCCGCGCCCTGCGCCTGTTCCAGGGCCAGCCGGTGCTGCACTACACCACCCTCGAGGAGGGCGAGGTGCACGTGCTCCTGGTCCGTCCCGGCCGGTTGGGCCAGGATACGGCCCTGCTCGGACTGCGCTACGAGGCCAGCCGGATCGCCCGCCAGATCCCGGGCATCCGGGCCGACGTGACCGGCGTTGCGGCCCTGCTGCGCGAGCAGAGCCGGGGAATGCTGAGCGACCTGTCCCGGGCCGGAATGCTGGCGCTGGGTGCTCTGCTGGTGCTGTTCGGGCTGGTCTACCGCGATCTCTATCGCCCCCTCGCGGGCGGCCTGGCCAGCTTGCTGGGAGCGGTTTTCCTCTTCATGCTGCTGGCTCCCAACGCGATGCCGGCGGCCGTGGGCGGCCTGGTGGGCTGGCTGGCGGGCCTCTGTTTTGCGCTGCGCCTGGCCTGCAGTTATTCCGAGCAGCGCCGCAAGGGGAGCTTTCCCCTCAACGCCTGGCGCACCGCCATGCTGGGCCCCGGAAAAGGCTACGTGGGCGCCGTGGTGACGCTGGGGACGGCCTTCCTGGCCCTGCTCATGACCGGTTTCCCGGGCGCCATGGAGATCGGCCTGGGGGGCGCCATCTCCTTGCTCGGCTCGCTGCTGGGCACGCTGGTGCTGCTGCCGGGCTTCATGGGCCTGTACGACCCCAATCCCACCAACCTTCCCGCCCTTACCGACGAGCGACTGCGCCGGGTCGTGCACCGGGTGCGCCGCCAGCGCCACGGGGCCACCCTGGCTGCCGGACTGCTCCTGAGTCTGGGAGCCCTGACCGCCCTGACCCACGGCTCGACCTACCTCAACGACGACCCGGTGCTGGTGATCGATTCCAGTCTGCCGGCGGCAGACTCGGTGTTGAAGCTCGAGCGCAATGGCCACAGTTGCTTGCACGCCACGGTGCTGGCCCGCGATGCCGAGCACGCCCGCCAGATCGCCCGGTCCTTCAAGTCGCAGCCGCTGGTGGGCCGGGTGGACTCGTTGGCCAGCCTGCTGCCCCCCGAGGCCGAGGCCAAGGCCCCGCTGGTGGGCGCCATTCGCCAGAACGTGGACGGCCTGAAGCTGCCCGCCCCGCGCTCGGAGTGGCCGGCCGAGCAGATGCTCGACCTGGCGGCGCTGGCAGCCAGGTTCGAAGCCAGGGTGCGCCAGCTCTCTCCCCACAACCCCGAGCTGGCCTCCGACATCCTCACCCGCATGGCCGCCCTCAAGACGACCATTCCCAGGCTGGGCCCCGGTCCTCTGGAGGATGGGCTGCTGGCTTTCGAGCAGGCCTGCCGGGCTGACCTCTCCAACCTTTTGACCCTGCTGACCCGGCAGACCCCGGTGGCGCCTACGGCCCGCTCGCTCCCCCGCGAGCTGCAGGTCCGTGGCCTGAGCGGGGCCGGACAGCTGGTTGTGCGCATCTATCCCAAGCAGACCGGCTATGAGCCCGAGGATGCGTCCGCCTTCGTGGCCAGCCTGAAGTCGGTCGAGCCCGAGGTCACCGGACCGGCGGTGCTGCTGGCCCGGCTGGGCGAGCAGGCCCGCCGCGTCTCCTCGGCGGCGGCCGGCTTCGTCTGGCTGACCCTGTTAGTGGTGCTCATCCTGCGGCTGGGCTCGTTCGGGAACGCTCTCCTGGCCATGCTTCCCCCCACCCTGGCCTGGTTCTGGACGGCCGGGTTCCTGGCTCTATGCCAGGTCCCGCTCAATCTGCTCACCTTCCTCTTTCCTCCCGTGCTGCTGGGCCTGGGAGCCACCCTGGCGGTGGAGAGCCAGCGTCGCCGCAGCGCCCGGGGAGGCCGCCCCCTGCTGATGGCCGTGCTGGCCGTGGCGCTGGTGGCGGCCAGCCTGGGCGTCTCGGCCAATCCGGCCCTGGCCAGCCTGGGCCTGGTCCTGGCGGTGAGTCTGCTGGCCAACTGGCTGGCGGCCGCCTCGCTGCCCCCCTCGCGCGCCCGCGCCCGCTCGCGGGTCAAGCTGGTCCACCGGGTCCGCCCGCCGCGGGTGGCCACTCTGCCTCAATCCCTGTCGGCTCGACTTGCCAGGATGCTCGGATAGTCGCGTCATGATTGCCACGCAGGCGCTCAGTCTTCCCACCCGGCGTCCAGAGCAGACCTGCCTTCGGGGGGCGCGCTGCCCCTCAGCAAGCCTCATCGCCGCCATAGCACCTCGGCGGTCTTCTTCAGCTCGCCGATGAGCTCTATGGCGCAGTTGAGGGCTTGGAGAGGGCTGGAATCGCTAAGTGGCTCGTCTGTTCAGGTCTGGGTGGCTGTATTGCCACCTCAGGAGAGTCCGCCCGGCAAGCCCCGCGTCAGGCCAGGCACCACGTCCCACCGGTCGGACTCCTGGGCCAGACGTCGCTCGGAGAGCTCGCCTCGCTCAAGGGCCTGCCAGAGCGGGAGCAGGTGGCGGAGCGCGCCCGGATTGAAGGCCCAGGGGATGCGCTCGGACAGGGAACGGGCGATCTCGGGCTCTCGGTCACCGCAGTGGGCGCGGACCAGGGCCTGGAGAAAGGACGTGCGCGTTCCCTTATGCTCGCGCCAGTCACCCGACTGGATCCGAGACGCTTCACTCGGCTCGTGGTCATACAAGTAAGTCCAGGCGCGGCGGATCCGGCCGTCGCCTGCGTCCACCCGAACAAGCTCACGTCGGAACAGGTTCTCGGTCGAGGCAGGGCCCTGGAAGCCCTCGATCCGGTCGAGGAGCTCGAGGGTGCGGTGAATGTCCTTTACCCTCACGAAATCGCCCTGCACCAGCTCTTCGCCCCGGGTGGAACGCATCCCCGGATGCTCACCCAGATCATACAGACGCCCGAAAGTGCAGGCCAGCAGGACGCACTCGATCTGCTGGAGCAGCTCGGCCCGCTGCTCTCCCCGCATTAAGGAGCCGTAGACGAAGAGCGCGTCGGATGCGGGCGGGTTCGGTTGGTTGCGGGCCGCCCGGACTACCGGGGCAGGAGAGATGCCGTGCTCGGCGCAGCCGCGGGTGACGATCTCGACATACTCGCGCGTGGGCGGCACGAACTCCTCGCGGCGATGCTCGCAGGCCACGTAAGTGAAGGCGTCCAGCCATTCGCCCCGCGGGCACTGGACAAACACCCGGATCGGATCATAGAACGCACCGGCCCCCTCCTTGCGATCAAGTCGTTCCCGCCCCTCGCCCGGGCAGTCGAAGAGCACCCCGTCCACGACCCATCCCTTTTGCTGAGAAAGGGTGAGGGCTCCGCCTCCCCGGCCTGGCGAGTAGTAGCCGAAGCAGAGCTGGTGGTCGAAGAGTCGGGCCCGACCGATGGCGCGCAGAGTGTCAGGGGGAATCTTTCGATTGCGATCGACGCTGTCGAGGTTGGACCCGTAGGCAAAGTAGAGATCGTTCATGGCGGTCCTCCTGGTTGGGCTCTCCAGGGGAGCTCGCTCGCTCCCCTGACCTGACCTTACCAGGAGAAACGTGAGCCGGGTGTGAGCCGCCGACAGGCGCCTGGAGCTCTTCGTCAGGTCAGGTCGGGGTTGGCCGGCGGAGTGCCGAGAAATCTTGCAGGGAGCGCTCCATAAGCTGTTGGAGCCAGCACTCGGGGAACGCCCCGGCCGGGAGTGAGAACCCTTCCCGGGTCGACTCCAGCCAGCCTTGAAAGTTGCCTGCGGAGCTCGGTCTTGAGCGTGCGAAGTGCCTCGGGGCTGGCGGCTTCAAGTCTTTGCTCCAGCTCTCTGTTGTCCTGGCAACGACCCTGCAAGAGCAGGGCCAGCAATAGCGTGACCTTGTGGGGGACGCTCGTCCAGTCCCCCTCTCCGAAGCACCAGCGACCATCGCGTCCGGAGGGTCTCACCTCGAAGCGCACAACCTCGGGCCCACCACGGGACTGCAGCTCAACCAGCGCCAACTCTCGCGGGTAACGAACCGTTGCGGTTCTCGGGTCGGGACCGACCAGTGCCCAACTTTCGGTTTGTCCGAAGAGGTCCTCCCATCCCGAGGAGCCCAGACCTTCGAGCGAGTAAGTCGCGCCCGTGAAATACACGGCCAGTTCGAGCAGGTTATGGGCCGGGCTCTGGATTCCGGCACCGCGGTAGTTTGTTCGCCAGGGTCGCAATCGGAGCGCCTCGTGCGCCTCACGCAAGGCCCTCTCTACGTCGAGCCCCAGGCGGTGGCATACGGCAATTCGATAGATACAGGGCAAAGGGCCCAGAGCCTCGAGCGAAGCTGCCTCGCGGAAGAGCGCCTCGGCCTCGTTGAGCTCTTTACCTTCTCTCAAGAGAAGGTGGGCCAAACGATAGGCGGTGAGCTCAGGCCACGGCGAGCCGAGTTCGACCGCCTCCTGGCGGGCCTGTCGCAAGAGCTCCAGAGCGGATAGGGAGCTGCCTTTGAGCATTTTCTGGTCGGTGGCGCGGCAGAGCTTGGCGTCTACTCTCTCGCGCCTGGCTTCCAGGTCCATTTCCGGCTCCTCTAGCGGAACTCGATCCACGCCCCCTCGCTATCGCGCAGCTCGTAGGGCTTGAAGTTGGCCTTGTAGCTCATGGAGGGGCAATCACGCACGAACAGCCCCAGGTAGAGGTGCTCGCGCCCGGTCTGGCGGCAGAACTCCACTTCCTTGAGCAAGCTGAAAGCTCCCAGGCGCCGGTCCGGGAAGTCGAAGTGCCAGGCGAACATGTAGCTGTAGGCCGACCTGGGCGTGGGGTCGAGCACCCCGAAGCCGGCCATGCGGTCCTCCAGCCAGTAGGTGAACATGGCCGAAAAGCCATAGTGGCACTCGAGCAGAAACTGGAAATAGCTCTCGGTGGGTGGCTGCGAGTTGGGAAAGCGGCGTACCATGAACTGCAGATAGAGCTCGTAAGCCTCTCTGGTGGAATGGGGGGGGCCGATGCGCACTTCCACGTCCTGATTGCGCTTCCAGACCTGGCGCTGGGTGCGGCTGGCACGGTAGCGCAGAACGTTCAGCCGGATGGGCACGCACTCGCTGCAGTTGCGGCAACTGGGCACGTAGAGCGACTGCCCGAAGCGCTGGTAGCCCTGGGCAAAGAAGGGCTCCAACTCCTCGGGCGCGATCTCCTCCACGTGCATGGCGGCCGAGTGCCACCACCGGTTGGCCAGGTAGGGGCAGGCGCCGCAGTCCACCAGGTTGACGTCTGAGCGTTTCACCTGGCGACCCATCGTCCCCCCTCGAGGTGAAACTCCTCGGTGTACTGCTCATTGTCGGCGGGGGAGACCTGACGCTTGACCTTCCAGGGCCCCCCCTCATGGACGAAGGTCCACTTCTCGTCGAACTTGTCGTCACGGTCCAGGTCGAGCTTGGCCCGGTTGACCCCCTGGCCGGCCTTATCCTGGTACAGGTTGACTTTGACCGGGCCCGGGAGGGCATCCTTGATCTTGTCGCCGGAGATCTTCTGGCCGGCCCTGTCCAGAATGGCCTGGTCGAAGCTGCGCAGGGCTCCCGGTACCGTTTCCCCGCTGGTGCCCCCGGCGGCCACCCAGCCGCTGTCGGTCAGGGTGAGCTCCAGGTCGTAGGTCTTGTCGTCGTCGGCCGAGGAGACCTGGCGCTTGACGCTCCCGTTCTGGTGGCTCCACTTCTCGTCCCATCTGCCGTCGCGGTCGAGGTCGAGCTCGGCCCGGTTGATGCCGTCCTGCTTGTTGTCTTGATAGAGGTTCACCTTGACGTCGCCCGGGAAGGCGTCTTGCAGCTTGGAATCGTCGAGCTGCTGGCCCATTTTGCCGATGATCTTCGATTGCAGCGGAGTAAGAGCATTCCCTGGCGCTGCGCTGGTGGCAGTGGCGCTGACGGCCTGCTGGGGCACCTCGGTCCGAGGGACGGGAGGCTCGGGGGACTTGCTGGCCGTGAGCATGCGCACGCACCCGTAGCAGCTTCCCGCCAGCAGCAGGACCCCCCCGACGAAAACGATCCGCATGAAGGTCTTGAATTTCATCCGCTCACCTCGCTTGTTCCCCTGGTAGGCATCATTCCCCGGTCGATCGGCACGGTGCAGTTGCAATACGCATATCGACAGGGGGTTGGATGCTCGGACAACCGAAAGCTCTCCTCCAGAAAGCTGCCCAACTTCTCGAGCTTGTAGCGACGAGCCGGATAGCAGCGATAGGCCTGACCCTGGTCGTCTAAGATGAAGTAGCGGCTGCCTGACCAGCAGGGTAGCCCCTGAAAGTCGAAGGCCAGCTCTCCGGTCAGGTTGTGGCCGCCCAGCTTGAGGATCTGCTCACGCTCGTGCGGCTCGTACGCGATCAGGTCGCGGTTCTGCTTCTCAGGTTGCACTTTGAAGGTCAGCCCGGCCTGACCAAAGCGGCCAGCCAGCCCCTCGAGCTGCCCCAGTCGCTCGCGCGTGGCCACGCTGGTCACGCAAAGGTGGGGATGGGGCAGGGTGGGATCGGCCCACCGCTCTATCTGATCGCTCAGCCAGAGAGCCTTCTCCAGGAACTCGCTCGGGTCGCTGACATACTCCATGTGCAGGCTGCACGAGAAGATCCCCAGGCGGCCGGCGCAGGCCTGCACGAACTCGGTGAGCTTCGCTCGCGAGGCCGAGAAGTTCGTCACTACCGAGATGCGGTGCCCCAGCCCCGCCAGACCGGCCACGATCTCGTTCAGGGTAGGGTGCACGAAAGGCTCGCCCCCCGAGAGCTTCACCTCCCAGCGCCCCGGCAGGCGAGCGAAGGCTGCCAGGAAGCGAGGCGTGTCGCGGCTCCAGCGACCCCGGTCCTCCTTGAAGCGCTGGGTGCAGTAGCTGCAGCGGTAGTTGCAGGCCGTGTTGATGTTCCAGCTGATCACACCCTCGGCGGGGCGGCGTGTGGCCGGCATCATTGCATCACCCCCTCGATCATGCCTCGATTGGCCGGCGTGGTGCAGGGGCAGATGTCATACGGACAGGGCAGGGGAGCCGTCTTGCGCCGCACCGTGCCGGCCAGCACGTTGCCGAGGTAGCCCTCCTGGTAGCGGCGGGCGGTGCGGCAACTGAAGGCGTCGCCGTTCTGCAACACCACGAAGTAGTCGGTCCCCGCCCAGCAGCGCTTGCCGCGGTAGCTCGGGGCCAGGTTGGCTCTGGTGGGATCGGGCAAAAAGCCCAGCAAGGCTTCGACGGCGGTGGTCTCCTCGGGAGAGTATTCGACCTTGCCCTTGCCTACCTTCATCCACTGGGGAAAAAACTTGAGCCCGCGCTCCTCCACCACCCGGCGAGCCTGGCTCACGGCGTCCATCCGGCCTGGCACCAGCACAGAGTTGACCACCAGCCGCGCCTGGGGATCCATCCACTGGCGAAGCTTCCAGGCTTTGGAGGCGAACTCTTCGGCCGAGGTGAACTCCAGGTGCAGACTGGCGCTGATGATGCCCAGCCGTCCCCGGGTGAGCTGTGCGAAGCGCTCCAGCATGCCGAGCGGGGCGGACAGGTTGGTCAGGGTGGAGATGCGATGTGGCGTACGCTCCACCAGTCCCGGGATGATCCGCTCCATGTAGCCCTTGAAGGCAAACGGCTCGCCCCCGGTCATCTTGATCTCCCACACCCCGGGAAGCTCCTGGAAGAACTGCAGGAAGCGCTCCACTTCCTCGGGGGAGGGGTGGCCCACGCGGTGCTTCTTCTTCTGGATGCAGTAGCTGCAGTCGTAGTTGCACACGCCGCACACCTGCCACTCGATGGTGCTCTGGCGCTTCAGCGGCATCCGGTCACCTCCAGGCGGCGCTCCTCGCCGTAGGCGCGGGCAAAGCGGGCGGCCAGCTTGACGTTCTGGTTGAGCTTGCCACACTGCTGACAACCGGAGAAATAGTCCCCCCGGCGCAAGCGCGCCCGCAGCGCGTTCCATTCGGGCCCGTTCCAGAGCTCGGAAAAGCGCCCCAGCTTCCCCACCCGCACCTCCACGTTGCAGCAGTAGAGGACCGTTCCGTCCACCAGCACGCGCGAGTAGTAGTGACCCATGTAGCAGCCGACGCGGGCAATGTCCGCGGTGCGCGCGCCACCGGCTGAGAGTTGAGCGGCGAAGACCTCCAGGTTGGTGTCCACCCCCAGCTCGCCGGCCCGCTCCGCCGCTCGGGGCACCAACCAGGCCAGCAGCGCGCGCTGAGCGTCGGTGATGCGCACTGCCTCGGTGCCGTCCTTGAGGCTGGCCAGCTTGAAATTGAGCGAGTGGGCCCGATAACGGTGGGCCAGCTCCACCATCTCGACCAGCTCGTGGGCGTTGTGCCGGCAGATGACCTGCACCTGCTTGTAGCGCCGTCCCGCTTCGGCAAAGCGCTCCAGCCTGGCCAGCAGGCGCTCCCACTCGTCGGTCCGGAAGCTGGGGTGGAAGGCCTGGTAGCTCGCCTTGCTCGCTCCCTGCACCCCGATCAGCAGCTGATCCACCCTCAGCTCGAGGATGCGCCCGGGGTCGGCGGCGATCAGGTTGGTGATGATGGTCAGGTGCAGCCCGCGCGCTTTGACGGCCGCGATGATCTCGTCGATGTCGGGATGGGTGAAGGGCTCGCCCATCCCGCTGAGGATAACGGCCTTGAGCCCGCCCAGGCTCCGGATGTCGTCGAGCAACTCGATCAGGGCCCCGACCTCGACCCGGTTGCGTTTCCAGGCGGCGCTGCGGGGCTTGTCGAGGTGGGGGGAGTGATCCCAGCAGGTGACGCAATTCGTGTTGCAGCCGTTGGTGACGTCCAGGTGGACTGACTCGGGACCGATCAGGACCCGCTCCTCGTGCAGGCCCTGCAGGCGCAGGTCTAGGCCGGGCATGCGGACTGGTGAGCCCGGCGCAACACCTCGGCGTTGCCGGCCAGCTTGGATTGGGCCGAGCCCACCTCCTGGGCTTCGGAGATGCGGGCCACCACCTGGTAGAGATCGTGCCCCCGCTCGCGAGCGCCGCTCAGGCAATCGGCCAGCCGCTCGGCCAGCTCCTCGGCCCGCAGCTCGCGCTCTGTGCCCAGCACCCGCACCAGGGTGGCGGCCGCGTTCCAGTTGCCGAAGGCGGCCAGCTCGGGCAGGATGCGCTTGAGGGCTCGGGCACGCTCGCTGCCGCCGGCCCGCTCCAGCTTGCGACAGAAGGCCTGAGCCAGGCGCAGCCCGGCCTCGGTGGGCAACTGGTGGCGCTGCATCAGCTCGAGCAAACTGCAGGCGGGACGCGCCAGCTTCGCTTCGGGCTCGCCCAGGGCGTGGACCAGCCGGGCCACCTCGTCGAGCTCCAGCCCGCGCCTGCTGGCGCGCTGCAGCAGGCTGTCGGTGAGGGCGTCCTCGGCCGCCTCCACCCGGCGCGGAGGCAGCACCAGCTTGAGCAGGGCAGCAGCCATGTCCCGGGCGTGGTTGCGCGGCACCAGGCCGCGGGCCGCCAGCGAGGCTCGCTGGCGGTGCTCGGGGTCAAGGTAGGGCTCCAGGGCGTCCTGCAGGGCGGCCGGGGTCAGCTCGGCCAGCAGGCTGCCGGCCCCGGCTTCCACCGCCCGACGGGCCCGCTCGGCCTGCTGATCGGCGATCTTGGGCTGGGGCAGGAAGACGGCCGGCAGACCGGCCAGCCACAGCTCGGCGCAAGTGTTGTAGCCGGCGGCCGTGAGGGCCAGGTCGCAGCCAGGCAGGTAGGCCGCGCTGCCCCAGTCGCGCAGCCAGGTGACGTGGGAGGCGTGGATGCTGCGCCCGCGATAGAGCGGACCGGCCGCCACCACCAGGTGAAAGCGGGGATAGCTCGCCAGCTCGTCGCAAAGCCAGGTCAGGGTGGCCTCGGCCTGCTCGTCGCCTCCGCCTCCGGCCGAGCAGTAGAGGGCCAGCTTGCCCTCGGGGATGCCCAGGCGCTTGCGAGCCTCCTCACGGAGCAGCATTTCGTGGGGCTCGCGCACCGCCACCGGCCCGAAGAAGCGGGTCCGACTCTTGACGCCCTCGGGCATTGGCAGTTTCGTGCCCGGTGGCTCGGGCACCAGGATGGCGTCGTAGAGCGGCAGCATGGCCGCGAAATCGGGCTTCTGGGCGAGCTCGGGCTTGACCGGCCGGTAGATGAAGGCCCGCTGGCGGCAAAGGTCCAGGGCTGAGAGCAACTCGCCGAAGGAGCCGCGGGGAAAGGTGTCCACCACCAGAAGATCGGGGCGGATCAAGCCCAGCGAGTGCCACACCCACTGCTTGGCCAGGGCCAGGTAGGTCAGCTTGTCGATGCCGGTCTCGCCCACCACGGTCTTGGAGGGCAGCTTGAAGCTGGCGAACCTCTCTTGAAACAACAGCCCGTCCGCTTCGCTGGAGGTCAGGAAGTAGATCTCGGCCCGGGCCCCGGCGAAGGCGGCGTAGCGGCGCACCCAGCGGTTGACGGCCACCAGTCGGGCCAGGTGGCCCACTCCCGCCCCGTTGACAGCGTAGTTGACGATGCGCAGGGTGTGGGACATCAGGAGGCGTCGTCGTAGCTGGTGGAGCTGCTGGAGCTGACGCTGGCGGCCGCCGCCTCCGAGTCGTCGTGTCGCCGGCGCTCATAACGGTAGCCGGGATGGCGCTGGTAGTACTGCTGCACCTCGGGCATGAAATTTCCGTCGATCTGGCCGTCGGTGACCAGATCCCACCAGAGGAAGTTCTCGGCCAGGCTGCCCCGGTCGTAGTCGTCGAAGACGTAGATGGTCTCCACCGTGGTGCCGTAGCGGTCGAGTCGCTTTCGGACCTTTTCGCGGCGGTGGGCAAAACGACTCTGGAAGGCGGCCTCGGGAAATCGCACGTAGGCGTTCTTGGGGCGGCTGTACTTCCAGTAATCTTTCTGGAGCTTGTCCTTCTCCTTGCTCAGGTCATTGAGCAGGGAGGTGAGCACCAGCTCGTTGGCGCGCTCGAGATAGCGCACCTGCTCTTGCAGGCCGGCCCAGCGCTTGGCCATGGTCTCCAACTCGGGATGACGCTCGAGCCGGCTGGCCAGAGCGCCTTCGGGACAGTCGGCCAGGAACTGGCCCAGGCTCTTGCGGGCCTCATCCAGGTGGAGGGCCTCCAGGTTGGCCAGACGGTAGGTGGCTTCGTTGTAATCGTTCTCCAGCTTGACCCCGGCATCCCACTCGCGCTGCAGCTCCTGCAGGCGGGGGTCGAGATCGGCCAGGGCCCGAGAGTTCTCCAGATACTCCTCGCGCAGCTCCTTGAAGGACTTCTTGTCGGGGAAGAGCTCCATCACCTCGTCGCCGGCCTTCCAGTCGAGGTAGTAGGAGACGCGCCAGAAGCCCACCTTGTACTCGGAGGTGCCGTAACCCACCTCGATGAGGTGCTCGAAACGCTTGTTGGAACGGCACTTGTCCACCAGAGGAGCCAGAGCCTTGCGGTGCTCGTTGATACGCTGCATGGCCAGGGCCAGCTCGCCCGAGTCGGGATGGCGCAGCCGCTCGCGATCGAGGAAGCGGTCATCGGCCTCGATCTGGGCGACTCGTTCCTGGAGTTGGCGTCGCTCCTGGTGCATGGCCTCGATCAAACCGGCATTGAGGGGTTGAAAGCCCGTGATGGCGCGGGCTCGGTCCAGTGCCTCGGGGGTGAAGGCGGTCAGGATCGTGCTCACCAGCTCCATCTCGGCCTGGTCGCGCCGAGCCGTCAACTCGGTCTTGCGCTCGAAATGCTGGCGGGCCTTCTGTTGCACTTCTCGCAGCTCTTGCTCGATCTCGTTCATGCGCTGCTGGGCGGAACGCTGGAAATCAGCGACGGAGTAAGTGCTCATCGGCGTTTGCCGATCTCGGCCAGAAAGCGCCTGGCAGCCAGCTCGAGGTCAGCCTCGTCGGGAGCGTCCACCTCGTCAACGAGGAGAACGAAGGCCTGGCCGCTCTCGGCCTGCTCCTCCAGGGCGGCCACGACATCGGCGGACAACTCCGCACGGTCACCGGCGGCTGAGGTCAAGAACTCGTAGCCCACCCGGCGCACGGGGTCGAACCCGTCCAGCCGGATCGTCCTGCCGGCCACCTCATAGGGGTGATTCTCGGCGATCTGGTAGCCGGCGCTTTCGAAGTGCCGTTTGAGAAGGGCGCTGCCTCGTTGCTCGTCCAACATCGGACGAACGGCCTTCGAGAGGGGCGGGGGAGGGCCCTCTCAGAAATTCGGCGCGGGGCTGCTCAGTGAGCTGAGGCCAGACCCGTCTGCAACGCCTGGGAAGCTCGCAGTAGCTCGGTGGTCGACAGCCCGTGCTTCTTGGCAAAGTCGGCGATCTTGCGGGCCGTCCGGATCTGCTCGGTGGTGGACTTGCCTGGAGGGCCCGCCAGGCGTCGCTCGGGCTCGAGCGCGAGCGTCTGAGCCAGTCCGTCCTTGAGCATGGGGCCATAGAGCTTGAGCAGATCGGCTCCGGGGGTCTCTTTGCCCTGGAACAGCTTCTGCAGGGGCACGAAGGCATTGCGCATTCGCTGAGGATCGGGCGCGTGGGACACCTCGTTGATACCCACCGCGAACTCGACCATCAGGTTCAGCACCTGCTCGGCCTTCAGCTGGTAGCGGGGGCTGAGGGCGGTGATGTCATCGAGTACCTGACCCACCGGAGCAGGCAGCTGCTCGCCCGGGCCGAGCACCTTCGTCTTGTAAGGCTCGAGCGCCACAAAGGCCTTCTCGGCCCTGTTGGTCAGCGCATCCCGGTCGGCCTGGCTCAGGCCCAGCGTGGCTGCCTGAGCGGCGATACGATCGGTCGCCTCCTCGGCGCGGGCGCCGAGCATCAGACCGAGAATAAGAACGAGCGCAAGGGCAGATCGGATAACCATAGCCAGACCTGGTTAGCCCTTGGAAGCCGAATCCCTGCCCGCGCGCTACCAGAGCCCGGCCCGGCGCCCCTGCTCGAAGGCCATCGGGGCTCCGGGCGCAAGTGCAAACGCGGCCGCGAAGGCGGGCATGTTGCGGACCGCGTTGTTGACTCGGAACTCGTTGGCCGGGTGCTGCGAGTCCGGGTCACGCTCGCGCAGCGAGCCGTGGCGACGGGACAGGCTGGTGGCGAAGTTCAGGAAGAAGCGCTGCTCGGGGGTGAGGCCCTCTTTCACGGTGCGGTCGTGGTTGCGCTGCAAGAAGGCCTCGTAGGCCACCGACAGACCGGTCAGGTCGGCCGAGGACTCGTTGACGAACGAGGCGCGGTTGCGCTCGCCGAAAGCTGGCTCGAACTGGCGCAGCTGGCGCTCGACGCCCTGCAGCTTCATCTCGAGCATCTGGCGGTCCTGAGGGGGCAACCAGTCGCGCTGGGCGCCGCTGCCGTCGTGGCGGGTGCCTGAGCCTTCGAAGCCGTGGGCCACCTCGTGTCCCATGGTATAGCCGAGCACCCCGTAGAGCTCGGCCGGCTCGGGGGACCCTTCCAGCCGCGGGTCGAGCAGGTAGGCGCCGGTCACAGCCACCGTGTTGGTCTTGGGCAGATGGTAGGCGTTGACCAGGTCGGTGCGTCCCCAGCCATACAAAGAAGGGTCGCAATTGAAGACTTTGCTGGCGTGCAGACCCTTGATCCGCATCACGTTCTCCAGGTGGCGGTCGTTTTTGATCTCGACCGCCAGGGGCTCGTAGCCCGAGGCAGGAGAGCCAACTTCCAGTGTCATGCGCTCTAGCTTGTCCAGCGCCTCCTGACGGGCCTGCGGGGTATACCAGGTGGCGTTGCGGATGCGCTCTCGAAAGACGCCGCGCACGTCCTCGAAGACCTGCTCGGCCAGCCTGCGCTTCTCGGCAGTCACCGCTTTCTCGGCAAAGCGCTGCTGCAGCAGGGTCTGGAGATAGCCCTTCGTCTGGCTTTCGGGCGATCGGTCAGAGTAGCGCTGCAGGCGCCGGTCGGACCTGTCGTGCGCCTCGCTGAGCTCGGAAGTGAGGTCGCAAGCCAGGTTGCTAAGTACCGAGTAGCGCAGGAACTGCTTGAGCTCCTCCAGCGGAACCTGGCGCAGCTGCTCGGAGAGCGTTTCGAGGTGCCTGGGAGCGGTCATCAGCACATCGGTGGGAGTCTGGTAGGCCGACCAGCCCAGTGCCGGGTCGAGCTCCTGCATCTTCTGAAGGCGCACGTCGTGGCTGCGGGTATTGGGGTCGTACTTGGAGGTGCAGTCGGCCCCGGCCAGCTGGAAGGCCGCCTGAGAGGCTCGCCGGGCGTTACCGGCGGCCGCCTCGGGCGGGTCGCCGGCAGCCTCGAGCAGCTCGGTGGCGTAGCTTGCGAACTTGCGGTCGTGGATGGCCCGGTTGAGATCGCTGCCCGGGCGGTCGCGGTTGGGCATCAGGCTGAAGCGGAGCGTGCCGTCCTGCATGGGGTAGAGGTCGGGCGTCAGCAAAGTGGGGATGCCCTGCCGGTGAAGCATGGACAGGATCGGGCCCACCTCGCTGTGGTCCTGCATGGCTTCGATCTGCTCGAGCAGCGGCCTGACCTGGCTCAGGCCGAGCTGGTCGCGCAGCTTCATGTCGGAAGCGGCCTGGTGGAAATCTTGCACCTTCTGCTCGGGGCTGCCCGGCTGCGGCCCGGGAGCTGAGAGCATCTCTTTCCAGATCGCTTTGGACAGCTGTCGGGCCTGCTTACCGCTGACCTCGTAGCGGTGGCCCTCGCTGAAGCCGAGCAGGCTGCGCCAGAACCTGTTGACCCGACCGTTGGCATGCTCGAAGAAGTTGTCGCCGGGATCCTCCTTGCCCAGCTTCTGGCGCACGGCCGGGCCGGGCTCTTCGCGAGCCGGCAGCATGGTGAGCAGGCTGGTCTGATAAGACTGCGCCGCCAGCGGGTCCTGCAGCGTCACCAACCGCAGCACGTTGCCGGCCGGCTGGCTCTGGGACTCGTTCAGGCCGGCGATGGCGCTCAGGTAAAGGTGGCCCACCTCGGCCCGGGCTTTCAGATCGATCTGGGCCTGCATGGCTTTCACCGCCACCTCGGCCAGGGCTACCGCGAGAGGACCGCTCACCCCCTGGCTGATGGCCTGCAGGGTGGCGCTCCGGGCGGCCTGGGCGGCCACGGTCTGACTGTCCGGGAGGGCCAGGGCCACCCGCGCAAGCACCCGTTGCCTGGGAGCGCCAGCGGAGGCCAGGCTCTGGAGCTGAGCCACATCCTCGGGCACCACCGTGGCCGCGGGAGGCGCTGCCAGCCGGGGGGGAGGGGGAGATTTACCGACCGGATCAGGGCCCAGGGGGGTCAGCACCCGGGAAATTTCTCCTTTGGCCGCCTGAATCCCTGGCCTGCTGATGCAAAGCCGCTTGGGCTGGCATCAGCCTGCTCTACGCGTTTCCGTGACGGGAGGTGTTGAATGTCGCCGCGGTCAACGTGCGGGGTTTTGGCGCAGGATGCCCTCTTGGAGGACTTTTCCATCAACTCGGCTAGAGGTCCAGCCGCAAACCGGAGGGAACCTCCGCCATCACAGGATCCGGAAAACCGTGTCCGGCTGAGCTCCTAGGGTGCAGGGGCGGCCTGCTCGCGCTCGAGCAGGTAGAGGCACGAGTGCTGGTTGTCCTGGCTGTCGAGCCAGTGCCAGAGCAGCTTGTCGCCGGCGTCGGAGAGGCGCGGGTTGGTGTTCAGCCCGCCATCCTCCACGGTGACCTGCTGCACGTCCCCGCCCTGCTTGAGGAAGATGTTCACCCGCGAGGCCGAGTCGTCGGCCCGATCGAAGTTGGTCCAGGCAATGACGCTGGCGTCGGCCGACATGCTGGCCCAGGTCTCGTCGGCCAGCCGCTGCCCGGACACGATCTCGACCTGGTTGCCGTAGTCGAGGTTGGAGAAGTAGATGTCTTCATCCCCCTTGGCATTGTCGGTCCAGACCAGCTTGCAGCCATCCGGGGTGACCTGAGGGGTCACCTGGTCCGACTCGGTGCTCACTACCGGCTTGATGACGCCGTGCTGATCGCGCATCCAGATGTCCGAGTTGCCGGCCGCGAACTCGCGCCAGAAAATGCGGCTCCCGTCGCCGCTCACAATGGGAAACTCCTGGCTGGTGCCGTCGGCCCCCTCGGTGACCCGCTCCACCTCGCCGTCTTTCCAGCGCTCGATGCGGCATGGTCCCCAGCTGCCGGTCTGGTCGTTGTCCCAGACCACCACCTGGCCGTCTCGCGAGATGCGCGGGGAGAGCTCGTTCCCCTTCGGATCGCAACCGATCTCGGTCTTCTCGCCGTCTTTCCACATGACCACGTCCCAGCTGCCCTCGCCCCGAGGATCGGGGTTGGAGTAGCGGGTCCAGACCACGGTGCGGCCGTCATAGGATACGTCCGGATGCATGTCGGCCCGATCGTCCTTGCTCAGACAATCCACCCGACCATCCTGCCAGCGCATGACCTCGAGCTGGCCGTCCACCATCTGGTTCCAAACCACCGTGGAACCGTCTCCCGAGATACGCGCTGAGCCGATATGTCCCTCAGCGACTTTGGTTAAACGGCCAGAATGGCCGGGATGCACAACATTCATAGGATTTCCTCCCCCCAGTTCAACCAGGCGCCCTCATCATAGGCAGGTCGACCAGGGGTGATGTTGCGAGAAGGTGAACAGATGGACAGGCGTGCAGGGTGACTGAATGAAATTCAAAGCAATTGTCTGGCTGGCTGTTTTCGTGGTCGCTTGCGGTCCCGGCGAGCAGGTCGAGGTGCAGCGCTATCTGGCCCGGACCGATCGCTCGGTGGAAGAGTTCGTGCGCCTGTTTCGTCAGCTCGACGATCTGGGCGGCAAGCTGCGAGAAGAGCGCGGTGGCTCGCCCATGACGCGGGCCCGCGCCGCCGCGCTGGCGGCTTCACTCGCGCCTCGACTCAAAGAGCTGCGCGCAGACCTCACGGCTGCGGCAGAAGGTGTGCGCCACCTGACTCCCCCCCGCAGCGCCCGGAGGTATTCCGAGATTCTCTGCCAGGGGTTCGAGCACGCCAATCGGGCTCTGCGATCGGGCGACGAGCTGCTGAGCGAGCTCGGCAAGGGCGAGCAGCCCAGCCTCACCAACGTGGCAGGCCTCCTGGGCGAGCTGATCCGCTCGCTGGAGCAGACCGGCAAGTGCGCCCGCGAAGCCGAGCTCGAGCGACAACGGCTGATCGACGAGCTCCAGCTTAAGACCGGTCCCGACGGACTGGTGCTGGAGTAGCTTCCGTCAATCGTTGCAAGCGTCGAGCCGAGCTCGAGGGACGAGGTCCAGCTCAAGACCGGTCCCGACGACTGGTGCTGGAGTAGCTCCATCAATCGTTGCAAGCGTAGGTCCAGCTCAAGACCGGTCCCGACGGACTGGTGCTGGGTAGCTCCGTCAATCGTTGCAAGCGTCGAGCCGATCTCGAGGGACGAGGTCCAGCTCCGCTCCCAGGCCGGTAAGCAGGGAGTTTACCGCCCTCCCGGCGTTACCGTTCCCACCGGGCGGTATACCGCCTGCTCAGCCCGGTAACGCTCTCAGGCCGGTAAACGCGAGCGCGGCAGCCCGTTTGCACGTGGACAGGATGAACCGGGCCACGGCCCAGAATGCTAGGTGATGCAGCCCGCCACCCGCACCTCCAGGAAGACGATCCCCATGCCAGAGACCCGCCAGCCACTGCTCTGGCGCCGCGAGTTCTCGCCCGAGGAGCTAGCCAGAGTGGCTCGCGGCCTCATCCCCAAGGAGATGGAGGACAAGTGGCTCATCTTCCTCGAGGAGGATGTGCTCTGGTTCCACCGCAGCTGGACCGGACTTTGTTGCTACGAGATCCGGCTTGAGGGCGGAGAAGCGCGCGAGGCCTTCTACAATCCCGAGGTCAGGATGAGCGAGCAGGAGCACGTCGATTTGCTTGGCTTTCTGGTCGAGCGCCTGCTGCTCGACCGTCCCATTCCCTTTCCCCGCTCGCTGATGGACGGGGATCAGTCCGGAGCCGTTTTGCGCCACCTGGTGGGTTACACCGAGTCGTCCGCTCCGCGCGCGCCGCTCGACCTCGAGAAGGCCGGCATCGAGCTGAGCCGGAGCAAGCTGGAGGCCTCGGGCTGCGAGTTCCTGGCTTACGGCTGCAAGGCCAACGGCGACATGAAGGGTGGCCCCTCGGCGCCCATCCTGTTGGCCGCCGGGTCCGAGGTGCAGGAGAGCCTGCGCGAGCGCCTGGCGGAAACCTCGCGCGCACTGGGAGAGGTGGTCCTGACGCCCCCCTTCGGGATGCGCTCGGCCGGGGTGCTGGGCATCTTTCACGTGGTGGCGTTCAGCAAAGACCTCCAGGGGGGCTGGGTCAGCGAGCCGGAGCCGCTGGCTGCGGGCGTGCGCAAGACATTGCAGCTTTGTCACGAGCTGCGAGCCCATTCGCTGGCTTTCGCCGCGCTGAGCGTCACCAAGCCCAACGTTGGGGCCGAGAAGGCGGCCCAGTTCATGGTCGGGGCGGCTCGCGAGTATCAGCGCAACCATCCCGAGTGGCCCCTGCGCATCGTGTTCTGCCTGCCCGACCACAACGTCTACCAGGTCTTTTTGCGCCGCTTGCGCGGCTGAGCTTCCATTCCCGGGCCCTGCACAGCCCTGCGGCCGTTGGCAGCCCGTGTGCCGTAACCTTCAGACCTGCTCTGACGAGGTAGGAAACCATGACAGACGTCGAACGGCCCGCTCCTTGACCGATCTCCTGGCAGCCCGCTCCCAGATGGCCATGTCGCTGGCCTTCCACATTGTCTTCGCGGTGGTGGGCATGGCCATGCCGCTCTTGATGCTCATGGCCGAGGGGCTCTGGCTGCGCACCGGCGATCGGCTCTACCGCACCCTGGCCGAGCGCTGGGCCAAGGGAGCGGCCATCATGTTCGCGGTGGGCGCCGTGTCGGGCACGGCCCTGTCGTTTGAGCTGGGACTCTTGTGGCCGAAGTTCATGGAGCACGCCGGCCCCATCATAGGGATGCCGTTCTCGCTCGAGGGCCTCGCCTTCTTCCTGGAAGCCATCTTCCTGGGTCTCTACTTCTACGGTTGGGATCGGATCTCACGCATGGCCCACTTCCTCTGCGGCCTGGCCGTGCTGGTCAGCGGCACCGCCTCGGGCATCCTGGTGGTCTGCGCCAACGCCTGGATGAACCATCCCACCGGGTTCGAGCTGGTGAACGGCCTGCCCACCAACATCGACCCGCTGGCGGCCATGATGAACCCCGGCTCGTTCTCCCAGGCCCTCCACATGACCATCGCTGCCTTCCAGTCGGTGGGCTTCGCGGTGGCCGGCATCCACGCTTTCATGCTGCTCAAGGAGCCGGGCAATCGCTTCCACCACATCGCCTTGAACATCGCCCTGCTGGTGGGGGGCGTGTCGGCCCTGATCCAGCCCTTTAGCGGTGATATCTCGGCCCGCCTGTGTGCGCGCTCCCAGCCCATCAAGCTGGCCGCCATGGAGTCCCACTTCGTCACAGAGAAAGGCGCTCCACTCATCATCGGGGGCTGGCCCGATACCGAAACGGGCACGGTGAGTTACGCCATCGAGATCCCCTACGGTCTGAGCCTGCTGGCTTTTCACGACCCCTACGCCGAGGTGAAGGGGCTCAACGACTTCCCGCGCGACGAGTGGCCCCCCGTGCCCATCGTGCACGTCGCCTTCCAGGTGATGGTGGGCCTGGGCACCGCCATGGCCGCGCTGGCCGTCTTCTGCGCCTACCGGGTGTGGCGCAAGCAGGCGCTGCCCCTGCGGCTGATCGTCTTGTCCGGGCCGATGGGCCTGATCGCGCTGGAGGCCGGCTGGGTGGTCACCGAGGTCGGTCGCCAGCCCTGGATCGTTTATGGCTGGATGCGCACCGCCGAGGCCGTCACGCCCGTGCCTTATCTTATCGTGCCCTTCACGACCTTCAGCCTGGTCTACCTGGGCCTGGCCCTGACCACCCTCTCCCTGCTGCACGCCCACGTGCTGCGCAGCCCGCGTGAGGAAGAGCTGGCGTGATCGACGAGCCCACCATCCTGGCCGCCGTGCTCATGATCGCGCTGGTGATCTATGCCCTCACCGGGGGGGCCGATTTTGGCGGCGGCGTCTGGGAGCTCTTCAGCTACGGTCCCCGCAAGGCCGGCCAGCGCCAGGTCATCGCGGGTGCCCTGGCGCCCATCTGGGAGGCCAACAACGTCTGGCTGGTGCTGGTCGTGGTGATGCTCTTCGTGGCCTTCCCCAGAGCCTTCGCGGTGCTCTCCATCGCGCTCCACATCCCCCTCACGCTGGCCCTGCTCGGCATCGTCTTCCGCGGAAGCTCCTTCACCTTTCGCCATTACGATCCCGAGGGGGAGGCCGACCGGCGCACCCGCCGCTGGGGACTGCAGTTCGCCGTGGCCAGCGTGTTGACGCCCATCATGCTGGGGGTGTGCGTGGGCACCGTGGTCAGCGGCCGCGCCGTCACCGAGCAAGGAGCGCCGGGGAGCTTTCTCCACTCCTGGCTGCACCCTTTTCCCGCCTGCATGGGTCTGTTCACCCTGGCCCTGTTCGCCTACCTGGCGGCGACCTACCTGACGCTGGAGACCGAGGACCGCGGGCTGCAAGACGACTTTCGCGCCCGCGCCCTGGTGGCCGCCGGAGCTTGCTGCCTGCTGGCCTTTGTCGGGCGCACGCTGGCTCCCCGGCTGCTCGTGCCGCTTGAGCTGCCCATCTCGCTCGAGATCTTGACCGGTCTGGTGGGTCTGGGCGCGGTGGCCTGCCTGTGGCAGCGGCGCTTCTGGCTGGCGCGAGCCCTGGCTGCCCTGCAGGTCGTCTGCGTGCTGTGGGCCTGGGGAGTGGCCCAGTTCCCCTACCTGGTGCCACCGGCCCTGACCTTCCACGGGACCGCGGCGCCCACCGCGGTGCTTCGGATGATGATCGGCGCGCTGGCGCTGGGAGCTTTCCTGCTCTTGCCCTCCTTCGTCTACCTCTACCGCGTCTTCAAACGCCGTTAGAGCGCCCCGGATTCGACATGCTCTAGTCAGACGCCCAGTGGACCCGAATCGGGTACAGGCTCAAGATCGCGTCGGAGGTAATCAATTCCAGGCCCTCTACGATGGCTTGGGCAACCAGCAATCGGTCGAAGGGGTCTTGATGATGGTCGGCCAGGTCGGCGACCAGGCAAGCGTGCTCGAACTTGACGGGAAGCGGTGTAAGAGCATTGGCTGTCAGACTGTCCTGGACCATTTCCAGTGGGTGTCTGGGCAGCTCTAACTTGCCGAGTCGCCACTTGATGGCAATTTCCCAGGCAGCGACCGCCGACAAGAAGATTCTGGCACGTGGAGAGCCCAATAGGACTCTCGTCTTCGGGCCCAGCTGTGAAGAGTTGGATCTGGCCCAAAGCCAGGCATGCGTGTCAAGCAGATAGCTCATTCCGTGAAATGGCGTAGAATTTCGGGAGGCAGCGGGTCGTCGAAATCATCCGCGATCCATATCTTGCCCTCATCTTGTCCCCACGGACGCTCAGACGGGTTCGGCTCGACCGGAACCAGTCGGGCGACCGGGGTTCCCCCACGCTTGATCAACAGCGACTCACCGGCCTCGACGCGCTTCAACAACCGGGACAGGTGGGTCTTGGCCTCGTGTACAGTCACTTCTTCCACGAGGTTAGTCTAATGACTAAGTTGGAATCGGTCAAGCAGCCCGGGGGTGCTGGTCGATCTCGAACTTCCCGCTTATCTGGCTGGCGGGGTGCACAACCCGGCGATGGAGTGCAGGAGTCCCCGGCCGGACTTCTCTAGTGGATGCGGCGCGAGAGCCCGCGCCAGTAGGGCTCGCGCAGCTCGAACTTCTTGAGCTTGCCGGTGGCCGTGCGGGGGAGGGCCTCGACGAATTCGTAGCGCGTGGGCACCTTGAAGTGGGCCAGCTGAGAGCGCAGGAAGTCGCGCAGCTCGGGGGCCTCCACCGCCGAGCGCCGCACCACCACGGCCAGGGGCGTCTCGCCCCACTCCTCCGAGGGGACGCCGATCACGGCCGCTTCCTGCACGCTCGGATGCCGGTAGAGCACCTCCTCCACCTCGATGGAGGAGATGTTCTCTCCGCCCGAGATGATCACGTCCTTGGCGCGGTCGACGAGCTGGATCGAGCCCTCGCCGTCCCAGGTTCCCAGATCGCCCGTCATGAAGTAGCCGTGCTGCATGACCCGGGCCGTCTCCTCGGGCTGGTTCCAGTAGCCCGCGAAGACCATGTTGCCGCGCACCGCAACCTCTCCCACCGTGGCATCGTCGCGCGGCACGGGCTTTCCGTCCCCGTCCAGCACGGCCAGCTCGGCTCCCAGCGCGTCGCAGCCGGCCCGGGCACGCACCTGGTAGGACGAGCCGGGGCGGTCGGAGATGGTGATGATGGGCGAGGTCTCGGTCAGCCCGTAGATCTGCAGGAACCTCCAGCCCAGCTCCGTCTCCATCCGCTCGATCAGCGAGGCGGGTGGAGGCGCGCCGGCGCACACCACGCGCAGCGAGCCGCCGGTCAGGCCCGAGTCCACCAGCCGCCCCAGCACGATGGGCGCCATGCAGGCCAGCGTCACGCCCTCCTCCAGCACGGCGGAAAAAACCAGCTCGGGCGTGGGAGCGCGCACGATCACCTGGCGCACTCCCAGCCCCGTCAGCGCGTAGACTCCGCCCCAGCCGTTGCAGTGGAACATCGGCAGGGTGTGGAGGTAGACATCCTCGGGCTGCACGTGCAGGTGGGTGAGGAAGTTGTAGGCGTTCACCGTGAAGTTCCGGTGGGTCAGCATCACGCCCTTGGGGCGGGCGGTGGTGCCGGAGGTGTAGTTCAGGCTGACCAGGTCGTTCTCGTCGCGGGCGGGCTCCTCGAAAGGGCTGGAGGGCAACTCCTCTAGCGACAGCCACCCGTCCGGCGCCCGTCCCCCGAAAGCAACCCGCACCTCGGTGTGCACCAGGGCGGTGTACTCGGCGTCGGCCAGGCAGACCCGCGCCCCGGCGTGCTCGAGGCAGTAGCCGATCTCGTCGGGGGTGAGCCGGTAGTTGAGCGGAACCAGCACCGCCCCCAGGAGAGCGGTGGCGTAGAACGACTCCAGGAACACGTGCGAGTTGGGGCTCACGATCCCCACCCGGTCCCCGGGGCGCACGCCCAGAGCGTGCAGCTTCTCGGCCAGGCCCCGACAGCGTTCGGCGAACTGGGCGTAGGTGAAGCGTTTGGGCCCATCCACCACGCCCTCGCGCCCGCCGTAGAGGTGCGTCGCCCGCCGCAGGAACGAGCTGACCAGCATGGGGACGATCACGCTTACTCTTTGAAGCTCTTGAAGAAACGCTCGAAGTCCGCTTCGCCCACGGTTTTCATGACGAAGATGCGGTCCTCGTCCGGGGCCGGCAGCACGCGCATGCGCACCGCCAGGTCGTCTCGGTTCGTTCCCTTGATGTCGACCGCATCGTCCGGGCCCGGCTTTTGGGCGGGATTCTTCAGGTTGCGCATCGCCCCGGTGACAAAGACTTCCATCGCCTTTTCTTCGTCGGCATCAGTCAGCTCGGAATAGCCGGGGATGATGCTGTAGCCCGCGATGTACTGAATGTCGCCCTCCGACCAGGCCCACCCGAAGTGCTTGCCCTCGCCGCCCGGCAGGGCTTTCGGGGTGCCCGGGAATTCCACCGAGAAACTCTCGTCGGGCGCGGTAAAGAGGGGCCAGGTCTGGGCCTGGGCCAGGGTGGCCAGAAGCAGCAGGAAGGGCAGGAGTCGTCGCATGGGGGCCACTTCCTGGTCGGACGAGGGAATCCTATTTCAGGGTCCGCCAGCCGCGCGGGGTGCGTTCGAGCTCACGGCCTTCGAGTCGCTGCTGGAATCGCTGACGGGCCTCCTGCCAGACCCCGGCGTCCTGCAATGGTCGCCCGTCGGCCAGGGCGTCCCAGAGCTCCTCCACCATCGGCCGGTCGTAGAACGTCTCGGACGGTCCGCCCACTCCGTTGGGATAGCGCGAATCGATGTCGCAGCGATCCAGCCGTCGAAGATCCTGGCCGAGTTTGGCCGGGAACTTCTCTCCCCGGCGCTCGAGCGCCACCATCAGGCCCAGTCCCGAATGGCTGGTATCTCGCTCACCGTGTAGCGTGAGGACCGCTTTCAGAGCTTTCTCGGCGGCCTGCTGGAGGTGAAAGGCGGCGTTTGCGTGGATTCCATTCTGGAGCAGAACTTCAGCCGTTCGCCAGTCCCCCTGGGCAGTCTCGAGCCACCAACCGACCCGGTCGCCCGTGGCACAAACGTTCCTGGAGCCAGGGCGGGCCACCTCCCGCTGGGGAGCTGATTTGGCGGGAACACCGAGGCCGGTAACTGGTGCTGGCTCGGCAGCTACCTCAGGATGTTGTCCAGTTTCTGGCCTTTTTGTGGCACGCGAAGCATGTAAGGCTTCTGCTGCTTGGCTGCCGTGCTTTCGATGAGTTCCCACTGGTTGATCACGATCTTCACGATATCCCAGAACGCGAGCTTCTTGCCGGCGATTGCGAACAGGCCCGCTTTGTAGATTCGAACGGTCTTCGCCTCGAAGGGGCCTTTGCCGATGGCAATGTCTCTGGTGATCACCACGTCATCCGGTTTCAGATGCCGCAGCCAGACATCATCCTCCACGTTCGAACTCTTCGCCCCGATGACGGGTGTAGCGAACAGCTCGGCCTGCGTGTTGGCATCCACGCCGAGCGCGCGAAGCGCCGCAGCGATTCCCGGGGGCATGTTGTGATCGAAGATGAACCTCAAGCGGCGGTTCTGATGGTCCGTTCAAAGGCGACCGCCTCTTTGACCAACGCTGGCGTGAGAGCCAGGAACCTGGCGACCTTCTTGGCGTCCTCGCCCTCAGCCTCGAACATGTCGGCGATCACCCGAGTCGTGGTGCCGTTCCCGACGAAGGGCTGGCCGAAAGAAACGTTTGGAGTAAGACGCACGTGGCGTTCCTCTGGCCACCACTCCCGAGCGAAGCCCTCGCGGTCAAAGCGGATCTCCTTGCCGACTGTGACCACGACCTCCCACAGCCCGAGCTGGCCGCCCTCGGCCAGGAAGTGCATCTCGCGCTTGGACTTCGATGCCGTGGGGTGCGGGTACGCTGTCGCAACGGACTTGCCGAAGACGTAGAAGGTGTTTGTCGCAAAGGGATGCTCGGTCTTGAACAACTCCTGGGCTTCCTCGTGCACTTTCCGGACGCGCTGAAGCGACAGTTGGTCATCTCGAAGGAGACCCCGGATGATGCGCAGCTCGATCAGGTCGAGAAAGGAAAATGCCTCAGCCTTCTGGCCATGATAGAAGCTCAGGACGGGGCGGTCGCCGCGAAGCCAGCGGGCCACCCTGCCGGGTCGCAGGTGGATGAGCCGCGCCATCTCTGTCGACCGGTATATGGGCTCAAGCAACAGAGCGTTCATCGGCAACCTCCAGGACAACCCTTTCTTGAACTTCGCTCATCGGGCCAGAAAATTCCTCTTCACAACGAGACGCATGTGCGCGGCACCGCTGGTCGACCTGGCTGGAACTGGCCGTTTGTCACCCATCAGGTGCTCCTCCGGAGGAACAACAGGGCCACCCCCGGTAGGTTCCAACCTGCAAGAAGCGAACTGCCGCGGATGGCCCTGCCAACCTACGATCAAGCCATATTGCCGATCCTCAAGCTCCTGGCCGACGGCAACGTCTGGGCGGCGCGGCAGATCACCGTAACCCTGGCTGATCAGCTTGGACTCACGGAGGAAGAGCGGCAAGAGCGCACTCCAAGCGGCAAGCAGACGGTCCTTCGGAGTCGGGTCCACTGGGCAACCTACTATGCCAAGCGCGCTGGCCTGCTGGAATCGACCAAGCGCGGCGCCTACGCCATCACGGATCGGGGCCGGGCTGTGTTGGCCGAACGGCCCCAGAAGCTAGACGCCGAGTCTCTTCTGCGCTTTCCAGAGTTCGCCGAATGGGTTGGGAAGAAGGTTGCGTCGGGAGATGCGGAAGAACCCCTGGCCGCCGAGACCAGCTCTGACCCTGGACTGACCCCGGACCAGCGTCTGGACCAAGCGTTCGCCGAAATCAAGGAGAGCGTGGCCAGCGATCTGCTGGACCGCATACTCCAGGGCACATGGGCGTTCTTCGAGCGCGTGGTGATGGATCTACTTCTCGCGATGGGGTACGGAGACCGCGGTGGCCCAGGGGCCGGATTCGTGACCCAGCGGAGCCGCGACGAGGGTATCGATGGAGTGATCAAGCAGGACCCTCTGGGCCTCGAGAACATCTACCTGCAGGCGAAGCACTACACGGACAAGAGTGTGGGCCGGCGGGAGATCCAGGAGTTCGCCGGTAGCCTAGATGGCCACCGAGCGCACAAGGGCGTGTTCGTCACGACGTCAAGGTTCTCAGTAGAGGCCAGGGAGTATGTGGGGAAGACAAGCAGCAAGCGCATCGTGCTGATTGATGGCCAGGAGTTGGTGCGGCTGATGATCCGGTATGGGGTGGGCGTCAGCGAGGAGCGCAACCTCAGCATACCCAGGATCGACCTGGACTATTTTGACGCGGACTCGGGTTGACTAATGGCCTTCCGGTGCAATACGCAGGCCAGTGCCGAGCGAGGAAGGTTACCACCCGGACCGTTGCGCTACCCGCTGACCCGCCAAGGTAGTGCCCGACGGCCCGGAGAGAGAATGTCACGCATGAAATGCAGGTAGTGCTAGATCAGCTTGCCCAGAAAGCTCGAATCGTTGAGCAAGCCTGTCGTCTGCTGGAGACGGACCCCGAGTCAGCAATCTCCCTGCTGGCCGAGAAGTATCCGCTGAGTCCAACCCGCCCGGTGTCCTTGTATTCCGGTCCCCGCCTCCAAGAGCCACTTCTCGCGGAGCGGATTCGTCGGCCAGCTTCGCCGTCGCCCAAGCGACTGCTTGAGCTTCACGTCCGGGACGGTTTCATCGACCGATACACGGGAGCGCGGCTAATCTCGCCTATCGTGCTGCAGTTCCTCGGCACCCTCAACACGGACCACTGCGCGATGTCCTACCCTATCACGTCAACGGCGGCAGGGGGCAGCCTGCTCGGATGGGCGCCAGGGCTACTTGCCACCAGGTCGGCTTTGAACTCTACGCGTCTTACGAACACATCCGGCCGCTGCGAGTAGGCGGCACAGACACGCTTGAGAACCTAGTCACGTCATCGATCGACATCAACTTCGAGAAGAGCACCCAGACCTGGACGCCACTGTTTCCCTCGGGGAAACTCGAGGACTGGGACGGGTTAATCGGCTGGTTCGCGGGGTTCACCCAGAGAACGGACTGGTCATGGTTGCCGGCCTGATCTCGGTGGCGCGGAGCACTACGAGAACGGGGATACTGCGCCTGAGATTCTACTGAACGGTGCGACAAGCCTGATGCCAGGCTTCCTCACTGAAAGCCATCATAAGCAACCACCGCTATTTCCTCGCCCTGGGCAACCAGGGAATCTACGATACCGTCGCCCTCAACGTTGAGCGGAACGTTGAGAGGTAGCCAAATGTGCCTACCACTGTCCACCACTCGTCCGGATAGGTTGGACGCTGCGATCCGAGCGCGAATCTCTAAAAACATATGCGTACGGCTGTGAAATCGCAGCCAGATGGGCGTGATGTAACCCGGGAAGGGGTCCCGCGCGCCCACGCTAAAGCAGGAAGGCTTGCCACGGAGGGGTCGACAGACATAGCGACGTACGTAATCTTTGGGGTCCCGCTTGCTGTCAGGGCCAATGGTCATGAGCTTACCCTGAGTCAGCCGGCGAGTTGCAAGGTCGACCAGATTGATGTAGACACCCTCGCGGTCGCGCCAGGCTCGGACCGCGTCGTCGCTAGGAATGGGCTCGATCTCGTAACCACTGAGGGCCCTGTACATGGCCCTGAATTGGGCGAGGTCACTAACGAACGGCTCGGAAGACACGATCTCCAACGCGTCCAGGAGTCCGTCCCAGGAACCCACGGCCACCACGCAGCCGGACCTGTCAAGGGCAAAGGTCCTAAGAGACCTCCCCCTGCGCCTCCTCGATGCGGCGCTGAGGAACCAGCACCATCAACAGCCCGCCACCGGCCCGATCGCGAAGGTCGTTGGCATACGAGAGGAGCTGGCCCGCACCAAAAGGCGCGCCCAGCTTAGCTTCTACCTTGGCCACGATCTTACCCTCGGCAGTAGTGGCTTCCAGGTCTGGCCGCGCGGAGTCCTTCTGACACACCTCAGCTCGCCAGACCACGCTGTGGTTGAAGGCAACGCCGGCTCGGACGGAGAGATACGTAGCAAGAGCCTCGCGCGCCCCGGGGTTCTCAAGAAGGTATTCCAGACCCCGCGTGCACAGCACTTCTCCCTGTTTCGAGAACGAACTGAACTGGGCGAGATGACTCAGCAATCTTCGCAAAGTAGTGTCACCCGGCACGCCCGTGACCACCTGTCACGAGGGTGTTTTTCTTCGTTACGGGACAACAAACCGGGCCTTCGCCACGCCGTAGGGGCCGCTCGAGGTCGCCTGCGTGCCCTGCGGGCGGACCCCCTCGGTCGACAGCTTGATCGTGATCGAGCCGGTTTCGGACAGGCTCTGGGCGACGACCACAACGCTCATGCCCGACTCAAGTCGCAGCACGGTCGCGTAGTCGAGGGAGACCTCTTGCTCGGGGTACTCGCGCACCTGCCCGTCGGAGGTGGTCGTCATGTAGAGAAAGGTCGCCCGTTTGGGCCCGTTCCCGGTGATTGAAAGGTGCACCGGCTTGAAGCCGAGCGCTTGACCAGCGGTTGCCAGCGTCAGTGCGAGCAAGAGTGCAACAAGAGCACGCATGGGCAGTCCCCCTACTCTGAATGGGACTCCGGGTTTCGTAGCACCAAACCAAGAACCCTGTCGAGGCAGGTGGGCGCACACCTGTCAGGATTCGTCCGGTGTCGCTACTGACCAGCGAGCCGAATGCGCGAGCCTTGCACCTCGAAAAGTTGGGTATAGCGGCCGTGTGACTGAGTTGCGCGGCGTCGCAATTGTTCAGGAGGCGCCGGATCTCCATCCTCGCGCCGTCGGGCGGCGATGCGGGAGGGGGAATCCTACTATGTTGTCCTCTAAAGAAAACTGATATCGCTTGCTGCAAGACTTCTGGTGCCGCTCACACCGCTCTCGGCGGGAATCCGCTATTCGGGGCGAGGCTTGGTCGGCATGAGCTTGGGAACTGGAGGAGCCACGGAGATTGCCCTGATCTACGCCCGTTGCTCCACCGAGGAGCAGGCCAACGAGGGCGTGAGCCTGGCCGTGCAGGTGGAGCGCTTCCGTGCCTGCGCCGCTCTGGCTGGGGTCGAGGAACTCCAGGATGCCGGAGTCTCCGGCGGAAAGCCCCTGGCTGCACGTCCGGGGGGTCAGCCTTCCGCCTGCTCGCCGAGGACCGAGCCCGCCACGTGGTCGTCCTAACTCCAGGAGCCGCTACTTATCTGGGTTATTTTCGTTCACATCTTGTTCGCCAGAGGTCTGACCAGCGGTTTGCGGTTCGACGGAGCCGAACTCCTGCTCTCCGACCGCCTTCAGCCGCTCGGCTTCAATTCGCCTTTTCTTAACTTTCCCGGCCAGGATTATTCCCAGTAGCCAAGCAATGCCCAGCGCTGGGTTCATCAGGAAAATTGGAATGGCACAGCCCTTCATTTCCTTTTCAGTCGCAAGAGCCTTCTGCGATTTGGTCAGCGGTGGGAACTGGTGCCCGCAGTCGCAACGCTTTTCAATCGCTCCGCAGACAAAGTTTAGCGACAGCGCGAAAAGCATTGGCCCAGAAGACAAGAAGTGTCCAGTCTGTGGGCTTATGTTTGTTGAGGGAGCCGTGCTGTCGTGAAACATTGCCCGTCGTGCAAAATGCTTTGCTCAGACTGGATCAAAGAGTGCAGTTGCGGTCAACATGCCTCAGCTCATCAAGCCTATTACCTGGGATGCCTTTCCCTCAGGCGGGGCTGATCCGTCTTGACGGCGCCGGACAATTTAGTCCGGAGTCGGCTTTGCCTGCGGGCCACCCTCCCGACCTCACTTATAGTTTATGGACCTCCTGCCCCGGGTCCTGCTTGACTTGTCGGGTGGACGCGGCGACCGTAAAGGCTCGGCTCGGGGCAGCCATTCGCGAGAGACGCCAGGAACTGGGCCTGTCGCAGGAGGCCGCAGCGCACGAGGCTGGCATCTCGGCGACCTACTGGAGCGACTGCGAGAACGGCAAGCGCAACCCGGCCTCGGTCAACATCGTCCGCATCGCCGGGGCGCTCGGGACCTCGGCAGCGCAGCTTTTCACTGAAGCGGGACTGTAGAGACCAGGTTGCCTTAGGAAATCAGGCCATTACACTGAACGCAGAGCATGCCCTCGGGACGGGTCGACGGAACGCCTTCTTGCTGCAATACGGGCAGGGCTCATCCGATCAGACCGATTCGAAGTGCTTTACGGGCTTGATTTGGCGGGAATGGGAGCGAGTCGAACACTCCTGCAGTGTTAGCTGCACAACGGTTTTGAAGACCGCGGAAGCCACCGGGCCCCATCCACTCCCGCCCAGAGATTCTCGCCCCGGGCCCAATCCCCTCCGACGAGAGGAATCGCTCCCAAAGCAACGTAACAAAAGGCCCTTATGGGAAAGCTGTTTGGAACCGACGGAATCCGGGGCATCGCCAACTCTGAGCTCACGCCCGAGCTGCTCTTCAAGATCGGGCGGGCCCACGCCCACTCGCTCAAGGCCCATAACCCGCGACCCCGCATCTTGGTCGGGCGCGACACGCGCATCAGCGGCGACCTGCTCGAGGCGGCCTATACCGCCGGGGCCTGCGCCTCGGGGGCGGACGTGGTCAGCGTGGGAGTGCTGCCCACTCCCGGCGTGGCCGTGCTCATCCCCCTCTTGCAGGGCGACTCGGGGGCGGTGCTGTCGGCCAGCCACAACCCGGTGCAGGACAACGGTATCAAGCTCCTCTCCCGCGATGGCTTCAAGCTCGAGGATGCAGTCGAGGCCGAGATTGAGCGACTCATCGACCAGGCCGACCAGCTGCCCCGGCCCACCGGGGCCGAGGTGGGAAGACGGCTCGAGGAGAGCAGGGCTGAGGACCTGTACCTGGCCCACCTGATGAAGGCCTCCCGGGGGCGTCTCGAAGGCCTCAAGGTAGTGCTCGACTGCGCCCACGGGGCGGCCTACCACGTGGCCCCTCGCCTCTTTCGCGAGCTGGGGGCGCGGGTGGAAGTCATCGCGGCCAGCCCGGACGGCACCAACATCAACGTCAAGTGCGGCTCCACCCACCTGGAGGGGTTGCAGGCCGAGGTGGTGGCCCGCCAGGCTCACCTCGGCCTGGCCTTCGATGGCGACGCCGACCGCTGTCTGGCGGTGGACGAGCAGGGAGCGGTGGTGGACGGCGATCAGATGATGGCCCTCTTCGCCAACTGGCTCAAGACTCAGGGGCGGTTGCGCCACGACCTGGTGGTGGCCACCGTGATGAGTAACGTGGGGCTGGAGATCGCCCTGCGCGAGAAGGGCATCCGCCTGCTCAGAACGCGCGTGGGCGACCGCTACGTGCTCGAGGAGATGAAGTCCAAGAGTGCGGTGCTGGGTGGTGAGCAGTCGGGTCACCTGATCATGCTCGAGCACGGCACGACCGGCGACGGCACCCTGGCAGCCCTGATGCTGGCCACATTGGTGCACGAGAGCAGTCAGCCTCTCAGCGCCCTGGCGGCCGGCATGCCACGGCTGCCTCAGAAGCTGGTCAACGTGCGCGCCCGTCACAAGGACAAGCTGGACTCAGACGAGGAAATTGGCGCTGCCATCACTCGCCTGGAGGGCCGCCTGGCCGAGCGGGGGCGCATTTTGGTGCGCTGCAGCGGCACCGAGCCACTGGTGCGAGTGATGGCTGAGGGGCCCGACCTGGCCGAGCTCGACGACGTGGTGGGCGAGCTCTCGCGCCTGATCGAGCAACGCCTCGGCTAGAGTAAAGTGCTGAAGGTTTTGCAGTCATTCGCGCCGACAGACTTGTTTGGAGGCGCCCCCGAAGGGGAGGCAAAACCTTCAGCACGTAACGCTCAACACATGAATCAAAGCCAACACGAGCCCAGTCAGCCATGCTCCCAACACCGCATCTTGACGGGCGTCACCTCGACGTAGACCACGCCCTCGGCCAGCGCTCCCTCGCGTCCGGAGGCGCGGCGCACGCGCTCGAGCTCATCGCCTGACTCGACAAGCCGGGCCGTGCCCTGGATGGAGACCACCAGATGGGGCTTCTCGGCCCGACCGTTGTCCACATACAGGCTGACGCGCGGGTCGCGCAGCAGATTGCGCACCTTGCGGGTGGCCCGGCGACAGCCCAGGTAGAGCTTGCCCTCGAAGGGGAAGTAGCCCATCGGCACCGAGTGCGGAAAGCCGTCCGCGTCCAGGGTGGTCAGCACCATCCAGCCGGGACGGCGCTCCAGAATGGCCAGCCCCTCCTCGGGGCCCAGAGGACGGATCAGGGGCTACTTGGGAGCCAACATCCGAGACAGGCCCAGGCAGAGCATGGCTCCCGCTGCGGCTCCCGGCAACACCAGCAGCCAGCCCCCGTAGCTGAAGCCCACGATGGCGCCCAGGACCCCCAGCGCTGGCGTGATGTACTTGGCGATCATGTCGGTGTTTTTGACTTGTTTCTCAAAACACTCGGGGTGATAGACGCGTTCGATGCCCCCGCTCACGGTGACCTTTCCGTTGGATTTGATGAGGGTCTTGCCGCAAATGCGGCACTCGATCACCTTGTTGGCCTCGCCGCACGGGATGCAGAACAGGGGCTTTTGGAACTTGAGAGCGGCCAGCTCGAAGACTTCTTCCTGATTCATTTTCGTGTTGCACTTCGAGCACGTGAACGGAGACGGCTCGTTGCAGTTCTTGCAGAAGGCGTCGATGGTGGGGTCGACGCTCTTCGTGCAGTTCCGGCACGGATATACGGGCATGCCTTGCCTCCTAAAAACCTAAATGCTGTATGCTGGCTCGATGATGGCGGACATGGAGCCTTTGCAGCGCGGAAGACGCGGGTCGGCTCCGTATCCGTGAATGCGCGCCGCTTCCAGCTCAGCCCGCTCGCGATGGGTCGTAAAGACGATCACCCGCCCCGTGGTGTCGACTTCCTTCGCCATCAGGAAGCAGAGCTCGATGTCGTGGCCGAAAAGGCGATGGAGCATCTCGATGACGTATTCGTAGGTATGATCGTCGTCGTCGAGTAAAACGACGTTCCACGGCTCGAGCAGCTTGGGAACGCGCTCGACCGCTTCGACCTCCTCTCTTTCAAGCACCGGAACGCTTTCGCCAGCCATGACCCTCCGAGAACCCTCCTGGTCCGGCCGAGCAAGACCGGACCATTACCTGGTAACCAAAACCCAGACCAGTTAGAATTCTCGCTAGGCCTGGTGGTACTCCTCCAGATGCACCGGAATCGAATCCACTTCCCAGATCTCCTCGGCATACTCGCGCACGGCCCGGTCGGAGGAGAAGTAACCCGTGCGGGCCACGTTGCGGATGGCCTTGCGGGTCCAGTCGGCCTTCTCGGTGAACGCCCGCTCGACACGCTCTTGACAGGTCACATAGGCGGCGAAGTCGGCCAGCACCATGAAGCGGTCGGCCCCCAGCAACTCGGCCAGCAGGGGGTTGAAGACCCCCGGCTCGCCGGGAGAGAAGCGGTTGCGGGCGATCATGTCGAGCACCTGCCGCAGGTTCGGATCAGACTCGTAGTAGGTATAGGGCTTATAGCCCCGGGCCTTCAGGTCGACCACCTCCTCGGCCTTGAGACCAAACAGGAAGAAGTTCTGGTCGCCCACCCGCTGGCGGATCTCCACGTTGGCCCCGTCCAGCGTGCCGATGGTCAGAGCGCCGTTGAGGGCGAACTTCATGTTGCCGGTGCCCGAGGCCTCGTAGCCGGCCGTCGAAATCTGCTCGGACAGGTCTGCGCCTGGAATGATCTGCTCGGCCAGCGACACGCTGTAGTTCTCAAGGAAAACCACCTTGAGCCGGTCGCGCACGACCGGGTCAGCATTGATCACCGACCCGATCGAGTTGATCAGCTTGATCACCAGCTTGGCCATGGCGTAACCAGGCGCGGACTTGCCGGCGAAGACGAAGGTTCGAGGAACGAAGGGAGCGTCCGGATTGCGTTTGATGCGATTGTAGAGGTAGACGATGTGCAGCGCGTTGAGGTGCTGGCGCTTGTACTCGTGGAAGCGCTTGATCTGCACGTCGAACATCGAGTCGGTGGAAACCTCGATGCCGGTGTGGTCCTTGATGACGCTGGCCAGACGCGTCTTGTTCTCCAGCTTGATGGCCGCAAATCGCTTCTGGAAGGTGGCGTCGTCGGCTTTGCTCTCGAGTGCCTTGAGCTTGTCCAGGTCGGTCACCCAGCCCGGCCCGCACACCTCGTCGAGCAGTGCCGCCAGGGGCGGATTGGACTGTTTGATCCAGCGACGCGGGGTGACCCCGTTTGTCTTATTGTTGAAGCGCTCGGGGTAGAGCTCGGCGAACTCGGGCAGCACCCGGCTGCCCAGTAGCTTGGTGTGCAGCTCGGCCACGCCGTTGACCGAGTAAGAGCCGACCACGGCCAGGTGGGCCATCCGAATCATGCGCGGCTGCTCCTCTACCAGCGACAGCTTGCGCTGCAGGTCGTCGCGGCCCGGGTTTCGGCGGCGCACCTCCTCCAGGAAGCGCGAGTTGATCTCGTAGATCAGCTCCAGGTGACGCGGCAGCAGGCGCTCAAGGAAGGAGACCGGCCATTTCTCCAGCGCTTCCGGCAAGAGGGTGTGGTTGGTGTAGCCGAAACTGCGCCAGGTGATGTCCCAGGCTTCGTTCCAGGTCAGCCGGTGGACGTCGAGCAAGAGGCGAAGCAGCTCCGGGATGGCCAGCGTGGGGTGCGTGTCGTTGAGCTGCATGGTGACCTTGTTGGGGAAGTCCTTGAAGGTCTTGTTGGTCTTGAGATAGCGGCGCACGATGTCTTGCACGGTGGCGCTCACGAAGAAGTACTGCTGCTTGAGGCGCAGCTCCTTGCCCTGCATCGAGTTGTCGTTGGGATACAAGACCTTGGAGATGTTCTCGGATAGCGTCTTGGCCTGCACCGCGATCTCGTAGTCGCCCTGGTCGAACTCGCTGAAGTCGAGCTCTTGTTGGGCCCGGGCGCGCCAGAGCCGGAGGTTGTTCACGGTATTATTGCCGTAGCCGGCGATGGGGGTGTCGTAGGGCACGGCCAGCACGTCGTTGCTGTCCACCCAGCGGATGCGGAAATTGCCGTCCACGTCCAGGTAGGCCTCCGTGCGGCCGCCGAACTGCACCCGGACCGAGTATTCCGGCCGGGTGATTTCCCAGGGGTTGCCCAGGCGCAGCCAGTTGTCCGGGCTCTCCACCTGGTAGCCGCCCTGGATCTTCTGCTCGAAGATGCCGAACTCGTAGCGGATGCCGTAGCCCATCCCGGGAATGGCCAGGCTGGCCATGGAATCGAGGTAGCAGGCGGCCAGGCGGCCGAGACCGCCGTTGCCGAGGCCCGCATCGGGCTCCTGGTCGAGCGCTTCGGCCAGGTCCACGCCCAGCTCTTGGAAGACCTCGCGGCACTCGTCGTAGATTCCCAGATTGATCATGTTGTTGGCCAGCGAGCGACCCAGCAGGAACTCGGCCGAGAGGTAGTAGACCCGCTTGGCATCCTTGTCATAATAGGCTTTCTGGGTCTCAATCCAGCGGCGCACCAGCCGGTCGCGCACGGTGGTGGCGATGGCCTTGAAGCGGTCGAGCGCCGTCCAGGTGTTGGTATCCTTGGCCTGCAGGTAGGCCAGGTTGTCGAGCAAGGCCCGCTTGAGCACCGGCACCGTCATCCCTGTGCGGTCGTCCTCGATGAGGATCTGGGTCACCGGGGTCTCGCGCTGCTCCGGTTTGGAGTTGGCTGCTGCAGGAGCTTTGCGGGCGGGAGCCGCTGGCTTCTTGGGAACGGATTTTCCTGATTCGGTGGGAGGTTTGCGGGCCATAGGGTTCTCCTTCGGGCTGGCGGCCGCCTTTGGGCCGCGGGCTGCCATGGCCATTCCGAATGGAGGCCTGCGGTTCCTGCGCGTCAGCTCCCCGAGAGAAGGTCGGGCCTTCGCTCGGCTGTGCGGGCCAGGGCCTGCTCGCGGCGCCACTTCTCGATGGCGGCATGGTTGCCGGACAAGAGCACCGGGGGCACGGCCATCCCCCGGAAGGTGGCCGGGCGGGAATAGTGGGGGTGATCGAGCAGGCCCTCGGCAAACGAGTCCTGGCGCACCGATTCGGCGTCGATGGCGCCCGGCTGCACCCGGATCAGGGCGTCGGACAGCACCATGGCGGCCAGCTCGCCGCCGCTGAGGACGTAGTCGCCGATGGAGACCTCCTCGTCCACCAGGGCCTCGCGATAGCGCTCATCCAGCCCTTCGTAATGGCCGCACACCAGCAGAAGGCGGCTCTCGCGGGCCAGTCGGAAGACGGCCGCCTGGTCCAGCCTCGGCCCCTGGGGCGACATCAGCAGCACGCGCGGGCGCTCGGGGGCTAAGGCGGTGATCGCCTCGGTGGCGCGAAAGAGAGGCTCGGCCAGCAGCACCATGCCGGGCCCGCCCCCGTAGGGGGTGTCGTCCACCTGGCGGTGGCGCCCCACGCCCCACTGGCGCAGGTTGTGCAGATGCACGGCCACCAGACCAGCCTGTTGAGCCCGAGCCGGGATGCTGGCAAACAGGGGGGCGAAGATCTCCGGAAACAGGGTGAGGACGTCGAGGCGCAGCAACCGGTCAGTCCTCGATGACCGGCACGGTGACCACCATGCGACCCGCGGCCAGATCCACCTCGTGGACGTATTCGTCCACGGCCGGAATGTAGATCTCCCCGGATGCGGTGCCGACGGCGTAGAGGTCGTGGGCGGGGGTCACCAGCACCTCGCGCAACTCGCCCAGCCGCTGGCCCTGGCGGTCGAAGACCTCCAGGCCCTCGAGCTCGAAGTGCCAGTATTCGCCCTCTTCCAGCTCCACCAGCTCGTCTTGAGGCACGGCCAGCAGGAAGTTGCGCAGCCAGCCGGCCTGATCCATGGTGTTCACTCCCGCCAGCTTGACCAGCATCCGGCCGTGATGGGCCCGTGACGATTCCAGAGGCAGCACCCACACCTGTGAGGGTGCTTCCCGGGCCGCCCCGCGGGCGGGGGGAACAAGATGAACCTCCTCGGTTTGCTCGAAGCGCTCGGGGAAGTCGGTCAGCACCTCCACCGAAAGCTCGCCCCGAACTCCGTGAGGCTTGAGCACCTTGCCGATAGCCACCAGCTCGTCGGCCGGGTGGGGCGAGGGCCCCCCCGACCAGCGCGCCAGGGTCACGGGTTGTGGCGGATGGCCACCACGGTCCAGTCTTTCAGAACCAGCTCGCAATTGAGCACCTGGCGCAGGTTGTCGCCCACCTTGACGGTGGCCGTTCCCTGATAGGTCGTGAGAGGGATCTCGGCTCCGTCCTTGACCTGCTCGGCTTCCTTCATGCGCCATTCGAGCTCGCTCTTCATGCGCGTGAGGCGAGCCTTCTCGGCGGCCACCCAGGGAGCGTCGGCGGCCTCGCCCTGAATCTGGTTGAGCCGCTCGAGGTTATCCTGGACCTGGGCCATGGAGGCCTGAACCTCCCCGCGCAGCTGGTTGCGGAACTGGTCGGTCATGATGACCTTGACCTGGATCGGGTGGGTGATGGTGACCTGATCGCTCACAGAATCTCCACCATGACCCGCTTGCCTTCGCGCAGCCCGGCGGCTTTCACCAGCGTGCGGATGGCCTGGGCGATTTTTCCCTGTTTGCCGATAACCTTGCCCATGTCATCGGGCGCAACGCGCAACTCGAGAATGATCGAGCGCTCGCCCTCCACCAGGCTGACTTCCACCTCGTCGGGGGCGTCCACCAGCTGCTGGGCCAGGTAATGCAGTAGCTCTTTCATGAGCTGTTCCTCCCCTTATTTTTATGCGTTGGCGGGTTCGGGCTCGGGAGCCGGGGCCTTGGGCTTGGGGGGAGGGTAGACCGGATCGGCGCCGGCGAAGTTCTTCCAGATGCCGGCCTTGACCAGCAGCAGCTTGACCGATTCGGAGGGCTGAGCCCCCTTCTTGAGCCAGTCCAGCACGCGATCTTCCTTGAGCATCACGGTGGGGGGCTCGGTGCGGGGATTGTAGTGCCCCAGAATCTCGATGAAGCGGCCATCGCGCGGGCTACGCCCGTCGGCCGCCACCAGCCGGTAGGTGGGCTGCTTTTTCTTGCCGCAGCGGGTTAAACGAAGTCTGACCATGACGTGTTGTTGTCCTCTCTTTGATGTGGATCTTTTCGGGTTGGGGTCTGCCAGGAGACCTGGCCTCAAAACCCATTGTGGACGGGCTCCTGGCACAAATATGTTGACCGGCACGGCCTTTCCGGCCGCGCCTCTAAAAAGGCAGCTTGAAAGGAAAACCTCCCTTGCCACGCTTGGGAGGTTTGGAGAAAGTCTTCATAATCTTCTTGATCATCTCGAACTTCTTCAAAAGCTGGTTGATGTCCGAGACTTCCACGCCGGAGCCGCGGGCCACCCGGCGCTTGCGCGAGGCGTTGAGCACGTCCGGGTTGCGCCGCTCCCTGGGAGTCATGGACAAGATGATCGCCTCGATACGCTTCATCTCGCCTTCTCCCTGCTCCATGGCACCCGCCGGCAGGTTCTTCAGCTGACCGCCCAGGCCTGGCACAAGTTTGAGCAGGTCCCCCATCGGGCCCATCTTCTTCATCTGGCGCATCTGCTCGAGGAAGTCCTCCAGGTTGAAGGAGGCGTCGCGGAGCTTCTTCTCGAGCTTCTCGGCGGTATCCTCATCCATGGCCGCCTCGGCCTTCTCGATCAGGCTCAGCACGTCGCCCATCCCGAGAATGCGTCCGGCCATGCGGTCGGGATGGAAGGGCTCCAGCGCGCCCAGTTTCTCGCCCACGCCGATGAACTTGATGGGGCTGCCGGTCACCTGTCGCACGCTCAGAGCCGCGCCGCCGCGGGCGTCACCGTCGAGCTTGGTCAGCACGATGCCGGTCACGCCCAGCTGCTCGGTGAAGGTCTTGGCGATGTTGACAGCGTCCTGGCCGGTCATGGCATCGACTACCAGCAGCTTCTCCTGAGGCTGCACCGCATCGTGGGTGGCGCGCAACTCGGCCATCAGCTCCTCGTCGATGTGCAGGCGACCTGCAGTATCGACCAGGACCACGTCATGGGCGTGCTGGCGGGCGTATTTCATGGCTTCGCTGGCGATCTCGACCGGGTTGGCCCCGCTACCCATTTCGAAAACCGAGATGTCCAGCTGCTTGCCCAACACCTGCAGCTGTTGAATGGCGGCCGGGCGGTAAACGTCGGTGGCCACCAGCAACGGGCGGTGGCCCTGGTTTTTCAAGTGCAGGCCCAGCTTGCCGGTGGTGGTGGTCTTGCCGGCGCCGTGCAGGCCCATCATCAAGATGACCGTGGGGGGCGTGGTGGCCATGTGGAGCCGGGCCGTCTCGCCGCCCATCAGCTCCACCAGGCCGTCGCGCACGTGCTTGACCACCAGCTGGCCTGGCGTCAGGCTCTTCCACAGCTCTTCGCCCACGGCTTTCTTCTTGATGCCGTCCACGAACTCTTTGACCACGGGCAGGCTGACGTCTGCCTCGAGCAAGGCGCGGCGCACCTCTCGAAGAGCTTCCATCACGTCTTCTTCGGTGAGCTTGCCGCGGTTGCGCAGACGCTTGAGAACGCTGCCGATTTTATCGCTGAGTGATTCGAACATTGCCAGGCTCCCGACCGCAAACTCCTATTGTGCAGGCGGTCGGGAGCCTGGCAACAATCTGTTGATCGGCACGGCCTTTCGGCCGCGCCTGGTGTTGATCGGCACGGCCTTTCGGCCACGCCTGGACTGGCCCAGAATACCGAAAGAGTATAGACATCGCGCCCCGACGTGTCAACGGGTAAAAGCCTGGTAAACCCTGGCGGAGAGGGCCTTCCAGGTGGCGACTCCCGTCTCGCGGTCAGGAAACTCGCCCAGCAAGACCAGGATATAGTCGCCTCGCGGGGTGGAGACGATGCCCGCGTCGTGCAGCAGGCCCGTCAGCTCGCCAGTCTTGTGGGCCACGAGCGTGCCGGGAGGAAGCCCGGCGGGGATCAGCTCGTTTTTCGTCTGCTGCTCGAGCACCGCCCGCATGGCCTGGCTGCCGGGCAACCTGTTGTCGGCGATCAGAGCGAGCAGCCGGACCATGTCCCGGCTGGAGGTGAGATTGTCACGCCCCGCATCAATGGCTGAGAAGTCGAAGATGGTGCGCTGGACAGTCGTGTCCTCCAGGCCAAGCTCTCGCATGGCCCGCTGGATCGAATCGATCCCCAGCCGCTCCATAAGCATGTCGCTTGCCACGTTGTCGCTCTTGACGATCATGACTCGCCCCAGGTCGGCCAGCTTCCAGCGCGTGCCGGCCGGGCCCTGGCCGATCTCGCCCGAGCCTCCCACTCGAAAGCGCTCCTCGAAAGTCATTTCCTCGTCCAGGGAGAGCTGGCCAGCCTCGGCCCGGCGATACAGCTCCACCAGAATGGGCAGTTTCACCAGGCTGGCTGCTTCGTAAGGTCGTTGCTCGCCCAGCAAGAGCCCCATCTCTGAGCCAGGCTGCTGAAATCCTACCGCTGTTCCGGGCGGCAGCTGGCCGATGGCCTTCTTGACGGAGTCGGCTCGGTCTTCGAAACGAGGCGAAGGCCTGACGGAGGCGGTGGCAGAAGGCGAGGGCCTTGGCGTCGGCGCGGGGGGCGGCGAAGGAGCATGCGAGCAGCCGACCAGGAGAATCGCCCCCCACAACCAGAAAGCCCGGCGCATGCGAGCGCACATGCGACCTGGCCGCCCCCCCTTCCTTCTGGCCCGGCCTTTGAGTATAATGCTCCCCGCGAAAGTATAAGACAAAGCAGAGACCCATGTACAGAGAAATACTCATCAGCATCGACGAGCGGGAAGGCCGTGGTGCCGTCCTGGAAGACGGCTCGGTGGTGGAGATCCTGATCGCCCGGGAAGAGCGTCAGGTCGGCAGCATCTACAAAGCCCGGGTAGCCAACGTGCTGCCCGGCATGAACGCCGCCTTCGTCGACATCGGGGTCGAGCGCAATGCCTTCCTGTGCGCCGACGACGCGGTGGCCCACCTGGGCGAAGAGGCTGATGAGAGCATGAAGAACATCTCCATCGCCGACGTGCTCAAGGTCAATCAGGAAACGCTGGTGCAGGTGGTCAAAGAGGCGGTGGGCACCAAGGGCGCCCGGGTCACCACCTACGTTACCCTGCCGGGTCGCTACGTGGTCTTGATCCCCTCGGCCCAGTATGTGGGTATCTCGCGACGCGTGGAGAGCGACGCCGAGCGCAATCGCCTGCGAGTGCTGGCCGACAAGCTCCGCCCCGAGGGAATGGGCCTCATCGTGCGCACCGCCGCTTCGGGCCGCACTGAGGAAGAGCTGCAGCGAGACGTCGACTTCCTGGTCCGCTCCTGGAACAAGGTTCAGGGCGTGGCTCGCCGCCGCAGAGCTCCCGCCCTGGTGCATCAGGAGCTGGCCCTGGTGGACAAGATCTTGCGCGACGTGTTCACGGCCGACGTGCACCGCCTGATCATCGATAATCCCTCCCACTTCGCCAAAATTCGTGAGAAGCTGGAGCAGACGGCGCCCAACCTGGTCAACCGGGTGCACCTTTACACCGATACCAGGCCCCTGTTCGAGTTCCACTCCGTCGAGAGCGAGATCGACAAAGCCCTGAAAAGAAAAGTGTGGCTCGATTCGGGCGGCTACCTGATCGTGGAGCGCACCGAGGCCCTCTGGGTCATCGACGTAAATACCGGCAAGTTTACCGGCAAGACCAGCCTGGCCGACACCATCTTGAAAACCAACCTCGAGGCCTGTCGCGAGATCTGCCGCCAGCTCAGGCTGCGCGACATGGGGGGCATCATCATCGTCGACTTCATCGACATGGATGCCCAGCAGGATCGTCGTAGAGTGCTCGAGACCCTGACCGAGGACCTCAAGAAGGATCGCACCCGCACTCACCTGGTCGGCATGACCGAGTTGGGGCTGGTGCAGCTCACCAGAAAGCGCGAGGGCAAGGACCTCGACTCGGTGATGCGCGAGTCGTGCAGCTACTGCTCGGGCCGGGGGCGGGTGCTGTCGGTGGACACGGTGGCCCTGCGGGCTCGCCGCGAGCTGTTGCGCCAGGGTCAGCTCAGTCGCAACGAAGCCATGCTTGTGACGGTCCATCCGCGGGTGGGGGTGTCGCTGGTGGGCTATGACGGCGAGGAGATTGAAGGCCTGGAGCGAGATACCGGCAAGTCGGTCTATGTGCGGGTTGATCGTGACTTCCACCTCGAGCACTTTGAGGTTTCCTCGGGCCGCTCCGACGACCTGAAGGAGAAGCTGGTGCCACTCACCCAGGGCCGCAAGGCGAAGGTCCGGCTGGAAGACAACTTTGGCGCCAATCTCCAGAGTGCTCTGGCTGTCATCGAGGGCAACCTGATCGAGGTGGTCAGCGGGGGGGACAAGCTCGGCAAGCAGGTCGAGGTGCGCGTCACCTCAAGCGGACGGGCCTTCTATCGCGCCGAAGTGGTCGCCTGACCGACCAAAAGAGGAGTTCTTTCAATCCGGGAGCGAAGTGCCTGGTTGCGCCTATGCGAGCGGGTGAAGGTAGAGCAAGCGGAAGGAACGGAGCCTGGCCTGGCCCCGATTCACGCATCGTTTCGTGAAACTGAGATTCTGGGGCGTGCGCGGGTCCTGCCCCGTCGCCCGTCCTCACGTGCGCCTGTTCGGCGGGAATACCGCCTGCGTGCAGATCACCTCTGGCGGCCACCAGCTCATCATCGATGCCGGTACGGGCATTCGCCGGCTGGGCGAGGAGCTGGTGCAGAGCGCCAACGGCGGACAGAACCATCTCAGCTTGTTGATCAGCCATCATCACTGGGATCACATTCAGGGCTTTCCCCACTTCACTCCGGCCAACGACGAGCGCTTCACCATCCACCTTTACAGCCTGCGCCGGCCCGACACGGGCCTGCGCGAGCTATTGAGCGGCCAGCAAGAGCTCCCCTTCAGCTCGATTCCCCTCGACTCACTTCGCTCGCGCCTCGAGTTCTCCGAGCTTGAGGACAACGAGCTGCTCGAGGTGGGGCCCTTCAAAGTGCGCAACTATCGCCTCAATCATCCGGGGATCACGTGTGGCTACCGCGTCGAAGCCGACGGCGGGGTGGTCGCCTACATCTGTGACGTGGCCCCCTCGCGTGACCTGTTGCTGGCCGAGGGCCTGCCTGACCGGCGCGAGAGCTTCTGGTTGCGCGAGCTTTATGAGAACCAGCTCAAGCTTGCCAGCCAGGCCGACCTGGTCATCTACGACACCTTTTTCACGCCCGAATGGTACTACCAGCGCAAACATTGGGGCCATTCGACCGTTGAGGACGGGGTTGAGGTCTGTCGTTATGCCTCGGCCCGCCACCTGTTCATGTTCCACCACAACCCTGAGCGCACCGACCAGGAGCTGGCCTGTCTGGTGTTGCGCCACCAGCGCGAGTTGCAATCAGAGGACTTTCGTCTCCATGTGGCCCGCGAGGGGGATGTCTATCAAGTAGAGTCTGGCGAGGTCAGGCTTTGCGAGTAACCTTCTGGGGGGTGCGCGGCTCCATCACCACTCCCGAGCCCGAGTATGCCCGTTACGGGGGCAACACCCCCTGCGTGGCCGTGTTGCTCGCTGACGGCTCGGACATCATCCTGGATGCCGGAATGGGGTTTCGCTGGATGACCATGGATCTTCTCTCTCAGGGCCCCAAGAGCACACCGGTCTCGCTGCTCCTGACCCACTGTCACTGGGACCACATCCAGGGAATACCCTTCTCCCCGCTGATGTACGTGCCCGGCTACCGGGTCTGCATCTATGGCCGGGGCAGCCCGGGCCACAGCTTGCAAGAGAATCTGCTGCGCCAGATGGAGCCAGCCTACTGTCCGGTGCCAAACTTCGTGATCCGCGAGGATGTGGGAGCTCACGTCGAGATCAGCGAGCTGGGCGATGGGGCGGTGCGCATCGGCCCCGCCCGGGTGATGGCTCGCACGCTGCCCCGGGGAAGGCGGGATCAGTGCACGGGCTATCGCATCGAAGAGGGCGGGAGAGTGCTGGCCTATCTCACCGACGTGGAGTATCCGGAGGGCCCGGCGGCCTGCCCGGAAGCGCTGGAGCTCGCTCGCGACGCTGACCTTCTCATTCACGACGCTCAGTACCTTCCCGCCGAGGCCGAGGCGCGCACAGGTTGGGGCCACTCCAGTGCCCAGGACGCCATCGCCCTGGCTGGCCTGAGTGGTGCCCGAAGGGTCGCCCTCTATCACCACGATCCGGCGCGCACCGACCACGATCTCGACGTTCTCGTGGCCGGCCTCGAGTCGGCGCAGGTCCAGGTTTTCGCCGCTCGGGAGGGCCTTCAGATCGAGCTTTGAAGGAGTTTTCTGGACGGCTTCTAACCCCTGGCCATGGTCGGATTGCGGGGAGCGATTGTTCTTTTTTGCCTGCTGACAGGTTGCAGCGCTCCCACCGCCCGGCCGACCGACGGCCCCGCCGAGGTGCCCCCACCCGATCTGAGCGACCGCCCATTCGGCCTGGCCCACGGCTTCCTCGAGCTGGCCAAGAAGGATCAATTCAAGCCGGCCTACGCTTTCCTCTCCGAGTCGGCCCGAGGGCGGGTGAGCGAGATCACCTTCGAGACCGAGTTGCGAGGTTTCCGCACGGGCCACAGTCAGGAGCTGGCCCAGGCCCGGGTCCTCACCGAGGTCATTCGCGGCGACAAGGCGCGCGTCACGCTGGGCCGCCAGACTGAAGACCCTGAAACCGTCTGGACGCTCTTGTTTGCCCTCAAAGGAGGCAAATGGGTGATCGTGTCCGCCGCCGGCGGGCCCTTTGGCCGTCACGAGCTCAGTGACGAAGAGCGCGCGATCAGCTGGGATCTGTAAGGCTCAAGTAGGGGGCCAACCGCTGGCGGATCTCATCGGGAACGGCAACCGGCTTGAAATCGCTCCGGGTCACGCAGGCCAGCACGACCTGTCCATCTGCCACGAGATCGTTCTCGCGCAGCCGGAACACCTCAAAGCCCAGCGTCAACGACTTCCCGCCGAAGCGGGCCACGAAGGCGGAAACCTGGATGCGGTCCTCCAACAAAAGGGGCTTGCGAAAATTGAAGTGGATCTGCACGCGCGGAAGCCAGATGTCCAAACGGTCGAAGACTTCGGAGTAGGGAAGCCCGACGGCCCGAAACATCTCCATCTCGGCCACCTCGATGAAGCGCAGGAACTGCCCGTAATAGATGATGCCGGCTCGATCGGTGTCGGACCAGCGGACCTGCTCGGTGACGGTGAAGCGGCCGCTCAAGAGGGGGATTCGACCGTCATGGGAACGGGGGTCTCAAACTCGGTTTTGGGAGCAGTGCCTGTCTCGGATTCCTCGACCGGCTCGGGCGGCACCGGCTCGGTCGTTGCCGGTAGCCCGGGGGTTGGCGCCGCTGGCGCAGGCTCGCGAAGTTGCCTGGTCTGGCTGTGCACCTCGGCGACCAGGGGCTCGGACAGGCTCTGCATCGCTTTGCGGAAGGAGGACATGGCCTCGCCCATCGCCCGACCCATCTCGGGCAGGCGCTGGGGGCCGAAGATCATCAGCGCCACCACGAACAGAAGGACCATCTCGCCGCTGCCGATGTTAAACATGGTGACCTGAAGGGGTTCCGGTCACAAGGCCAGGATCCTCCCTCAGGCGCGACGGCTCAGCTCATCCAGGGCTCGCTCGGCGCTGAGGCATTGCGTATAGGCCTGGTCGAGCCGGGCTCGGGGAAAGGGCAGGTCGAGCCCTTCGAGCTCGAGACCGTCGATTCGCTGCACCGCGCGGCGGAGGTCGGCCAGGCACTCTTGCAGCGCGTCCCGCGAGGATTGCAGCAGAAGTTTGAGATTCTTGTCGGACACGGCCCGGGGGCGCTTCTGGAAAATTTCGACCGCTCCTGTCGTCGCTGAATTGGACCTTGAGCCTCCCGAGGAAGAGGAAACTTGCTCGGACTGTCGTAAAATCGCCCCCCTATGAGTCAATCCACTGCTACGACGGCCACGGCAAGCCCGATGGCCGGGGAAGAACCCACCGTGAAGCCCAGAGTCCTGGTCAGCGACCCGCTCCCCTCCGAGGCCCTCACCGCCCTGCGCGGTCTGGCTGAGATCGACCAGGTGCAGGGGCTGACCCCCCAGCAACTGGCCGAGAAGGTCCGCCCCTATCAGGCCCTCATCGTCCGCAGCGCCTCGCGCGTGACTCGCGAGGTGATCGAAGCGGCCGAGAATTTGCAGGTGATCGGCCGGGCCGGCGTGGGTGTCGACAACATCGATGTGGAAGCCGCCACCCAGCGGGGCATCCTGGTGGTGAACTCGCCCGGGGGGAATACCATCTCGGCCGCCGAGCACACCATGGCCCTGTTGCTGGCCGCAGCGCGGATGATTCCCCAGGCCCACGCCTCGTTGACGGCCGGGCAGTGGGACCGCAAGACCTTTACCGGCCTTGAGCTCTATCAAAAGACGCTGGGAGTGGTCGGGCTCGGCCGCATCGGGCGCGAGGTAGCCACCCGGGCGGCTGCGTTCGCCATGCGCGTGGTGGCCTTTGACCCCTTCCTGTCGGCCGACTACGCTCGTGACCGGGGCATCGAGGCGCTGCCGCTGGAGGAGCTGCTGGCCCTGAGCGACTACGTCACCATCCACGTGCCCCTCTCGCAGGAGACGCGCAACTTGCTCTCGGCCGAGCGGCTGGGCAAGATGAGGAAAGGAGCGGTGCTGGTCAACTGCGCCCGGGGCGGAATCGTGGACGAGGCGGCTCTCTATGAGGCTCTCCAGTCGGGTCAACTGGCCGCCGCCGGCCTGGACGTCTTTGCCAGCGAGCCGCCCGAGGGCTCTCCTCTGCTCGGTTTGAAGAACATCGTGGTCACGCCCCACCTGGCCGCCTCCACCCACGAGGCCCAGAATCGGGTGGCGATCGATGTGGCCGAGCAGATCGCCGAGGTGTTCCGGGGCAATCCGCCTCGCACGGCGGTCAACATTCCCTACCTGCGTCCCGAGGTCATGAGCGCGCTGCGGCCGTTTCTGCACCTGGCCGAGCAGATGGGCAAGCTGGCTGCCTCCCTGGCCCAGGGACCGGTCCGCCGGGTGCGACTGCAGTACCGGGGTGGGCTGGCCGACTCCGAGGTCAACTACCTGACCAAAGCCGCCCTGCGGGGGATTCTCTCGGTGTCGCACTGCGAGGTGGTCAACTTTGTTAACGCCATTCTGGTGGCCAACGAGCGCGGCATCGAGGTGGCGGAGAGCACCAGTCGCACCAGCGCCACTTACAGCAACCTGATCGAGCTCGAGGTGGACTCGGAGAAGGGAGCCCGGCGCCTGGGCGGAGCCGTCTTCGACGAGCAGGCGCGGGTGATCGAGCTTGACCATTACGCGATCAGTTTGGTGCCCGAGGGCATCAAGCTCATCACCTGGCAAGACGACACCCCCGGAGTGGTGGGCAAGGTGGGCACCCTGCTCGGCGACGCTGATGTCAACATCGCCGAGATGCAGGTTGGCCGCAGCACCCGTCGAGGCCGCGCAGTGATGGTGATGGCCCTGGACGAGGGGCCCGAGGACGGGGTGGTGGAGCGGATTCGAGCCCTGCAGGGGATTGAGGATGCCCGCCTGGTGGTGCTCTGAGCTTTCTCGTGCAGGAGTTTGGGGGGCCGGAAGAGTATCTGACGTGTTTCCAAGCAAAGAGAGGCGTTTATGGCAGAACTGAAGGCAAAACCTGATTACCAGCGGATCGCCGAGGCGATCAACGTGATTTTGACGGATATCTACGGCGAGTACGTCGCCATGGGCTCGCCCACCAAGCTCGGCGGGTTGCGCTTCCTGGACGTGCAGAGCTCCAAGACCTTCGCCTTCGAGAAAACCCGCGCGGTACCCGAGGAAGAGGGCAATTACCTGATCCTGTCGGCTCCGGTCACGGATGAAGCGCAAGCGCTCGAGGCGGCCCTCAGGAAAGGCCCCCACGGCAAAGCGCTCAAAGAGTTCGCCGTGCGCTCGTCGAGCGATGCCGGCAAGGGCGGCAAGAGGTTCGTCGAGGTGGCCTACTTCTTGCCCACCGGCAGCTGGCTGAGCGACAAGACCGTGGCTGATTACGCCAAGAAGCACAGCCTCGTCAACGGCAACGACGTGGTGACCTGGATCTTGCGCGACCAGGTGCTTCCCCTTGCGCGTGAGGTCATGGCCAACTTCGTGGATGCAATCCGCAACGAGAAGTAGAAAGCGTCGCTGGACTCAGCGCACGATATCCTGCTCGGGTAAGTCCGAGCCGAGCCCGGCCGCAAGGTCGGGTCTTTCTTTTTTCACGTAATCCCAGAGAAGCTTCTGCAGCCGGCGCCGGGCCCGGCTCAGGCGCGAGCGCACCGTGCCTACCGGGGTCTCCAGGATGTCGGCGATCTCCTGGTAGGAGAAGCCCTCCACGTCGCACAGGAGCAACGGCGCCCGGAACTCCTGCGGCAGCACGTCGATGGCCGCCTTCACCTCTTCGGTCCATTGATGGTCGAAAAAGGCCTTTTCGGGGTTGTCCCCCATCTGGAGCTCGGGGTCGTGCAGCTTGTCGTAGAGATACCACTCCTCGGTATCGTCGAGCGAGTCCACCTGCTGCTTGGACCTGGCCTGCCAGCGGTTGGCGTGCAAGTTGTGCATGATGCGAAACAGCCAGGCTTTGCAGTTGGTGCCTTCCTGGTACTTGTCGAAGAAGCGTACCGCCCGCAGATAGGTCTCCTGCAGCAAGTCCTCGGCGTCGCGCTCTTGTTCGGTGAGGCGGCGTGCATAGCGAAAGAGCGCATCCATATGCACCAGGGCTTCTTTCTCGAAAGCGGCCGGGGAAACGGGCATGAATTCGCCGGCATTTTCCGATGAAAGGGTGACTCCTGCTTTCAGCGACGATCAGGAGCGGTCCAAAGAGAGGTTCAGCTCGGACAGAGTGGATAACGGATGGACCCCCTGGACTCATTCGGACTGAAGCGACGACGACAGGAGCCGTCCAACGATCAGGGGCCGAGAAAAGACTGGCGCAGTCTCTCCACCAGGTGCCGCACGGGCGAGGAGACCTGTGAAGCTTTGATGGGCTCGAAAGCAACCGGCTCCAGCCAGGCCTCCAGGGTGGCTCGCACCGAGGCTGCCAGGGCACGGGGATCGTAGCCACCCTCCAGCAACCCGACCAGCCTCCCACGCGTGCGACCGCGCCGCGACCAGCGGTCGAGCCGGGCGGCCATCTGGCGGAAGCCCTCGGTGCTGACTGCCATCCCCCCGAGCGGGTCGCGCTGGTGGGCGTCGTAGCCGGCCGAAAGCAAGATGAGGTCGGGGTCGGTGCGCTCGAGCAAAGGGTCGAGCAGTTGCTCCATGGCCCACAGGTATTCGGCGTCGGCGCACCCCGCCGGCAGGGGCAGGTTGTAGATCGAGCCCGCGCCCGGCCCTTCGCCCCGCTCCTCGGGGTGGCCGGTGCCGGGGTAGAACGGGGATTGGTGCAAGGACATGAAGACTGTTGCCGGGTGGCGGTAGAGACAATCTTGCGTGCCGTTGCCATGGTGCACGTCCCAGTCGAAGATCAGCACGCGCTCGACTCCGGCGTGGTGGGCGGCCAGTGCGATGTTGGAGTAGAGACAAAAGCCCATGGACCGGTCGGGCGTGGCATGGTGGCCGGGCGGCCGCAGCAGCGCGAAACCTCGCTCGAGATCGCCCGATGTCACAAGCCGGGTCAGCTCGATGGCCGAGCCGGCGGCGCGCCGGGCCACCTCAGCCGAAGCGGGTGAGCAGAAAGTATCCCCGTCCAGCCAGCCGCCGCCCCGAGCCGACACGGCTTCCAGGCGCTCGACCAGCGAGGGGGCGTGAAGCGCGGTCAGCTCCTCATCGCTGGCCAGCCGACTGGCGACCTTCTCGAGCGGGAGGGGAGAAGAGGCCAGCTCGGCCGCAATGGCTTTCAGTCGCCCGGGATTCTCCACGTGGGCACCCGTGTCGTGGCGTAGGAAATCGTCTTCTTGCACCAGGCCGAATCGCATTTGTGGCCCTTTGCCGGGGGTCGCTCGGCAACCTCTCAGGCGGCGTAATTGGATACCAGGCTGACCAGGAAGTCCTCGAAGTGGGGTGGTGGAGCGGCCTCGACCCGCACCGGGTGGGCCTTGTTGAGCTCGGGACGCACAGCTTCGGGGCGGGTCGGCCTGGCTTTCGGGCCAGCTTCGCCCCGGGAGATCCGCTCGGCCACTTTGATGAGGAATCTTTATTTGATCATCGCACCGGGAAGAACCGTGGACGGACTTGGAAAGTTGTTTCGTTTTTGTTACGTGTTCTGGATCACAGCGTTAACAAGCCGAGCTGGTTTAAGGTGGATATGGAGGAGATGCAACAATGCACACACACGGAGTTCCACTGCCCTGGCGCGCTTCGCCGCGACGCTGGAGGGTCTATCTGGCTGGCGCCCTGGTGGCCGCCGGCGGGGCGCTGACGCAGCTCCTTCTCGGCCTCTCCTGACGCAGCAAACCTACGTCGGAGTTATCATAGCTGAGCCGGAGGCGGCCGCCTCCGGCTCACGTCTTTCTGCTACCGGGTCGCTCTGTGTGCAAGCCTCCCAGGGCCAGGAAGTCCGGCCACATGGCCTCGCTCGCCAGCTGGGGACTCATCTAGTACCACTTCGCCCATTCTGGCTCGCACAGATCCTCAGTTTCTCACATAGGACAAGAAATCCGCTCCCCCCAACAGGGGTCCTGGACAGGTCCCTGAGGGCGCTGCGCATCACCGGCTCAAAGTTGTTTCCAGGCCGGTTCAAGCTCGAGGCACTCTCGCAGCGCGTCCGATAAAGGAGCCCTCCTCCGGGCGTGGAAAGCCCACCCTGAGCGGGGAAGCGCGAGCAGCCCCGTAGAGACTCGATGGACAACCACTCGGAGAGCCGATATCTTTCGATCTTGGAGGGGGTCATCGAGGAGCTGGGCCGGGTGGAGCGCGATTTTGCCTCGAGCAGCAGCGGGATCAGGGCGATCACCGAGCTGATCGAGGAGATGTCGGGCGACAGGGCTCGCTTTGCTCTCGATGACCCGGTGGTCCAGAAGGGCCACCGCGCGATTCAACGCGTGGTGCAGAATCTGGATGGGCAGCGGATCCAGCTGGAGCAAACCAGGCCGCCCGCCCTCTGGGAAGCCTTTCACGGTCTCTTGCTGCGGTCTTTGGACCTTCAGCATCAGGGCTACCTCGAGATGGCTCGCCTTTTCGAGGATCGCCAGCTGAGTCACTTGCGCTATGGTCAGCAACTGGTGCGGAAGGGGCTGGGGCTCTTGCAGGCCGGTCAGCGCAGGGACTCCTCCGCGTCGGTCGGCGGTTGAGCCCGGACCCAGGATACCGAATCCGGTAGGCCCCGGAACGGGAATCCGACCTCCTCGCCAGAGGTCAAGATAGGTGACGAGATGGCGGAAACTCTAAGGTTAGGCGGTCGCCTGACGCTGCAGGTCCACGACCTGGCGGCCGGAGGTGAGGCGGTGGGACGAGTCGACAACTTTGTCGTCTTCGTTCCCTATGGCACACCCGGCGACGAGCTTGAAGTCGAGATCACCGAGCTGCGCAAAAATTTCGCGCGGGCCCGCATTCACAAGATTCTCAAACCATCCATCCGTCGCGTCGAACCGCCCTGCAGCATCTACTTCCAGTGCGGTGGTTGCCAACTGCAGCACATCGACTACGACTCGCAACTCCACTTCAAGACCAAGACGGTCAAGGACTCCCTGCGCCACCTGGCCGGGCTGGGCGAGGTCAAGGTCCATCCCTGCAAGCGGATGGATGATCCCTGGTTTTACCGCAACAAGGTGCAGGCAGTGGTGGCCGCCAAGCCCTTCCTCAAGGGCGAGCAAGAGAAGACGGCCAAGTTTCGCCCCTACATCGGGCTCTACGCGGCCGGCTCGCACCGCGTCGTCAAGATGGACGAGTGCCTGATTCAAGACAAGGTGAACAACAAGGTGCTGCAGGCCACCCGCGAGATTCTCGAGCGGCTGCAGTGGCCGGTCTATGACGAGCGCGACGGCTCGGGTCTCATCCGCTATCTGGTGGCGCGCAGCTCGCGCAGCACGGGCGAGGCCATCCTGGTGGTGGTGGCGGCCCAGCCCCGCCTGCCCCAGGTGCAAGAATTCCTCAATTTTCTCAAGCGGCGGGTGCCCAAGCTCAAAGGCGTGTTGCTCAACCTCAATCCCCACCAGACCAACGTGGTGCTCGGCAACCGCACCCAGCTCCTCTGGGGCCAGGACCACCTCGTCGAGGAGGTGCAGGGTCTCAAGTTCCACATCTCGCCCACCTCGTTTTTTCAGGTCAATACCCAGGGCTTGAGCGTCCTCTATGACGTGCTCGACGACTACGCCGACCTCAAGGGGCGCGAGTCGGTGCTCGACCTTTACTGCGGGGTGGGCTCGCTGGCTCTGTTCCTGGCTCGCAAGGCCCGCCGGGTGGTGGGTGTGGACGTGTCCCAGCCGGCCATCGAGGACGCGGTGGTCAACTCCGACCTGAACGAGACGGTCAACGCGACCTTCCAGGCCGGACCGGTGGAGCGCCTGCTGCCCCAGATGTATCGCGACGGAATGCGCTTTCAGTTGGCCATCGTGGACCCGCCCCGAAAGGGTTGCGATATCGATACTTTGAAGACTCTGGCCAAGATGCGCATTCCCAAGCTGATCTACGTTTCGTGCAACCCTTCCACCCTGGCCCGCGACCTGGGCATCCTGGCCGATCTGGGCTACCGTACGCATGAGATCCAGCCGCTGGACATGTTTCCGCATACCCATCACGTCGAATGCGTGGCCCGGCTCACCGAGGTGGGCCTGAAAGGCAAGTAAGCTCGTGGGTCTCCACCTCTCCGAGGCCAGCGAGCAGCTGGCCAAGAAAGCCGCGCAGATCTCGCTCGACTGGCGCCACTACTACCTCAGCTGCGAGCATTACTTCGCCGCCGCCGTGGCCGTGGACGCCTCCTGCCGCAACTGGCTGGCCTCCAAAGGGCTCGATTCCGCCTCCCTGGAGAAGGAGGTCCTGGAGCTTTTGCCCCTGGGCGACGACAAAGTACCGGCCTGGAACGGCCAGCAATCGCCCCGCCTGCGTCGTCTGCTGGGCAAGCCCGCTCAAGAGATGGCCGAGAGCTGTCGGGCCATGCGGGTCGAGCCCAAGCACATCGTGGCTGCCATCCTCAGCGATCCCAAGTGCATTCCCTCGCGCATCCTGGTCGAGCGCGGCGTCGACCTGCGCAAAGCGGGGGGCGAGTTGCTCGGCGGCGTGTTTCCCTCGGTCAGCTCGGGGGGGGGCGACGGCGCGTCCCCCGAGCGCGTCTCCTCCTCGGGCGAGGGCAAGAAGAAAGAGAAAAAGGAGAAGATGCTGGCCAAATATTCGCGCGATCTTGTGGCCCGGGCTCGCGAGGGCAAGATCGACCCGGTGGTGGGGCGCAACGACGAGATTCGTCGTGTGCTCACCATCCTGGCCCGCAAGACCAAGTCCAACCCCGTGCTCACGGGTGAGGCCGGGGTGGGCAAGACGGCCGTGGTGCTGGGCCTGGCTCAGCGCATCGCCGAGGGCAAGGTGCCCGACCAGCTCAAGGACCGCCGCTTGCTCGAGCTCAACCTCACCGCTATGCTGGCCGGCGCCAAGCACCGGGGCGAGTTCGAGGAGCGCCTCCAGGGCGTGATGGAGGAGGTGCTGGAGGATCCTCGCATCGTGCTCTTCATCGACGAGTTGCACCAGCTGGTGGGCGCGGGTGACTCGCGGGGCGGCATGGACGCCTCCAACATCCTCAAGCCAGCCCTGGCGCGAGGCGACTTCCCCCTGATCGGGGCCACCACCACCGACGAGTACCGCAAGTCCATCGAGCTTGATCCGGCCCTGGAGCGACGCTTCCAGCCGGTGCTGGTGGGCGAGCCTTCGGAAGAGGACGCTTTCACCATCCTCAAAGGTCTGAGCAAGAATTACGAGAGCCACCACGGGGTCAAGTTTCCCGAGGAGGCCCTGCTGGCGGCCGTGAAGCTCTCGGTGCGCTTTTTGCCCGACCGCAACCTGCCCGATAAGGCCATCGACCTGATCGACGAGTCTGCTGCCCGCATCAAGAATCGCTCCGGGGTCTTCGAGGGGGAGGCCGGGCAGGTCAAGTTCGAGGTCACCCCGGACGTGATCGCCGAAGTGGTCTCCGACTGGACCGGCATTCCCGTCAACCGCATGACGGCGGAGGAGTCCGAGCGCCTGCTGGAGATGGAGACACTCTTGCAGCAGCGAGTGGTGGGACAAGACCACGCCTGCCTGGCCGTGGCCCAGACCATCCGGGTGGTGCGCATGGGACTGGTCTCACCCACCCGCCCGGGCGGAGTGTTCTTCTTTCTGGGGCCGAGTGGCGTCGGCAAGACCGAGCTGGCCAAAGGGTTGGCCGAGTTCTTGTTCGGCAGCGAGAAGGAGATGGTGCGCTTTGACATGTCCGAGTTCCACGACAAGCACTCCATCTCGCGTTTGATCGGCTCGCCGCCGGGCTACGTCGGTCACGACGAGGAGGGGCAGTTGACGGGGGCCGTGCGCACCAAGCCCTACTCGGTCGTGCTGCTCGACGAGGTGGAAAAAGCCCACCCCGAGGTCTTCGATCTGTTTTTGCAGGTCTTCGATGACGGGCGACTGACCGATTCCAAGGGGCGCACGGTCAACTTCACCAACACCATCATCGTCATGACCTCCAACCTGGGCTCGCGCGACGCCGCCGCGGCCGGCGAGAGGGTGGGCGTGGCCGGTCAGCTCGAGAGCCTGCCGCCTTCCTACCAGAAGGCTCTGCGCGGCCATTTCCGGCCCGAGTTCCTCAACCGCATCGACGAGATCGTGCTCTTCCGGGCCCTGGAGAAGAGCGACCTGACCAGCATCGTGACCATGCAGCTCGAGTCCTTGCGAAAGCAGGCCCGCGCCCAGAGCGGGCTGGAGCTTTCCTGCACCCCCGAGGCGGTGGAGCTCATCATCGAGAAAGGCTACCAGCCCGAGTTCGGAGCTCGCCCCATCGCGCGCGCCATCGATCACCACCTCAAGCGCCCGCTGGCCTCGGAGCTGTTGCGGCGCAAGTATCCCCCCTCCACCGAGTTAGAGGTGGTGCGCGACGGAGACGAGCTCTCCTTTGTGACCCGCAGCCGCGAGGAGATCGGGGGCACGCTCGGTGCGGATTAAGCTCGAGGTGCTTTCGGGGCCGCTCGACGGGCACGTTTTCCAGTTCAACCACTCGGTCGAGGTGGGGCGCGAAGCCAAGGTGCAGATCGCTACCGACAACTTCATCTCGCGCCGCCACGCCCTGATCGACCTGCAGGACCCCCACGTCTACCTCGAGGACCTGCGCTCCACCAACGGCACCTTCGTGGACGGCGAGCGATTGAACGGGCGCTGCGAGCTGGCCAACGGCAAGGTGTTCAAATGTGGCCGCACCTGGCTTGAGATCAGCTGGTAACCTGCAGGGGCGGCGGCCCAACCGGCGAAGGGCCGGCCCCTATGTTGGCAAGATACGCGCTTCTCTTGATGTTTACCGCTCTTCTGGCCCTGCCCGGCCTGTCCGACGACATCTCCGGACCGCTGCGCAAGACTCTCACCGAAGAGTCCTGGGGCTCGATCTACTATGTTCCCACCGAGCTGAAAGACTACGATTACTCGCGCAACGTGCTGGATGGGACGCGCGTGGTCGAGAGCGCGCTGGGCAAAGTGGTCATCAAGGACGCCGGCATCGGAAGCTTCGAGATCACCTACCCCGACACTACCCTGACCGTAGACAGCAGCAAGGAAGGCGTGCGGGTCAAGTTTCGCAACCAGACCTACGAGTTTCTCAAGTCTGGCCACACCATGACCTTCAAGCTTCCTGACGACGAGATTCGCTACGCCCACACCGAGACCGAGTTCGTCATCAATGGCAAGAAGGGCACTACCAAGATCGTCGAGCGAGACGGCAACTACCATATGGAGAGCCCGGTGGGCGTGTTCTCCTACGTGCCCGACCCCGACGGTGGATTCAAAGTACGCGGAGCCCCCGCCGTCAAGCACACCTATCTGATGCGCGGGGCCATCTTCCAGGATTCCGGCGTGGGCGTCTTGATCGACTTTCGCAAGTTCGATCCCGAGAGCCCCATCTTCCGATTCATGGAGTGGATCCCGCTTTTCGAGTATCGCTGAGCATATTGACAGAACGCCACCAGGGCCGTAAGATCGTGTCCTGCCCTGGCGGGGTAGCTCAGTGGCAGAGCAGGGGACTCATAAGCCCTTGGTCGGCAGTTCAAATCTGCCTCCCGCCACCACCAAAAAGCCCGACGTCACGGGCTTTTTTTGCTGGAGGGTTTTCAGGCTT
>JAANMX010000389.1_pt1 | contig 59365 bp, 56 predicted proteins | sample 7279681 | NCBI WGS metagenome assembly JAANMX01 (sample SAMN14094542, study PRJNA606508) | bioreactor metagenome | isolation source: A lab-scale SPAN reactor treating ammonium-rich wastewater day 351 | place: Ireland: Galway | collected 2018-01-01
AACACTACGCGCCCGCCGTTTGATTCCACGAAGTCGGCGCCCGCCACGCGCTTGCCGGACCAGTCTTCGCCCTTCACCAGCACATCGGGCTTCACTTTGCGGATCAGCTTCTCGGGCGTGTCGTCCTCGAACACCGTCACGTAGTCCACGTCGCTCAGGGCCGCCAGCACGCGGGCGCGGGCCTCGGCCTCGTTCACCGGGCGCGTCGGGCCTTTCAGGCGGCGCACGCTGGCGTCGCTGTTGAGCCCGATCACCACCACGTCGCCCTGGCCGCGGCAGAAGTTCAGGTAGGTCACGTGGCCCTGGTGCAGCAGGTCGAAGCAGCCGTTGGTGAAGACGATCTGCTCGCCGCGCTTGCGGTGCTCGGCCAGTGCTTCAACCAGCTCGGCGTGCGTCATCACCTTGCCGGCGTGGTCGAAGCCCTCATGGGCGCTGATCACGCTGCGGCGCAGCTCTTCGCGCGTGATGGCCACCGCGCCGAAGCGCGCGACCTTCAGTGCCGCCGCGTAGTTGGCCACCCGCGCCGCGGTGTTGAAGTCGGCCCGGGCCGCCACGCACATGGCGAACGCGGCAATGAATGTGTCGCCGGCGCCCGTCACGTCGTACACGCTGCGGGCCTGGGCCGGGAAGTGCGCCATCTCGCCGCGCGCGGGGATCACCGCCACGCCCTCAGCGCTGAGCGTGATCACCGCCGCCTTCAGCTTAAGTTGCTTGCACAGCAGGCGCCCGGCTTCCTCGACGCCCTCCATGCTGCTGCAGTCGATGCCGGTGGCGGCTTCGGCTTCGCTGCGGTTGGGGGTCACGGCCGTGGCGCCCTTGTAGCGCGAGTAGTCGCGGCCCTTGGGGTCCACGATCACCGGCACGCCGGCCCTGGCGGCCTGCGCGATCAGCGCTTGGGCGCTGGCGGGCGTGACCACGCCCTTGCCGTAGTCGCTCAGCACCAGCGCGCCTACGCCCTTGAGCGCCTTGAGCGCGCGGTCGGACACGTCTTGCAGCTCGTCGGCCAGCAGTGCGCCGGAAGACTCGCGGTCCACCCGCAGCATCTGCTGGTTCTGGCTCACCATGCGGGTCTTCAGCACCGTGGGGCGTGAGCGCGTCTGGGCCGCGTCCAGCTCAAGGCCGCGGGCGGCCTGGGCCAGCTTGCGGAAGCGCGAACCGGGCTCGTCGCGCCCGATGGCGCCGACCAGCGTGCTGCGCCCGCCCAGGCTCAGGATGTTGGCGGCCACGTTGGCGGCGCCGCCCAGGCGGTCCTCTTCCTTGCGCACGTGCAGCACGGGGATGGGCGCTTCCGGGCTGATGCGCGAGACCGCGCCGAACACGTAGTGGTCCAGGATCAGGTCGCCCACCACGGCGACCTTGGGCTTGCCCAGCGCGTCAATGATCTCGATCAGGTCTGCGGTGCTCATACCTATGAATCGGCCTTGCCGGCCAGCTCCAGTGAGTAAATCCCCTGCTTTTCCGGCGCGTCGAACTCGTGGAAGTCGCGCCCGTCAAAGCGCATCAGCTTGAACTCGCCGCCCTTCACTACGCATACCACGGCGCCGTCTTCGCGCCAGTCGCTGGTCACGTACAGGCGGCCGGTACTGCCATCGGCCGCATAGTCACGGGAGAAGGGAGTGTGCACGTGACCGCATACGATGACCCTGGCGCCGCGAGACACCAGGCGTTTGACCGGTTCGGGCTGGATGCCGTAATGCTCGGGATCTTTGCGCGCGAACTCGCCCTGGCTCTTGCTGCGCATGTACTTGCAGAGCCTGTGCCCCTGCTCGGCCGAGAACAGCTCGCCGAGCAGCCCCCAGGGGGTGTTGCGGAACCAGAGGCGGAAACGCTGGTACTGCCGGTCCTTGCTGCAGAACAGGTCGCCGTGTTCGAGGTCGCTGGGCGTGCCGCAGAACTCGCCGAAGTAGCGGTTGCGGTAGGTCCGGTAGCCGGCCTTGCGCGCGGTGCCCTTGAACATGTGGTCGCGGTTGCCGTTGACCCAGATCGCGCGCCGGGCGGGCCTGGCCAGCCGAGCCATTAGCTCGAACACGTGCCGGCCTTGCTCGGATTGCAGGTGCTTGCGCCCGATCCAGTATTCGGCCAGGTCGCCCAGGCAGGCGACTTCGGGGGTGCCCTCCACCCGCTGCACGAAGGCTTCAAACAGCTCGTTGAGCCGCGGCTTGTCTTCGGACAAGTGCAGGTCGGAGAAGATCACGCCATCGAACTCGGGCATGGGCCGAGTTTAGCGACGATTCATGATTTTGGATTTTGGATTCTGGATAGATTCCGCCGGCCTTGCAGATTGGGCCGTGCAAACGAGACTGCAATCATGGCCCGACGCGCGTGCATCATTTCCATTGGCAACGAGGTGGTCCACGGTTTCATCGTGAACACCAACTCGGCCTGGCTGGCCCGCGAGCTCTCCGAGCTCGGCTTCGACGTCGCCTACCACCTGGCCGTCAGCGACCGCGAGGACGACCTGGCGTATCGCCTCAAGGTCGCGCTCTCCGAGGGCCTGCTGGTCGTGACCACCGGCGGCATCGGCCCCACCGTGGACGACCGCACCCGCCAGGCCGCCGCCCGCGCGCTCGGCCTCGAGCTTAAGCTCGACCACGACGCGCTCGCCCGCCTCCACGAGCGCTACGCCGCCATGGGACGCAAGTTCCCCGAGGGCAGCGAACGCCAGTGTATGCGGCCGGAAGGGGCGGCGTTCATCCCCAACGCCTTCGGCACCGCCAGCTGCTTCCTGTTGCGGCAGGGCGAGGGCGGCATCGCGGTTCTGCCGGGTGTGCCGCGCGAACTGAAGGGCATCTGGGCCGAGGAGATGCGGGCCGCGATCATCGAGCAGTTCGGCATCGGCCGGCGCTACTTCAGCCGCGAGCTGCGCGTGTTCGGCATTCCCGAGAGCGACCTGGACCTGCGCGCAAAAACCCTGCTGGAAAGCCGCGAGGCCGAGGGCGCCATCCTGGTCGACGACGCCGTGATGCGCCTGCGCTGGCGCCTGCCGGCCGAGGACCAGGCCGAAGCCGACAAGGTGTTGCAGCCGATTCTGGACGCGGCACGGGCCGAGCTGGGCGACCTGGTTTTCGCCGAGGGCGACATCGAGCTGGAAGCCGCCACGGTCAAGCTGCTGGCCGAGAAGGGCCTGAAGGTCGCCTGCGCCGAGAGCTGCACGGGCGGCATGATCGCCCACCTGCTGACCAACGTGCCGGGCAGCAGCGACGTGCTGCTCGAGAGCGCCGTGACCTACAGTGACGCGGCCAAGGTCAAGCGCCTCGGCGTGAAGCAGGCCACGCTGGACGCCCACGGCGCGGTCAGCGAGCAGACTGCCCTTGAAATGGCCAACGGCCTGCTTGCGCAATGGCCCGCCAAGCAGCGCCCGGACATCGCCGTGGCGGTCACCGGTATCGCCGGCCCGAGCGGCGGCAGCGAGGAGAAGCCGATCGGCACCGTGTGGCTCGCGGCCGTCATGGGCGGGCAGGCCAAGGCCTGGCACCTGCGCGTACCCGGCGACCGCCAGCTGGTGAAGTGGCGCACGGCCAGGACGGCCATCAACACACTGCGCCTGGCAGCCCTGCACGGCAAGCTGCCGGAGACCATAACCCACTGGGTAGCGCCGCCGACCTAACCCATTGCTATCCTGCACCCATGCCTATCGCCAAACGAGTTGAGACCGCGACCATCGCCTTCCTGCTGACCGGCATCGACCCGCTCTCGCAGGTGGACGCCGTGCTGGCCATGTGCGCCGCCATCACGGCCGACGGCCATGGCGAGCACTGCCGCCGCCTGTTTGACGCGACGCTGAAGCTGGACCCGCGCCCCGAGCCAGAGCTGATGCGCGAGGCCATCCTGCAGACCCATCTGTTCGCCGGCTACCCGCGCGCACTCAACGCGCTGGCCGCCTTCAAGGACGCCTGCAAGAAGGCCGGCAACCCCCTGAGCGGCGAGATCAAGCTGCGAGAGGAGCCGCTGGAAGGCGACGACCCTGCCCTGTTCCGCAAACGCGGGCGTGAGCTGTTCGACCTGATCTACAAGGACAAGGCCGAGCAGATCCACCGCTTCGCGCGCTCCAACAGCCCCGACCTTGCCGACTGGGCCATCGTGGAAGGCTACGGCCGCGTGCTTTCGCGCCCGCTGCTGGAGCCGCGCCAGCGCAGCCTGTGCATCGTGGCGTCGCTGATTCCGCTGGATGTAGCGCCGCAGTTGAAGGGCCACGTGCAGGGGGCGCTGAACACCGGCAGCACGCCCGAGCAGTTGTGGAAGCTGCTGGACGTGGTCAGCCGCCTGTTCAACGAGGGGGCCGAAACCCGCGGCGCCAAGCGGACCTTCGAGGAAGTGCTCGGCAAGCAGATCATGTCCGAGGAAGAATTCGAAGAAGACCGCAAGTGGCGCGGGTTGTCTTGATGCGCCTGCGTTCCAGCGGCCCGAAGGGCCCGGCTTAGGTAGCCGGGGGCGTCAGCCCCCGGTTTCTCAACGCGGATCCTCGCGCGCCCGAAGGGCCGCCTATTCGGTGTGACGCCCGCTTTCGGCGGCCCTTTGGGCGCCTGCTCACAACGAACCAACATCCGGGCGCTTACGCGCCCGGCTACCTTAGAGGGCCCCTTTCGGGGCCCTGTAGATACAGATCGATCATGACCCTGGGCTAGAACCGGGTCAGCTTCGGGCCTTCGTCGGAACCGGCGGCCGTAAAGGGGCGGCTGTTGATGCCCTCGCCCACAATTCGATACAGCCGCTTTGGATCGCACTGGAAGCTGAGCGCGCCGGTGGCCACGCGCTCGGACTCAATGGCCTGCCAGCCCTTGGCCGTGTGCACCTGCACCTCATACTCGGCGTCTGGCTGGAACTCGCCAAGGTCGCAGGCCTTCTCGAGCGCGCAGGCGAACGCGCCCTCGCCCGGCTCAGTGCCGGCCGGGTTTGCCAGCTCGATCACCTTGCCGTCGATCAGCGTCAGCAGCCGGTCGGCGCTTTCGTCGGCCCGCACCAGCAGCACGAAGTTGCGGCTGCGGCCCACATCCTTGAAAGTCACCGCACGCCCTTCCAGCTTGCTGCGCGCCACCACCCGCCATTCGTCGTGGTTCCAGACGCACAGGGCGGCCTTCTCGCCCTTCACGCCCTCGTCCAGCTCAAGGCTGAACTCGGTGACCGGCGTGTTGGCGGCCGTGATGTCCTCCAGCTTGTCCCAGGTCTTCAGGTACACCTTGACGCCGCGAGCGCCGTCGCCGTGCTTGCCGCCGTCGAGACTTGGGATCACCGTCCAGGCGTGGTTGCCGTCGGCGTGGCCCCACCAGGGGGTGAAGGCCTGCGCGGCCGGGAAGCCCGCGGCGCGCAGCATGCAGTTCTCGACGTTGCTGCAGTCCTCGCAGCGTCCTTCGTGCACGGCCAGCGCGGTGAGCATGCCGAAGTCTTCCCAGGTGGTGTCGCCCTCGTACTGGAAGAAGTCGTAGGCGGCGTCGCGGGCCAGCGCGGCGGCCTCGGCGGCGTCTTCTGCCGTGAGTTCGCGCAGCTCGGGCTCCAGCGCTTCGTAGAAGTGGCGGCGCCAGCGCTGCAGGGGCTCGCCGGTGCCGCGCGGCGACAGCACCTGCTGCAGGAAGTCGTGGTCGTCGCACTTCGCGCCCCAGGGGGACTCGAGGCGCGCCTTGGTGGCGTAGAACACGTTCTCGTAGAAGGTGCGGGCGTCCATGCTCTGCAGGTCGCTGACGCTGAGGCTGTTGTCTTCGCGATTGAAAGACATCACGTCCAGGCCCGAGATCAGCCAGATCGCGGCCCAGCGGTTTTGCAGCGCGTAATCGCCTTCGCCCAGCGCCTGAAGGGCAATGGCCAGCTCGCTGCCGCCGCCCTTGGCCTTCACCAGGTTCTCGCGGGCGCGCTTGAGCGTGTCGGGATCAAGCTGGTGGGCTTCATCCAGCGCGGCTATGGCGGATTCCAGCACCCTTGACGGGTCAAGCTTGCGGCGCGCGTCGCGCAGGGCCTCGGCTTCCGGGGCGCTGAACGCGGCGTTGCCGTACAGACGGCGCAGCACGCGCTCGCGCTCGGGGCTGAGCTTGCGGTCGCTGCGCTTGCGCCCGTCGCGGAACACGACCGAGCGCGTCTCGCCGCCGGGCGTCTTGACCAGCAGGTGCAGCTTGTTGGCCGCGAACTTGTCGAGCTGCCCGGCCTCCCACTTGTTGAGCCGGATGTGCGCCAGCACGGCATCGGGCACGCGCAGTACCTCGACGGCCTTGTCGATCTTGATGTCGCCGGGTTCGCAGCCGCCGAAGTGGGACTTGGCCAGGTACTCGCGTACCGGCTGCGAAAGCGCTTCCGTGGCGGGCTGCGGCGCGTCATCGGCACGGACCAGGACGCCAGGAAGACACAGGACCGCCACAACTACGGCCAAGCGCAACTTCAACGTCATGCTTCCCCCACGAAACGGACAACGCGTCAGTGTACCCGCCCGGAATGCCCCGAGACAGACCAAAGCAAAGGCCCCGCCGGGGCGGGGCCTTTGGGTCCTGCGTCTCTAGCGGTTGCCTGCTGGCTTGGCGGGTACGGTCTGGAGGTACTCCCAGAGCGCCTTGATGTCGTCCGGGTCCATGCCGGCGTAGGCCTTCCAGGGCATCATCTCGGCGAGCACGGTGCCGTCCGGGCGCACGCCTGTGGTCAGCGCCTTCTTGAAGTCGTCGTAGCTCCACTTACCGATGCCTGTTTCCGGGTCCGGCGTGATGTTGCGCGAAGCGGGCCAGCTCGGGTCGCCGCCCGGGATCTTGCCACCCGACAGCGTTGCGCCGTGGCAGCCGGTGCAGGCGCCGATCATCACCTTGCCCCACTCCTTGGTCGCGCCGCGCTCGGCCTTGGGGCGCTCCGCCTTGTGGTCGATCTTGTCGTAGGCGAACACCGGCTCCGAAATCGTCAGCAGCATGCCGATCGGGCCCAGCGAGTGGCCTTCATTGGCGCGGTTCACAGCCGGCTGCGACTTGATGTATGCAACCACGGCCGCCAGGTCTTCGTCGGGGAACGAATAGTAGTCTTCGCTCGGCATGATCAGAGCCCGGGTGTTGTCGCGCTTGATGCCGTGGCGCAGGATGCGCACCCAGTCTTCGGGCTTGTAGTCCTTGGTGACGCTGCCTTCGCCGGTTGTCAGGTTGGGGGCGTACACGCGGCCGATGGGCTGGGCGTCGATGACGGCCCCGCCGCCGAAGTCGGCACGGTGGCAGTCGCTGTGGTTGCAGCTCATGACGTGGTTGACGAGGTACTTGCCGCGTTCCAGGGCGTCGTCGTCGCCCTCGGGGATCTCAATCGCGTAAGTCTCAAGCTGATAGGTCTCACCCAGCGCGTTGCTGGAACCGATGTAGAGCCCGCCGAAAACCAGTGCCAGCAGCCCGATGAAGCCCACGCCTCCGAACAGCCCAAGCCGCTTGATCAAGCCCATCTTCTTCTTTTTGTCCGCCATCTCTCTGCCCCTTGTCTCGAGTCAACAGCACAAACATATAGTCCGCGGGCCGAACGTTACAACCTAAGATAATCTTAAACCGCGCGGGTGCCGACGTGGATGGCCATGGTCCCCATGTTCAGCTTGCGGTAGCGCACGTCCGTAAAGCCCGCCTGTTGCAGGCGTTGCTTGAGCGCCTCGGCATCGGGGAAAAGCTGGATGCTGTCGGCCAGGTAGCTGTAGGCGCGGTCGTTTGAGCCGGTCAGCTTGTTCCCCAGCCAGGGCACCACTCGGTTGATGTACCAGTTGGCGAAGCGCCCGATCAGCCCGCGGGCCGGTGTTGCCTCAAGGATCGCCAGCCGCCCGCCCGGCTTCAGCACCCGGGCCAGCTCGCGCAGACCGGAGTCGATGTCCTGGAAATTGCGCACGCCGTAGCCGACCGAGACCACGTCAAAGCGGGCGTCGGGAAAGGGCAGCCTGAGCGCGTCAGCGGCCAGCAGCGGCAGCGCCACGCCGGCCTTGGCCGCCTTGGCCGCCGCGAGCACCAGCATCTCGGGCGTGAAGTCGCTGGCGACTACGCGGGCTGCGCCGTTGCGGGCGAACATCAGGGCGAGGTCGCCGGTGCCGCAGCAGACGTCGAGGACGCTTTCGGTTCCCTTCAGCTGCGCCATCTTCACGGTACGGCGGCGCCAAGCCTGGTCACGGCCGCCGCTGATGATGCGATTCAGCAGGTCGTAGCGGCGCGCAATGCCCGCGAACATGGCGCGCACTTTCGGCCCGCGGCTGGTGTCCTTGGGGTCCACGGCGCTGTCGCCGCGCAGCTTCGGTTCTGGTTCGGTGGCTGTGGCCATGCTGGGCCGCATGATAGTCGGGAAAACGAAATGGGACAGGCGAATGCCTGTCCCATCTGCGTCGTGATCGAATGTCTAGCGCTTGCTGAACTGGAAGCCGCGGCGGGCGCCCTTGCGGCCGTACTTCTTGCGTTCCTTCATGCGCGAGTCGCGGGTAAGCAGGTCGGTTTCCTTGAGCTTGCTCTCGAGCTCCTTGTTGACCTTGATCAGCGCGCGCGAGATGCCGAGGCGCACGGCTTCGGCCTGGGCGTGCGGACCGCCGCCCTGCACGTTGGCGTGCACGTCGAACTTGTCCTTCAGCTCGGTGACGGCGAAGGGCTTGCCGACCGCCAGTCGCTCGATCTGGTTCGGGAAGTACTCGCTCATCGGGCGCTTGTTGATGAACACCTGGCCGGAGCCGGTCTTGATGCGCACGCGGGCAACAGCGGTCTTACGGCGACCAAGGCCCCAGATGATTCCAGTGTCTGCCATGTTTACTTGCCTTCCAGCTCGGCCTTCTGGCCGTAGGTGACGGTGAACGGTTTGGGCTGCTGCGCGACGTGCGGGTGTTCCGAGCCGGCATACAGCTTCAGCTTCTTGAGCATCTTACGACCCAGCTTGGTCTTGGGCAGCATGCGGCGCACCGCAAGCATCAGCACCATCTCCGGGTTCTTCTCGATCTGCTCTTCGAAGACCATGGTCTTGCGGCCGCTGGGGAAGCCGGTGAAGTGCTGATACACCTTCTGCTTCGGCTTGCGGCCGGTGACGACGACTTTTTCGACGTTGGTCACGACGACGAAGTCGCCGGTGTCAACGTGGGCTGTGTAGCCCGGCTTGTGCTTACCCATCAGCAGCGTGGCGATCTTGTTGGCCATGCGCCCGAGGTTCTGGCCGGTGGCGTCAATCTGGTGCCACTCGGGTTTCACGTCGGTCTGCTTGGCCTGATAGCTCCGCTGCGAATACGCTACGGTCATGATCTTCCCTCAAATACAAAGTCCACCGCATTCCGCGGAGGGGCGAGGAAAATAGCAGGGTGAAGGTGCCTGTCAATAGCGGGCGAAGCTATTGTCGCCTCAATTGCGGCATGATTAGCTGTACCTTTACCTCCTGGCGTTTGATCCGAGTCCTGCATGAAGTTTGACGCCCGCGTCCTGGGAGTCCCCAATCATCTCGCGGCCGCGAAGCAGTACCTGTCCAAGCAGGATTTCGCGCTGGAAACCGCCAAGATGAAGGCTGCCGAGACACGCCTGATCGAGAAGCTGCCCGATCAGAAAAAAGCCATCCAGGACATGTTCAAGCGCAAGCTTGAGCCGATCAGCCATTTCCAGTGCGAACGCTTCAATTTCCTGCAGCCGCTGCACGAATTCGCCTGCTTCGTGGATGGCACCACCCCCGAAGAAGTCATCGAAGAAAACGCCTGGACCAACAGCCTGCACATCGTGCTGATGGGCCAGAACGACGCCATTGTCGTGCCCTTCGATTTCTCGGTGCCGCTGAATGCCGAGGTGGAGGGACGCACCCACCCCTACGTCATCTGCTCCGGTCTGCGCATCGCCAAAGAGCTCGACACCCTCGACGAATACGTCGCCGTTGAGCACACCCTGGGCGTCAAGGAGTTCGGCGCGTTCGTCAACCTCTCGCGCAAGGACATGTCCAAGTTCGAGAAGCAGGAGGGCGTCGGACGCCGCTTCTGGGCCAAGTGGGGCGTGGCCGCCATGCGCGGCCTGGTCGGTCGCTCCAACCGCGCCGGCGTGCCGGTGTTCGTGGACCCGCAGTTCGGCGAAGTACCGCTGGGCGTGTAACCTGCCCGACTCAACCAGTTGAATTCCGCTAGGGCACGTCCACGAAAACCGTGTGCGTCTGCACCGGGCCCGTCACGTAGGTCTGCCCCGCCGCCGGCTGGATCGTGAGCGTCAGGGTGTAGCGCCCCGGCGGCGCCGCGGCGTCCACGCTGATGCGGCCGTACTGCTGCACGCTGACATTGGCCGGCGAGTTGGAAGTCCAGGCGAACTCCACGAAGCTGGGCCCCGCCGAATCGCCGTAGAGGTGAAACTCGATGGTCGTCCCGATCTGGTCCAGCGCCGTCACCCGCGTCTGGTGCACGCTGCCGCGCGCCAGATTCAGGCCGACCGGCACGCGCACTGTCAGGTCGTAGGTGCGCACCGCGTCGTCGACGTCGCGCACGCTGTCAAGCAGGCTGACCAACGTGTCCAGCGCACTGCCGGCAACGATCTGCGTATTGTCGCCGCCCGTGAGTCGCTCGAGATTGAGCGGGTCCATGTAATCATCGCGCAAGGCCGCGCCGATCAGGTTCGCGCCGCCGAGGTCGGGCATGGCAATCGGGGTGTTCGGCACCAGGCCGATCGAGCCGTTCAGCTCACCGTCGTCAAGCGCATCCAGCCGCATGCCCGCCCAGAAGTCGAACACGTTGGCCACCCCCAGGTTGGAGGCCAGCTGGCTGAGCCCCGCCAGTACGCGTGCGTAGAAGTCGGAGGTGCCCCACAGGCCGCTTCCCGCGTAGTCTGTCGGCACGGCGCCGCGGATGCGGTCCAGGCCGAAGAACTCGGCCACCTGCTGGCACACCAGACCGAACAGCCCCATGGAGATGCCGCCCTGTACGCCGGCAACGCTGCCATCGAACGCAAGGCAGCGCGCCACGGCCACGGTGGTGAGCGGCGAGGCGTCCACGCCGCCGACGCTGTAGCCGTCGTAAAAAGGCGCCACCGTGAACAGCAGGTGGTCGGCGCGCATGTCGTGGAACTTGCGGGTCAGTGCGGTGGCCGGGTTGGCGCCCTGCACGCCCGCGCCGCCCTTGATCTCGACCAGCACCGGCCCGCGATAGCCGGGCTGCGTGAGGTACACCTGGTAAATGCCGTTGTCGAAGGTGATGCCGGTGCCCAGAGCCGCGGCGTCGGCCCAGTCCACGCTGCCGTCGGCCAGCACCGGGCGCAGCGTCACAAATGCGCCCTTCACGGCGCCTCCGCTGGAGACCGTGCCGCGGATGTAAACCGCGGTGTCCGGATTGACCACCGTGCCGACCGAGGACGCGCCGAAGCCCTGCGTCTGGGCCACTTCCTGGCGCTGGTCGAACTCGCCCGTGCAGGCGGCAAGGGCCAGCACACAGAACAGCGCGCAGAGTACAGCCGCCGCCCGGACGCCGTTACTCCGGACCTGGAACCCCATACGCTGGACTCGAGCTGCCACTACTCGATCTCGCTGCGGTTGTTCACCACTGCCGCCACCAGACCGTATTCCACGGCGTTCTCGGCCGGGATCCAGTAGTCGCGGTGCACGTCCTTCTCGATCTGCTTGATCGCGCGGCCGGTCTCCTCGCTGACCAGCCGGTTGTACAGCGCCTTGATGCGGTCGATCTCGGCGCTCAGGATCTCGAGGTCGCTGGCCTGGCCGCGCGCGGCCATGGAAGGCTGGTGCAGCAGGAAGCGGCTTGAGGGGGTGCAGTAGCGGTTCTCTTTCTTCGCCCCCAGGTGGATCATCACGGCCGCGCTGGCGCAGATGCCGCACACGATGCTGCGCACGGGCGGCTTCACGAAGCGGGCGTAGTCGCGGATGGCAAAGCCGCTGTCGGCGCTGCCGCCGGGGCTGTTGACGATGAAGGTGATGGGCTTCTTGGTGTCGTCGTCTTCCAGGATGCGCAGCTGCGCGATCACGCTGGCGGCCAGCTTGTCATCGACCTGGCGGCTGATGATGATGGTGCGGCTTTTCAGCAGCTTCTGGGCAAGCGCGGTTACGTGGCCGCTTTCCTTGCCGTTGGCGCCCTCTTCGTCTTCGCCGTTTTCTTCGTCTTCATCTTCCAGGAAGATGGTGGGGTCGTAGTCGATCATGCTGGTCTCCGTGGGCGCCCGGAAATGCGGGCCGCCAAGATCATGCTAACGTCGCGAACTTCAACATCCCTTCCCGGCACGGTCAAGGCGTGGCGGGTGGGCCGCCCTGGCCTGGCTTGCGGGGACCGCGCTTGCCGGTGCGTCGGCCTCTGCGACGACCGCCCCTGCGGCTGCCGCGGCGCTGGCTGCCCTCCGGCCGTTCGCCCTCGGGGCGCTGGCCCTCGGGTTGTTCGCCTTCGCGGCGAGGCTGGCCCTCGCGGCGCGACTGGCCTTCGCGGCGCGACTGGCCCTCGCGGCGTGACTGGCCCTCGCGGCGTGACTGGCCCTCGCGGCGTGACTGACCTTCCCGGCGCGATTGGCCCTCGCGCCTTGACTGCCCTTCGCGGCGTGACTGGCCCTGCCGCGGGGCTTCGCGGCCGGCATCGCGGATCGCGGCCTCGAGGTCGCGGCCCTGCGGGTCCAGCTCGCGCAGGATCTTGTGTTTGCGCAGCACGTAGAACTCGTCTTCCACGATGTCGCGGTCCATCACTTCGAATGTTCCGGTATCAAGGAATTTCACCAGCACCGGCTGCTCGTACTGCTCGCCGCCCTCCTGCTGAACCTTCAAACGAAGGCCTTTCCAGTCTTCGAGGGCTTGCACTACAGACGGCTGATCGCGATGACGCATGGGGCTTCCCGTTGGGCTGTCTGCTAAACAACTACACTGATTGAAGGTAAACTCAAGCACGAGGAGCACGGAGGACCAGCCATGGCTTCAAACAGTGACGGCTACAGCCGTTCCCGACGGCGTTTCCTGCAGACCGGCATGGTCGCCGGCGGGCTGCTGATCGCGGCCTGCGGGCGCGAGAATTCGCAGGATCGCGTGCATGCGGAGCCCAAGGACGCGCAGCCCGCGAAAGACGACGCCAAGCCCATCTACGGGGCGCTGATGTGCGGCGGGCGGCTCGTGCACGCCGAAACCGGCGAGGAAAAGTTCGTCTTCACCCAGCTCAGCATCGACCAGACCCTCAAGAACAAGGCCGAGAACAAACCGCAGGTCGCCCAGAAGCTGATCACGGACATCGGCTTCCTGGCGCACGGCGTGATCAAGAACCCCAACGCCAATCACAAGGTACTGGTGTTCGAGAAGAAAGGCCCCGGCGGCGCCGAGATCGACCTGAAAGACAACAAGCTCCTCGGGCGCATCAAGCCCGACAAGGGCTGCGCTTTCTACGGCCACGGCGCCTACAGCAAAGACGGCAAGCTGGTGTACGCCACCGAGTACGACGAAGAAACCTACGCGGGCAAGATGACCATCCGCGACGCCACCGACTTCAAGCTGGTGGGCGAGTTCCCCACCCATGGCGAGTGGCCCCATGACTGCCAGTTCATCGACGACGGCAAGGTGGTCGCGATCACCAACGGCGGCGGCAACATCGAGGGGGGCGCGGTCCCCAACGTAACCTACGTAGAGGTCGGCACCGGCAAGCTGCTGGAGAAGATCGAGTTCGAGTCCGAACTCATGAACTCGGGCCACCTGATGATCTCGGACAACGGCGACCTCGCCGTCGCCCACGCCATGCGCGAGGGCCTTGATACCCGCGAGGCGCTGGGCGCCATCAGCCTGCGCCCCAAGGACGGCAAGTTCAAAACCATGATCACCCCGGCCGAGGTCACGGGCGCCATGAAGGGCGAAACGCTGAGCCTGTGCATGCTGCCCGAAAAGAAGGTTGTAGCCGCAACCAACCCCTACGGGGCGCCCACGGGCATCGTCACCTTCTGGAACTACGAGACCCAGAAGTACGTGGCCAAGCTCGAGCTCGAGCAGCCGCGCGGCGTGGCGCTGACGCTCGACAAGAAATTCTGGGTGATCACCTTCGGCAAGGCAAACCCGGGCGTGATCCTGGTGAGCACCGAGACCAACCGGCCGGAAGATCCGCCGGTGGCGTTTGTGGCCTCGAGCCAGGGCTCGCACGTGTACATCCACGACTACTACGCGGCGTAACTCTGTGAACAAATCCACCGGAATTCGGACTGCCGCCCCTTTCGGTGGACGTGGATGTGTTTCTATCATCTTTGCCATCAGAACCGGCGCGCCGTCAGGCACTGTGAATGGCGGGCACCGGAAGTAACGACAGGGAGTCGCGAAAGCGTCTCCAAACAGGAGCAGTAAGGCATGGCTACAGGTACCGTGAAGTGGTTCAACGATGACAAGGGCTACGGATTCATCACCCCCGACGACGGCGGTGCGGATCTGTTCGCGCACTACAGCGCGATCCAGAACGAGGGCTTCAAGTCCCTGAAGGAAGGCCAGAAGGTGGAGTACGAAGTCGGTCAGGGTCGCAAGGGCCCGGCGGCTGAGAACATCCGTCCTCTCTAAGCACAACTGAACCGGACACCACCGGGCGGCCTGCGGGTCGCCCGGTGCGCATTTGGGACAGCACGCCGGACCGCAAATAAGATTTTGATAAAAATCGTAATCTGCTGGCGGGAGTGGATTGTGGAAATCTATCCTGTCTGCCCAGTGAAACGACCGCAGCCTAGTCCCGCACGTAAGGGTCGGGCACGGTCAAAGGCGGGCTGCAAGGCAGCCCAATGTTTGGAGCAAAGAAGTATGGCTACAGGTACCGTGAAGTGGTTCAACGATGACAAGGGCTACGGATTCATCACCCCGGACGACGGCGGCGCCGATCTGTTCGCCCACTACAGCGCCATCCAGTCCGAGGGCTTCAAGTCCCTCAAGGAAGGCCAGAAGGTGAAGTACGACATCGGCCAGGGACGCAAGGGCCCCGCGGCTGAGAACATCCAGCCGGCCTAACACCCAGAACGTCATCCGACCGGACGGTCCTCGCGACCGTCCGGTTTGTTTTTTTTCCAGATCCGCCCCGACAGAAATTTGCTGCCGCGCACCCAATCAACAGGTGACGACCTGCGGTGGAGAACTATCCTTGTGCCAAGTGTAACAGGACCGCGTGCCATCCACGAACGTGACAGGAAGGGCGCGGCCTAACAGGGAAAGGTCAGGAGCAAGCGAGTATGCCTAAAGGTACGGTCAAGTGGTTCAACGACGACAAGGGTTTCGGCTTCATCACCCCCGATGACGGCGGGCCCGACCTGTTCGTCCATTACAGCGCAATTGCCTCGGAGGGCTTCAAGTCCCTGAAGGAGGGACAGAAAGTGGAGTACGACGTTGGCCAGGGACGCAAGGGCCCCGCGGCTGAAAACGTCAAGCCGCTCTAACCCGCAACCCAATGAACCGGGCGCCCCACGGGGCGCCCGGTCGCTTTAACCACGCGACCGCTGCCCGTATGTCGCAGCCCGCGTTACAGTGGCGGCATGGCGGACATGTTCGGAAAGCGCGCGAAAGAACTGGCGGCGAAGCAGGCGCCCCTGGCTGAGCGCATGCGCCCCCACAAGCCTGAAGACTACCTTGGCCAGCAGCAGCTGGTGGGCGTGGACGGCGCGCTGCGCGCGGTGCTGGACGGCGTTGAGGGCGCGCGGGTGCGCAACATGATCCTGTGGGGCCCGCCCGGCACCGGCAAAACCACACTGGCGCGCCTGATTGCCGAGCGCAGCGGCATGGAGTTCGAGCCCCTGTCGGCTACCAGCAGCGGCGTGAAGGACATCCGCGACCTGCTTGACCGCGCGCGCCTGCGCCTTGGCGCCGACGGCAAGGCCACGCTGGTGTTCATCGACGAGATCCACCGCTTCAACAAGGCGCAGCAGGACTCGCTGCTGCACGCTGCAGAGGACGGGCTGATCACGCTGATCGGCGCCACCACCGAGAACCCCAGCTTCGAGGTCAACGCCGCGCTGCTGTCGCGCTGCCGCGTGCACGTGCTGCAACCCCTGGACGAGAACGCCCTCAACGCGCTGCTGGACCGCGCGCTTTCCGAAGGCGTGCAGGTGAAGGGCATCAGCACCGACGAGCAAGGCCGCGCGGCCCTGCTGCGTTACGCGGGCGGCGACGCGCGCCGACTGCTGTCGGCCATCGAGAGCTGCGCCGACCTGCTGGCGCCGGAGCCCGCGGATCAGCGTATATTGACGCGTCAAGTTCTGGAGCGCGCGGTCGGTGAGCGCATGCTGCGCTACGACCGCGCCGGCGACCAGCACTACGACCTGGCCAGCGCCATGATCAAGTCCGTGCGCGGCAGCGACCCCCACGCCGCCATCTACTACGCCCTGCGCATGCTGGCCGGCGGCGAGGACGTCAACTTCGTGGCGCGTCGGCTGGCGATCCTGGCATCCGAGGACATCGGCAACGCCGACCCGGGCGCGCTGAACCTGGCCGCCAGCGCCGTCAGCATCGTCAACTTCATCGGCATGCCCGAGGCCGAGTACACCATCTGCCAGCTCGCGGCCTACCTCGCGCTGGCGCCCAAGTCCAACGCGGCCGCGCGGGCGCGCAGCGCCGCCCACGGCCTGATCCGCGAACACGGCGAGCTGCCGGTGCCCATGAACATCCGTAACGCGCCCACGAAGATGATGAAGGAAATGGGCATGGGCAAGGATTACCACTACGCCCACGACTACGAAGGCGGCTTCTACCCGGAGCCCCTGCTGCCCCAGAAGATCGAAGGCCAGCGCATCTACGAGCCCGCCGAGCAGGGCTTCGAAGCCCGCCTGAAGAAGCGCCTGGCAGAGCTGGAAGACATGATCCGCAACAAGAAACAGGAGCCCGGAGCGCCAGCGACGGGTTAGCGCGCGATCACCAGAAGTTGCGTTTGTGTGGCGGGATAGTGAACAGCCAGATAATCAGGCCCAGGAAGGCCAAGGACAGCAGCACCGAGCCTACTCGGGCAATGGTCGCCAACGCGGCACCAGCGGCCGTAAAAGCCGCCATCAACATCAAGAAGATGCCGATCCCAGTGCCCAACATCCACACCGGACCGTTTGACTCCACCCTGGATTTGAGCCAATTCAACATGAAGGAAGCGTACCGCGTGCGGCAGCCACGTGCGCTTACTCGTCAAGGGCAGATTTGGAATCGTCGCACCCCTACCCGTCGCTTGCGCTCCGGGCTCCTGTTCACTCTCAAGGCCGTACGAACTCGGCCCACAGTTCGTGGCTCTGCCGGCGCTCCACGCTGTGGGGCGTGATCTCGAGCTTGCGGATCTCGAAGTGCGGCCGGTACAGCTCCAGCACCTGCTCGCGCGTGACGTCAAAGGGCGGGCCGCCTTCGCGCCCGTGGTTGTAGAAGCAGCCGATCAGCATGCCGCCCGGCTTCAGCAGCTCCAGCGCGAGCTGCACGTACTCCGGGCGCCGGCGCGGATCGATCGCCACGAAGCAGGTGTACTCGTACAGGTAATCGAACCTGCCGCGCTCGCTGTTCGGCAGCTCGAAGATGTCCGCCTGCCGGAACTCGAACTTGCCCGGAGCGCCCCTCGACTGCTCGTTGGCACGTTCAACCGCCAGAGGCGCGAAGTCCACACCCACCGCCTCAAACCCCGCGGCCGCGAACTCGCGCACGTCATGGCCGTAGCCGCAGCCGGGCACGCAGACGCGCCCGGGCGCTGCGCCGGAGTGTTTCAGCCAGTACTGCAGGGGCGGCGCGGGTCGGCCGATGTTCCAGCCGGGGCTGTCCTGCTCCAGATAAATGGCATTCCAGTAGCCGGATGTGCTAACCTTTTCTGTCGATCCATCCTTGGGAGAATCGGGTGGAGCACCACTGGGCATGACGGCACCTTTCACACAACAGCAGTTGATGGGTCTGGCGGCCCGCTATAACGAGTACATCGAGCCGCTGCAAATCCTGATCTACGTGCCCACGCTGCTGATCTTCGTGCTGCTGCTGCGCGGCACGAAACAGGATACCAGCCGCGGCGTGCTGCTGCTGCTGGGCGCCGAGTGGGCGATGGTCGGCGTGCTGTTCTTCTTCAACATCATGACCAGCGCGCACTGGATCGGCTACCTGGGCGGCGCGATCTTCCTGCTGGCCGGCCTGTACTACTCCGTGGCGGCCTCCTACAGCTTCCCGCCCCACTTCCGCTGGCGTCGCGACAACCCCTCGCTGGTGTCGCTGCTGATCACGGCCATCGGCGTGGTCGGCTACCCCGGCTTCAGCTGGCTGCTGGGCCGCGACTACCCCTACGTAACGACTTACGGCCTGATGCCCGGCTCGGTCACGTTGCTCACCATGGGCGTGATGGTTTCCGCGCGCCCGGCGCCGCGGCTGTGGCTGCTGCTGCCGCCGCTGCTGGTGGCGCTTTCGTCGGTGCTGACCATCTGGTGGTGGAGGTTGTGGGAAGACCTGGTGCTGCTGCCCATGGCGATGCTGGCCCTCGCGGCATGGCTCAAGTGGCGCGGCAAGCTGACGCAGGCCCCGACCAAGGACACCATCCGCTTCGATTTCTGATCAGTCGAGTGTGGGGCCCGCGTAGGCCAGCGGGCGCGCGATCACCAGCACCAGGATCAGCAGCAGCAGCGCCGCCACCAGCCCGTGCACCATCGAGTACTTCGCGCGACTGTCGCCGAGGCCCAGTTTACGCCCGCCCACAAAGCCGCCGGCGAAACACAGCAGCGCCGCGCCGTAACCGATGAAACGCGAGGCCGGCCCGACGCCCGCACCAGCCAGCGCCAGCCACACCACGGTGTTGCCGAACAGGGCGGCCATCAGCCCCAGCAGCGCGGCAAGCGGCCAGGCGCGCGTGGGCTGATCGCAGCGCGCGAGCCGGAAAATCTGCGCGCCGACCCAGATTTCGGTCAGCGCCAACAGCGTGAACGACACCAGCTTGATGTGGAAGGTGATGTACCAGAACGTCGGCGCGCCATCGGGGGTACGCGGCTTCAGGTAGTTGCGCAGGGCCTCACCCGGGTTGTTGAACGAGGCGCTGCCCACGCCGTGCAGCATCAGCAGGCCTGTAACCAGCACCAGCAGCGCCCCGGGCGCGGCAACGGCCAGCCACATGCGCTTCATCAGGGGTGAAAGCCGCTGCTGCAGCTCAGGGGGCTGCTGCACGTGAAAGCCCAGCAGACGCGTCATCACCAGCAACTGCCCCAGCCACAGGAACAGGCCCAGCAGGTGAAAGGTGAGGATCCAGAGGTTCGCGGCCATGGCCGCAATCTAGCCAGCACAGAACCAGCAGAAAGGGGACGCGCGGAAAAACCGTGCTAGGCGGAAGGAGGCTGATTGTCGGGCCTGGCAGCGTCCGGCTTGACGGCGTTGGGGTTCAGCAGCGTGCTTTCGCCCTTGCGCCGGCCGCGGTCTGAGCGGTCGAACTGGACCTGCGGCGGCTGCACGGTGGGCGCGTGCCAGTCGGTGCGCGTGATGCAGAACTCGTTCACGCAATGGTCCAGCGCCTCACCCAGCGTCTCGAACCACTGCTGCAGCATCATGTCAGCCAGCTCGTCCGCGAAGCCTTCGCCTGCCGCTTCGTCGTTCCAGCCAAGCAGCACGTAGCCCCGCTTGTTGTCACCCTCCAGCGAGAAGTGCTGGAAGGGCAACTGTAACTCCTCTGGTGCGTCGTATGAGAAGCGGATCATGATCAGTGCTTGCCGTTTGCGGCGGAAACTAGCTCCGACCGCCATCCCCACAAGTGCATAGTGTGCACCAAGTGCAACTGATCGGGAAGGGACTACAGCGTGCGCAGAAAATGTGACAAAGCCGCCTCCGTCGCCTGCTCAAGCTCAGGCGTCGCGCCCCCGAACGGATGGGCCGCACCGAACGTGTGGCCGGTGTCTTCGATCGTCAGCAGCTTCGCGTTGTCGCCCGCGCAGTCCAGCAGGTCGTGAGCCTCTTCCAGCGGCACCGTCTCATCGGCCGAGCCGTGCACCAGCAGCCATGGGATGGTCACGGCACCCGCCGCGGCGCGGATGTCGAAAGCTTCCGGGTGCTGTTTCAGCTCGTCGAAGAACTCGCGCCCGATGCGCATGATCTGGCCGGTGCGCGCGTTCTCGATGGGCACGTGGCCGAGCGCTTTCAGCGCGCGCTGCACATCGCCCTCATCGAGGCGGTTGGCGCGGTTCACTCCGGCCCACGTCACCAGGCTGCGCACGCGGGAGTCTTTGGCCGCCATCAGCAGCGCCAGCCCGCCCCCCATGCTGTGACCCAGCAATCCAAGCCGCGCCGGGTTGGGCTGCGCCTTGCCGGTGAGACGGCCGGCGAACGCGGCCTGCAGCACCTGCTGCATGTCAAAGACGCGTTTCGACCAGGTGTCGCGCTCGAACAGGTCGAGGCGCTCGAAGGTTTCCCAGTTGTCGCCCACGCCGTTGTGGGAAAGGTTGATGACGGCCGCGGCCAGGCCGCCTTCCGCCAGCCTGCGCCCCAGCCACGGGAAGCAGCCCCAGTTCTTGAAGCCCTTGAAGCCGGGGATCACGATTACCAGCGGAGGCTGCCCGGCGTCGGGCAGGTAGAGATCGCCGGTGATCCTCGCGCCGTCAGCGCCGGCCAGAGTGAAGCTGTCGTCGGGGCTACTCATCGCAGCCCCACATGTCTGGTGCTTAGAGGCAGCGAATTGCCAACAACCAACGAGTACGCTGCTGTGCCGGGCCAATTGGTAACTGGTAATTGGTTATTGGTCATTTGCTGTTGTGGTTTGAAGCAGCGCTACTCGTCCGAGTCCGGCGCGTTGATTTCCGCCTCTTCGATTTCCGCTTCGTCTTCATCCACGTTGGGCGCGGCGAGGTCGCCTTCGCTGGGCAACTCGCTGATGCTGCGCAGGCCGAACGCGCGCAGGAATTCGGCCGTGGTGCCGTACAGCGCGGGTGCGCCGGGTTTGCTGCCGTCGCGCCTGGCGACCTTGATCAGCCCGCGGTCCAGCAGCGCGCGCACCAGGTGGTCGCTGCCCGCGCCGCGGATGTTCTCGAGTTCGCTGCGCCCCAGGGGCTGTTTGTAGGCGATGATGGCCAGCGCTTCCAGCGTGGCGGGTGACAGCTTCTGCGCCTCGCGCTCGCGGACCAGCTGGCGCAGCAACTCGTCGTGCTCGGGGCGCGTGGTCAGCTGGTAGCCCTGGGCCAGCTCCTGAAGCGTGAAGGCTGAGCCCATTTCTTCGTAGCGCTTCTGCAGCAGCTCAAGCGCCTGCTTGACGGGGATCACGCTGGTCAGGCCCACCAGCTCGGCCAGGCGGCGCGCGGCGACCGGGCGGCTGTGCACGAACAGCAGCGCCTCGAGCCGCGCCGCCAGCGTATCCTGCGGCAACGCGGCCCCGGCGATCACGCTGCCCGCGGCGGTCGCGTCATCCAAGCCTTCGTCTTCGTTGCCGGGCTCGAAGGTCTGCCCGGGTGTTGGTTCGGTTCCGGCCATGTGGTGTTTCTAAGTGGGCGCCTCACGGGGCGCCAGTGTCCCGAAAAACTTACTTGTCGCCCGCCTTGCAGTCCCAGCCAGGCATGCGGCGCTCGTAGGTGTACAGGCCGCCGGCCGCCGTGGCATAACGCCACTTCTTGACCATGGTGTCGCTGGGGTCGGCGCCCTTGATGCATGCGTCGCGCTGGTGGAAGAACTCGGCCTCGTTGGCCGGGTAGAATTTCACCTTGCGCAGCAGCCAGTAGAAGTCGCCGACCTTGATCGGCTCGCTGGTATCGCCCTCTTTCAGTGCCCAGAAGGCATCTTCGGCGGTCGTGTCCTGGGTGCCGTCAAAGTCAAAGGTGCCGTCCTTGCGGTATGCGGTGCCCAGCAGCCCGCCGTTCTGGCGGGTGTGCATGTCTTCACTGAACTGGCGCGCCAGCAGGCTGAAGCTTTCACCCTTCATCAGGCGCTCTCGTACTTTCCGGATGTCGGCCAGGCTGCGCATCTTGATGCCCTCGGCCTCGGCGCTGTCGGTCGAGAAGCGCCAGTAGTTGATCACCATGCGGCGCGTCAGCAGCTCGCGGGCCACGCCCTTCTGGTGGTTCTCGAACTCCAGGGGCGTCATGTCGTACTTAAGCTTCAGGAACTCCTCGCGGCTGTACGGCTTTTCCTCCAGGCCGCTCTCGCGCTGGGCCTTCACGATCTGCTTGTTGAGTTCCTGGAAGTTCTTCTCCCAGTCCGTCTGCATGCGCTCGAACTCGGCCGTCAGCTCAAGCCGGTTGGGGCGCGCGCCAATCCGCTCCGATTCCAGCAGCAGCAGGCGCTCGGCGAGCAGGCTGTCCAGCGCGGCGCCGGCGCTGCGCTGGTCGGCGTCCATGTAGATCTTCTCGCGCTCCACGATACGCTGGATGAACTCCTCGGCGCTGATCACGTCGTCCCCGACGCGCGCGATTTCGTTCACCTTCAGCGTGCGCGCCGGTTTTTCGGCTTCCTTGTCCTGAGCGCCGGCCACGAAGCCCAGCGCGCCGGCCGCGACCACGGCCGCGGCAACCACGCATGCACGTAGGATCGGCTTCTTCATCACTTCTCCTGGTTGGACTTGCCCGGCCTGCAGTCGAAGCCCGGCAGGCGCCTCTCGTACTGGTACTTGCGGGTGTTGAACACCCAGCGGATCCAGCGGTTGAAGTAGTCGTTCTCGTTGGTGCGGTCGGGCTGTTTCATCAGTTCATCGCGCATTTCCTTCAGCGTCTTCTTCGGCGGCGTCAGGGTGCGGTCGCGCTTGAACACGTGCCAGCCGAAGTCGGTCTTCACCGGTTCGCTGAACTCGCCGTCCTTCAGCTTCCAGAGCGCCTGCGCGGCTTCCTTCACCAGGGTGCCGTCGTTCTCGAAAATGCGCGGCAGCCTGCCCTTGGTGACGCCTGCCGCCGGGTCGATGCTGCGCTGCACGGCCAGGTCTTCGAACTTGCTGTCCAACTCCTTGGCCGGGGTTTCCTTCAGTTTCTTGTGCACTTCGTTGGCGTCGGACAGGTTTTTGAGCAGGATGTGCTTGCACTCGATGCTCGGCTCGGTGGCCTCGAAGTAGCGCACCAGCACGCGGCGCGTGATGAAGATGGGTGCGCGCTCACGCACGTAGGCGCGGAAACCTTCCAGGTCCATGCCCACGTTCTGCTGCTTCAGCCAGTCTTCCAGCGTCAGCATGCCGTGGGTGTCCTGCTTCACCATCTGGCGGATGCCCTCGACCTGGCGGTCGGTCTCGCGGGTGATTTCTTCCTCGGTGAGGCCCAGGCCGCCCACTCGCTCGGCCTCGAGCTCGATCACCGCCGTGTCGCGCAGGTAGGTCAGCGAGTCGTTCAGCACGCGCTTTTCGGGCTGCGCCATGAACTCGTAGTCCCACATGCGGGCGATCAGCTGCTCGGAGGTGATCACCTTGCTGCCCACGCGCATCACCTCGCCGGGCTTGAGCGAGTTCTGCGCGCCTTTGTCGGGCACGTCCTGCGCGCCGGCGCGGTAGCCGACTACAAGACAGACTGCCGCCACCAGCGTGACGAACATGCAACGTAAGAACCAATGGCGTGCCATTCGGCATCCTCCGGGGGAATCTGCGGGGCCCCGTGCATGCTAGTCGATGGCGGTCGCGATGCAATGCGGGTCCGCGGGCAGCATGCGACGCCGCACTTTCGCGACGCCCCCGAATGCAGTAAATTGGCTCGAACTTCCGGAGCCTGTAGTGGCAATCGATCCCACACCTGCTGAGGGAATGCCGGCCGTCGGCGACGCGCACGCCGACGACAAACCGGCCCCCGTGCCCGAGCTGACCCCGGAAGGCGAAGCCCTGGCCGCGCCCGAGGAGTACTTCGGCGACCCGCCGGCCGCCGAACCCGTGGTGGACGACACCGAGATCGACACGCCGGCCCCGGCCTCCGACTACGACACCGGCGTGGCGGAGCTGCTGGACGAAACCGACAAGTCCGAGTCGGAGCGGCTGAAGGCAGCCGACGCCACCACGAAGCGCAACTTCAAGTCCGAAGCCGCGGAGCTCGAGCCCGAGCTGCTGGACGACCTGACCGCGACCGAAACCCCCACAGAGAGCAGCTCAGGCGGCAGCCTGTACCCCGGCAAGCTGCCCTCGGTGCGCGCGCCCGGCTGGGACCAGTCCGGCGCCGTAGCCGGGCTGGACCAGGACGAGCGCAGGCCCACTCCGCGCCCCCACCGCCCGGAGAGCGCCCCCGAGCTCGAGCCCGCCTCGGCGCCCAGCCTGGCCGCATTCCATGACGCCGTCGAGGACGACAGCCTGCCGGCCATGACGCCCGTTGAGGAGGCCCAGCAGGGCACCAAGATCCGCCGCCAGTTGACGGCCGTGGACCAGGCCGCCAAGGAGCTGGCGCGCGCGGCGCTGCAGGCGGAAATCGAAAAGGAAGAGAAACGCGCCCTCGCGCACTACGAGCCCGAGGAAGGCGAGATTCCGCCCAGCCCCGAGGTCGCCAAGCGCTTCGACGTGATCCTGCAGCTCGGCAAGGGCGGCATGGCCGTGGTGTACCTGTGCCGCGACCCGCGCCGCGGCGGCAAGGTGCTGGCGGTCAAGGACATCCGCGCCGAGATGAAACCGGGCATGAAGGTCGAGCAGCGCGTCGAGCACGAGGCGATGCTGCTCAAGGAGCTCGACCACCCCGGCATCGTGAAGGTGTACGACTTCCTGAAATTCCCGCGCGGCAGCGCGATCGTGATGGAGTTCATCGACGGGCTGCCGCTTGACCACGAGATCGGCGCCGGCCGCCGCATCACCTGGGACTTCGGCGCGCGCATCCTGCGCGAGATCGGCGCGGCGCTCGGCTACGCGCACCAGCACGGCGTGATCCACCGCGACATCAAGCCGGACAACATCCTGTACTCCGAGCGTCACAGCGTGATGAAGCTGGTGGACTTCGGCCTGGCCCGCATGTTCGGCGACCCGACCGAAGTGCACATGACGCGCACCGGCATGGTGGTCGGCACCCCGCATTACATGAGCCCGGAACAGGTGAGCGGCAAGACGCTCGACCAGCGCAGCGACATCTACAGCTTCGGGGCGACGCTGTACTATCTCTTGACGGGTCAACGCCACGTCGAGGGCAGCAACGTGATGGACATCCTGGAGCAGCAGCGCAGCAAGGATATCGTGCCCCCCAGCCACCTGCGCCGCGAAATACCGGGCTGGCTGGGATACATCGTCGGCAAGATGATGGAGATCAAGCCCGACGACCGCTACCAGAGCATGGAAGAGGTGCTGCAGGACCTCGACCGCGCCGAGCGCGACCCCGACAACTTCGTGCGCAACAACCCGCGCGGCCCGGTCAAGCGCTACGCGGGACTCGAGCTCGCCCCCTTCCCGCCCGAGACCGACGGCTACTCCGGCAGCGGCGCGCATGCAACCACCGGCGCCGAGCCCGCACCCGAGGGCTGGCCGTCCTCACAGTCTCCCGAGGCCGGCGATCGCACCACTCACCGCGTGCCGGCCGTGCACCGCCACACCACGCGCAAGCACGACTCCGGCAGCCAGGCCGAGATCAAGCAGGAATTGCCGGCGCTGGATGAGGAAGTCACGCCGGCGCAGATTTCCGCCATGCTGCGCGAGATCAGCGGGCGCCTCGAGAAGGCCGAGAAACGCCAGGTGGGACCCGGCCTGCTGGTGCTGATCGTGCTGCTCAGCGTGCTGATCGTGATGCTGTTGATCACCGGCGGCCTGCTGCTGGCGCAGCGTGAAGGCTACCTGCAGCAGTTCTTCGGCTGGTAGTCGAAAACACTTGCGCCCCCTTTCGTGCAAACCGCCTGACATTGCTACACTGCCGCCCTGACCTGTAAGGAGCAGACGTGGGCTTTACGGTAAATCGACGCAAGACGCGTACCTGCATGGTGGGCGATCGCCCCGTGGGCGGTGATCACCTGGTGGCCGTGCAGACCATGACCAAGACCAAGACCTGGGACGTGGACGGCACCCTGCGCCAGATTCGCGGCGCCCAGGACAAGGGCGTAGACATCGTGCGCGTGGCCTGCCCCGACGACAAATCCGCCGCGGCATTGCCCGCCATCATCGCGGGCTCGCGCGTGCCGATCATCGCCGACATCCATTTCGCGCCGGGCCTGGCCCTGAAGGCGCTCGAAGCCGGCGTGCACTGCGTGCGCATCAACCCCGGCAACATCAAATTGGAGCTCGTCCAGAAAATCGTCGCGCTGGCCAGGGACAAAAGCGCCGCCATCCGTATCGGCGTCAACTCGGGCTCGATCATGCCGCGCAAGGGCCTCGAGGTGAAACAGGACATGGAACTCGAGATGGCCGACCTGATGGTGGACACGGCCGTGCAGTGGTGCGAGCAGTTCGACAAGTGGGGCTTCCACAACTTCAAGGTCAGCCTGAAGTCGAGCGACGTGCTGACGACCATCTACACCAACCGGCGCTTCGCGCAGCAGACCGACGTGCCGCTGCACCTGGGCGTGACCGAGGCCGGCATGCTGCAGGCCAGCACGGTGAAATCCAGCATCGGGCTCGGCACCCTGCTGGGTGAGGGCATCGGCGACACGATCCGCGTCAGCATCACAGGCGACCCGCTGGATGAAGTGGACGTGGGCTACGAAATCCTCAGCGCCCTGCGCCTGCGTAAAAAGAACGTCGAGATCGTGGCCTGCCCCAGTTGCGGCCGCGACGAGGTGGACGGCGGCGTGGAAACCCTTGCGCGCCAGGTGGAAGAGCGGCTGCGCGACTACAAGGGCAACATCACGGTCAGCGTGCTGGGCTGCATCGTGAACGGCCCGGGCGAAGCCGCGGAGGCCGACCTGGGCATCGCGGGCGCCAAGGACGCGGGTTACCTGTTCAAGGGCGAGCAGATTCTAAGGCGCGTGCCCAACGAGAAGCTGGTCGATGAGCTGATGATCGAGCTCTACAAGCTCGAAAAGGAACGCGCCGGCGAAGCAGCCAGCCTCGCGCCATCGAATAGCTGATCCACGCACCACCAAAGTTGCAAAGTGTGCAACGTCTCGAAAAAATGAGAACCCGGAAAAGATACCCTTCCGGGCGTGAACCTCGTCGCTATTCTGGCGCCACAACTCCAACAGACGAGGTGGATATGCGAACTGTATTGCTTGCGGCGGCGGCGTTGTTGCTGGGCGGCTGCACACTGAGTTCCAATGTAGGGGGCTGGGACTTCGGCACCATGTACGTTGGTGAAACCGCGACCTCCGGCAACATCACCTGGAAGAATACCGGCAGCGACCCGGTCAACTTCATGGGAGTGATGGGTTCGTGGGGCGGCGGTAGTCCCTACTCGCTCCAGCCTTCGCCGTACTCCGGCAGCACGTTGGCCAAGAACGCGGACAGCAATCCCGTGCAGGTGGTGTTTTCCCCGGTGGCTGCGGGGACCTACACCGGCACGCTCGACCCTGTGCGCGATGTCGGTCAGGGTAAAACCTGTACCGCCGATAAGGTCAAGTTGAAAGGTGTTGCCGTTGCACAAGTGGCCAAGGGCAACCTGAACATCGGCGGTCCCGCAATCACCAACGGCAATGCCCTGGACTTCGGCTCCGTTCGGGCAAATGCCGGCCCCGCCCGTTCGCTTCGCGTTGACGTGCTGAACATGGGCAGTGCGCCGGTCACCGTGCAGGCACGATTCAAGAAGGGCAATGAGGGATTCACGGTTGTCAGCCCGGGCGCGACTTTCACGATCCCGGCCAACGGGCGGAAAGTGACCGTGAAAATCGAGTTCCTGCCCACGACCGTCGGTACGCATTGGGACGTGATCGAGTTCGTGGACACCACGAACTCCGCGAACCTCTCGGCGACCAGCCTGACAGGCATCGGTACCGAGTAACGCTGCAGGTTTTCGCGCGGGGGTCGTGGGTGGGCCAACAACCACGACCCCCGGCTTTTTCAGGCCGTGAGCATGGCCTGAACTCCGTCATCGGTCAGCGCCACCCCCTGCGGGTCCCTGCTGAACAGCTGGAAACCCGGCAGCTCGGACGCGGCCCGCAACGCCTGGATCAGCTGGGGGTCATCCCACAAGACGCGCAACTCGTCGAAGCTCAGCTTGTGCTGGTGCTCGATCAGGTGCTCGGCCAGGCGCGCGGCCGGCAGCCAGTTCATGCGCTTGATGCGTGTGCCCTCTCGCCACTCACGAATGGCCTCATCCAGCGCGGCAGGCGCCGCAAAAAACAGCGACAGCCAGGCCCGCCGGAACGAGAAGCCGTGGTCCTGGTCATACACACAGTCGTTCACGAACGCGTTATCCGGCGGCACGACGACGATTGTCGCGCCATCGACGTCCCGGGTGATCTCCCAGCGCCGCCGCCCCGGCCGGCGCACGAAGGGGAAAATCACGAACTGCCCCAGCACCACGCAAGGCGCCACGATGTATGGGTTCATGAAGCGCAGCAGGAACACTGCAGCCATGAACAGCCCGACGAAAATCACCATGTAACTCACGGCCGTGAAGAACAGGCATAACACCAGTTGCCACAGGGCGGCCAGGCGACAGGCGCGCACGCGGTCACGCACCGGTGCGCCGAGCCAGCGCTCGGCCGTGGTTTGAAGCTCAGGCACGATTCAGGCGGCCCATGCCGCAGGGAAGGGGAAGCCGGGGTTCCTACGCAGCTTGATTCTCCCCCATGAAAGCCGCATCGGCAAGCGGATTTCAGCGCAGCTTCGCGATGCGCCGGGCGACGTGCTTGAAGGTCTGGTACTCCATGCCGAACTGCCGCTCATTCTTGGGCTCTTCGGCGACGGGCGTGACCGGTATGCCCGCGATTTCGCGGCGCGGGTTGACGGCGTGGTGGGTGGTCTTCAGCAGCACGGTCTGGCCGTTCTGGCTGAGCCCCAGATAATAGTTGTAGATCTGTCTGGCGGGTTTGCCGCTTTCGTCTGTGCCCTGGCCTGGCTTGTGGCAGCGCAGCGTGATCTCCAGCGGCAGCGGCGTGCTGAACATGACGTGCCATCTGCCCGACGGGCCGAACACCTGGATCACGCTCTGCGAGAACATCACCTTTCCCATCAACCCGAAGGCCCGCAGCACCACGTTCACCAGCTGCACCAGCCGCACGCCCAGGTAGGCGCCGGCCACCAGCGCCAGCACCTTGGTCGCGATGAAGGTGAAACCCTCGTTGCCGCCGCTGCGCGGTACCGCCAGGCCCAGGTTGCGGGCCGCCTCGGTGTGCAGGTGCCAGAAGGCCCACACCGTTCCGGCAAACACGGCGAGCATCAGGATGCAACCGAACAGCCCCGGGTCGGAACTGTGGTAGATGGCGACTTCCCTGTCGGCCTGCTTGTCCGGCTTCTCTTTCTCGGCGGGTTCTTCCTCGACGCCTGCTTCCTCGGAAGGCTGCACCGGGGGCACGAGCGGCCCGGGCTCAGCGGGCGGTTTGCGGTGGTGCGGCCGCTCTTCGCGGTGAGGCACGATCTCGCGAGCCGGCGCCTCGACGCGAAGCGGGGGCGCCGGTGCGACAGGCTGCGCGGCGGCCGCCAGCAGCGCCGCCACGGCGTCGCGCTCGAAACTGGAAACGTTCAACTCGGCATCAGTGCCGTCAGCCAATTGCAGGCGCAGCGTGTCGGAGAAATCGCCCTTCTCCAGGGCCGGCAGATCCGCCAGCTCGACGCGGGCGAACTCCCCCACCAGCGACTCGCGCGTAAAGGCCAGCACGCGCGCGCCCTCCAGCACCAGGTGGGTCTCGCCGATCGGCCCGTGCAGGCCGCAGCTCAGGGCGGCGTGGGCGCGTGGTTCGGCAGCGAGCAGCCGGCGGATTTCCGTGGGCAAGGTCATGGGGTGACTCTAGCAAGCTCAAGTCTGGAATGCCGCACGGCCCATGACACAATGACGGCGCGTATTCCCCTTCGACGGCTTGGGATCTTGACGAAACGCGGTGCGACCGCGCCTGCTGCAATCGGGAATGCCATGAAAACGACCTGCATCCTGCTGCTTACGGTCCTGGCGGCTTTGGTCCTGGGCGCTTGCGGAGGCGGCGGCGCCCCGCCCGGCGGGGGCAGCGCGCCCGCGCCCGTGGTGGTGGCAGTCAGCCCCAAGGCGCTGAACCTGCAGCTTGGATTGCAGCAGCAGTTCACGGCCAGCACCAGCGACGGCCTGGGCGTCACCTGGAGCCTTTCGCCACCCAGCGCCTTCTACGGCACCATCGACGGCACCGGCCTGTACACCGCGCCGACCGTGATGCCGGGCAATCCCACGGTGACCATCACGGCCACCAGCAACAGCGACCCCACGAAGTTCGACACCGCATCGCTGACGCTGCAGCCGGGGCAGGTGTTCGGCACGTTCCCGGTGAGGTTCGACGTCAAGACGCGCGGCGGCTGGCAGAACGCGATCGCGCCGGTCACGGCGGGCATCCCGCTGCCGAAGAACCTGCACAGCAACGAGAACACCCTGGCGCTTCAGACCCAGGGCGGTGCGGCCGTGCCCGCGCAGTTCCGCGTCACGTCGCGCTGGCCTGGCGGCAGCATCCGCTGGGTGCTGGTCGACTTCATGGCGGATCTGTCCGGCACCGGCGGCGTGGGCAAATACCAGCTCAACAGCGGCGGCACGGGCAGCGCCACCGGCACCAACCTCAGCGTCAACAACGGCGCGTCCAGCGTGGTGGTGAACACCGGGATGCTCGAGTTCACGGTCAACAAGAACAGCTTCCGGCTGTTCGACAGCGTCCGGATCGACCGCGACCTGGCCGGCGCCTGGGACGATTGCCTGGACACCGCGAACATGCAGGGCGTGGTGGTCAGCGCTGCCGGCACCGATTACCTGATGGACCAGGTCGCTCCCAGCGTCGAGGTCGAGGAATCCGGGCCGATCCGCGCCACCATCGTGGTCAAGGGCGTGCATCGCAGCACGCTGGCCGTCGACAACCTGGACTACCTGGTGCGCATCACGGCCTGGAACGACCTGCCGTTCATCGACGTGCAGTACAGTTTCAAGAACATGGAAGGGCACGGCATAGCGGCCGCCACGCCCGGCGCCGCGGCGGCGCAACTGGCGGCATACCAGGTGGTGGACGCGATCAACCTGGACCTGCCGCTGGACTTCAACGGCGTGAACCCGTCCGCTCGCATCGCCGGCAATCCCAGCGACCACGTGGGCAGCGGCCTGACCGCCGGCCAGTACGTTTCTCTGTACCAGGACTACACCGGCGCCCACGACCCGGCGGACCCGGAGAACCCCCAGCCCGCGGGTTACAACGTCGGCACCGGCGACGGCAGCTCCGACCCGCTGACCAACGCCTGGCCCACCCAGGACGACACGCACATCGGCTACACCTTCGACAGCAGCGGCGCAACCAGCAGCTTCGCCACCCACGCACCGGGCTGGATCCAGATGGCGGCCGGCAGCTTGCGCGTGACCGCCGCGCTGCAAGACTTCTGGCAGCTCTACCCCAAGGAGCTGCGCGCCCAGGGCGACGGGCTGCTGCGCGTCGGGATCTGGCCCGACGCCGCGGCGCCGCTCGAGGTGTTTGCCGGCGCGATGAGAAGCCACCGGCTGCTGTTCAGCTTCGAGCGCGCCGGGAGCATCTACGCCCCGAGCGCGCAGCTGTACTGGAACATGCTGAACGACCCGCCGCGCGGAATCTGCGACCCGCGCCACTACGCGGCCACCCGCGCCTTCGGCGAGATCGCCTGGACAAACGCCACGCTCAGCGACACCACGGGGTTCCGCACCGCCAGCAAGGCCTTCGCGCAGAACTACATGAGCGAGGTGATCGCCCACATGGGCGACATCCTCAATGACCGCAGCGACGGCAACGGCGGCGCCGCCGGCCACCAGTACGGCATGTGGCACTACGGCGACAGCAAACACGACGACCCGGTAGAGGGCTGGGAAAACCACGACTGGGAAATCCCCCGCGCCGCACTGCAGTGGTTCGCCATGAGCGGCAACATCGAACTGCTGAACCTGGCCGAGGTCACCACCCGTCACTTCCGCGACGTGGTGGTGCAGCATTCCGACATCGGCCTGCGCTTTGACTACACCGAAGCCGGCAACCCGGCTGTCAGCGGCGGAAAGGCCAGCCAGCTCGGCAAGACGCGCTACTTCGCGAACAACAAGCAGCACGACCTGGGCAATTTCCACCTGGGCGAGAACCACCTCGACGTGTTCAAGGGCGCCTTCCTGGCCGAGCACTGGCTGCTGACCGGCGACGCGCTGAGCCTCGACGTTCTGAAGGAAAACTACACGTACCTGCGCGGCACCTGGAAGCGCTTCTTTGACTCCGCCAACGGCGGCGCGGATTCCACCATGACCTGCCCCACCACCTGGCTCAGCAACGCGCTGTACGTCACGACAGCCTACGAGGTCGCCAATGGGCTCAATGACGGCAGCGCGGCGGCCATGACCGGCTATGTGCTGACGACCGTTCGCACGCGCCAGAGCACGCCCACGACGCGCGACCCCACCGGCAACGGCTTCGCGGACAGCAACGGCGATTTCAAGGCGTGGGAGGTCGGGCACCTGATGGAGGCGCTCGAGTACACGCGCTGGCACCGCGACGACAGCAACTGCGACCTGAACATCGAGAACGGCATGAACTGGCTGCTGGGCACCAACGCGCAGGTGTACCTGGGCTACCTGGCGACCCCGCAGTACGGCGCGTTCGCGGAGACGCCCGGCGGGGTGACGGACTACGGCGGCCCGAACCTGATGATCGGCGCGGGCTACGTCGGCGCCTGGCGCAGCACCAGCAACGCAAACTGGCAGACCGCGGCGGACAACCTGCTCAGCGTGCAGACCCAGAACATCCTGAACGGTGTGATCGGCGACGACGCCATGCGGCAGCGCAGCTTCGCGCAATTCTTCCGCGCGGGTCCGATGCTGCTGGCGACGGTGAAGCAGTAGCCGCCATGATTTTGCGCACGGGCAGGCGGCCTTGAGATCGCGTTTCGCGTGACTTCAGTCGGCGAAAACGCGACTGCTGCACCCCTCGACGACCGCCCGCAATTAGGGCAAAATAAGCCTTTCGCGTGCGTTCCGTGCGTTTTCGGAGTGTTAGATGGCAGCACCTCCCACCCCAGAGCAGAAGTCGTTGGTCGGCTACACCATCGGCAAATGCAAGCTGCTGCGAATCTGCGGGCGGGGCGCGATGGGCACCGTCTACAAGGGCATGCACAGCGGCCTGGACATCGAGGTCGCGGTCAAGATCCTGCCGCCGCACCTGGCCAACAACTCCAACCTGGTTGAACGCTTCATGCGCGAGGCCAAGCTGGCGGCGCGGCTCAACCACGCCAACACCGTGCGCGTTTACGACGTCGGTGAAGAGTCCGGCTACAACTACCTGGTGATGGAGTACATCGAGGGCGCCGACGCCCTCGAGCTGGTGAAGCGCCACGGCCCGCAGAAGGCCTCGGTGGTGGCCGACATCGGCGCCGGCGCGGCGCGCGCGCTCGAGCACGCCCACACCAACAACGTGATCCACCGCGACATCAAGCCCGCCAACCTGATGCTGCCCAGCACCGGCGGCGTGAAAGTGGCCGACTTCGGCCTGGCGCGCGCGCTTTCCAGCGAGAGCGGCCTGACCATGACCGGCGCGATCATGGGCACGCCGGACTACATGGCGCCGGAGCAGGCGCAGGGCGAGTCCGTCGGCCCGCTGGCGGACATCTACAGCCTGGGCGCCACGCTGTTCCACCTGTTCGTGGGCCGTCCGCCCTTCTCGGGCGCTACGCCGATGGCGGTGGCGCTGCAACACGTGACAAACCGGGTGGTGGTGCCCGAAGAAATGGTGAAGGATGAGGCTTCGCAACAACTCACGCGCATCATCCATGAGCTGACCCAGAAGGACCCCCGCAAGCGCCCCGACAGCCTGGACCAGATCGCGCGCCGCCTGCAGCAGGTCGCGCGCACCAACCGCCAGACCCAGAAGCTGCTGTCGGAAGGCGCCACGCTGTACGCCAGCGCCGGCGTGACGCTCGACGCCGAGGCGATCAACAAGGCCAAGGAAGAAGAGGCCGCGGTCGCGCTCGACAAGGGGCGCGTGCAGTCGCCGCACCTGGAAAAGCTGCGCCAGGCCGCGGAGAAGGCGCGCTCCGGCATGCACGCCGCGCTGCCCGACCCGACTCCCGCGCCTCCGCGCCCGGTGCCGTCGGAGATGGCCGAGCTGACCAGCGACATGGTACGCGAAGCGCGCGCCAAGGCGCGCCGCTCCTCGGGCCAGATCAAAGCGCTGCCGCCAGACATCGAGCGCGGCACGCGGCGCGTCTCCAGCCCCGCCATGTCGCCGCACCGCGACCAGCGCCCCGCCAGCAGCAGCTCTTCGCGCCGCAGCCGCATCGTGCAGAACCCGGAGAGCGACGACCAGGCCTGGCAGAGCTATGCCGCCAAGTCGTTCCCCACCTTCGAGCGCGAGTCGATCATGGGCGGCACAGCCCAGGAGGAGCTCGCGGCCGAGACGGGCTCCGGCATCCGCACCGGCTCATCCACGGCGCTGGGGGCGTCCAGCATCGGATACGGCGCTCCGGCGTCCGGGCCGAACCTGGACACTTGGCAGCCGCCTCGCAGGAAGAAATCCGGCGGGGCGGTCAGCCTGCTGGTGGCCATCGCCATCATCGCCGGCGTCGCCGTGGGAATCTGGTACTTCCTTTTGCGCGACCCCACCGGCGGGCCGAGCCCCAACCAGGGGCCGCGCATCGCGGGCCTCACGGTCAGCAAGTTCGCCGCCTACAACCGGGGCGTGGGCGTCACCGCCATCGCCGCCCAGCGCGGCGGCGTGGGTTTCTACACCGGCGGCGAAAACGGCGAAGTGCACCGCTGGATACCCGGAAAAAACAAGCCCGAGGCGAGCCGCAAACTCGGCAACGGCGCCGTCACCTCGATGGCCGTGCGCTCCGACGGGCAGCGCCTGCTGGTCGGCACCGCCGACGGCGTGGTGATGGCCCTGGAAACCGAGTCGCTGCAGGTGACGAGCGGCCAGGAGCTGCGCGTGGAAGGGCGCGTCTCCGCCATCCTGCCGATCGGCATCTCGCACCTGGTGGTAGGTGACAGCCAGGGCCGCCTCTCGATCAAGGACGGCACCCGCCGTGTGCAGCTGGGCCAGCCCGGGCAACCCGTCGCAGGCATGGTTTACCGCAACGGCGAAATCTGGGCCGTCGCGGGTACCACCGTCGGCGTCTTCCGCATCGAGGACGAAGAGCTGTCCGAAGTCTCGATCTACCCCAACCTGCCCGCCGAAGCGTACGACATGGTAGTGACCCAGCACGGCGTGTTCGCGGTGATCGGCGACAAGCTGCAGCAGCTCACGCCGCAGGGCGTGGTCGAAGGCGGCGTCGACGTCAAATTCCACCTGGTCGGCTACACCTGGGACGAAAAGTACCTGGTCGCCACCACCGCCAACGGCGTGGTGCTGCTGAACCCTGAAAACCTGGAAGTAGTGGCCACCGCGGCGCTGGATCGCCAGGACACGGTGCTCTCGATCGGCACGTCGACGCAGCCGGGCCGTTTCTACCTGGGTACGCGCTCAGGCGAGCTGTACCAGTGCAGCTTCAACTAGCGGTCTTCTCTTCGGGCTTGGCGGGCTCTTCCTTCTTCTTGCGAAGCCCCAGCACTTCCGGCAGGTCCCGCAGGCTTTCACGCAGGAAGCCTTTACGGCGGTCGTCGGCGCTGTACTCCTTGCCGGTGAACGGCTTGAAGTGAATCGCCAGCACCCACGCCAGGCCGATCACGAAAATCACCACTGACAGGAATTGCCCCATCGTCATGCCGACCGAAGCCAGGAACGCGGCCGTGCCGCCCAGCTGCTCCGCCTGCGCGGGATCGACTTGCGCGTCCGGCTGACGGATCAGCTCAGCGGGGATACGGAAGATCGCGTACAGCATCAGGAACGCGCCGCCCAACTGCCCGGGGCGTTTGAACCAGCGCCGCAGCAGCCAGATCGCAACCAGCACCAGCACACCCTCGAAGGCAAACTGCACCACCTGGCTGGGCCAGCGGCCGGGGAAGTACTGGCTGACCTGCTCCCAGATTTCGGGCTTCACGGGCAGCGGCTGCAGGGCCGTGCCGGGGATGCTTGTCGCGTCCGGGTTGGCCGCCTGGTAGTCGGCGATCAGAGCATTGTGCAGCTTCTGCGCGGCCAGCGTGTCGTTGTGGTCGGTGGGAAACTTCATCGCGTACCAGGGCAGCTTGTCCGGGTCGTAGATCGGGTTGCCGGCGTCGTCGGTGAAGGCGCGGCCGTAAAGCTCGCCGTTGATGAAGTTGCCGACCCGCACGCAGGCCACGCCGAAGGGCACGATGTGCACGGCGCCGTCGATGATGTTCCAGAAGCTCTGGCGCTTGACGTAGGCGTAGATCAGCACGGCGATGCCGACGCCGAACACGCCGCCATGGAAGGACATGCCGCCCTCCCACACCTTGAACACCATCTCGAAGCGCTCACCGACGCTCAGGCCGCCCTTGCCCAGGAACAGCCTGTCGAACTGGTAGAACAGCAGGTAACCCAGGCGACCGCCCAGAAACGTGCCCAGCACGCCGACCACGATGATGTTGGTGACGTCCTCCGCCTTGATGCGCAGGTAGCCGGTCTTCTGCAGCCAGCGGAACACGAAGTAGCCGAACACAAAGGCGAACACGTACATCAGGCCGTACCAGCGCAGGGCCAGCACGGGCTCTCCGGCGGCGTTCTTCCAGAGGCTGAAGATCACCGGGTCGATGTTGGGATGTTGCAGGATACCGAGCACGCTTGATCCTGGTCACGACTCGAAAGGGCGGCACTTTAGTGTACGGTTTTGCGCGCGCCACCCCCCAACGGAAAGGCATGCGCCCGCTTGCGGCGGCGCGCCGGGCGCTACACAATCCGCGCCATGACGAACAACCTTGGTACCTTCGACGTGGCGATCGTGGGCGGCGGTCCCGGCGGCAGCACGCTGGCGGCGCTTCTACGCAAACAGGGGCGCAGCGTGTGCATCGTGGAGCGCGACAGCTTCCCGCGCTTCCGCATCGGTGAGTCGCTGCTGCCCTTCAGCATGGACACCTTCCGCGAAACCGGCGTGCTCGAGAAAATCCGCCAGGCCGGCTTCCTGGTCAAAAACGGCGCGCGCTTCGTGGTGGACGAAACCCTCGAGGAAGAGTGCTTCTGGTTCAAGAACGGGCTGGACACCGAGCACCCCTTCGCCTTCCAGGTGCAGCGCGCGCCCTTCGACAAGCTGCTGCTCGACCACGCGGTTGAACTGGGGGCGAAGCTGCTTCAGCCCCTGGCCGCCACCGGTTTCCGCAGCGAGGGCGACTACGCCGTGCTCGAGACCGCACAGGGCGAAATCAGCGCCCAGGTGGTGTGCGACGTTTCAGGCCGCTGGACCTTCATGAGCAGCCGCCAGAAGCAGCGCAAGATCCACCCCTCGCACCGCAAGGTCACGGTTTTCGGCCACTTCCACAACGTGGTGCGCGACGAGGAAGACGAAAGCAACATCATCATCGCGCGCTTCGGCGACACCAGAATGGGCTGGTTCTGGCTGATCCCGTTCGCGGACGGCACCACCAGCGTGGGCGTGGTGGCCGACGGCGAGTACTTCCGGCAGAAGGGCCAGTCGCCCGAACAGTTCTTCAAGGAAAGCATCGAGGTCAGCCGCTCGTTCAAGCCGCGCATGGAAAAGGCTGAGCTGATCGGGGAGCTGCGCAGCGAGGCCGACTTCAGCTACACCAGCGAACGCCATGTGGCGGACCGGCTGATCAAGGTGGGCGACGCGGGGGCGTTCATCGACCCGGTATTCAGCTCAGGCGTGTTCCTGAGCGTGAAGGCAGCCGAGATGGCGGCCGGCGTGATAAGGCAAGCGTTCGCAAGCGGCGACTTCAGTGAGAAGTCGTTTGCGGCATACGAGGAGAAGGTGCGCCAGGGCACCAAGGTGTTCTGGGCGTTCATCGACGCCTTCTACAACAAGGATTTCCTGAAGCAGATGGTGACAAGCCGCCGCCGGCAACTGTTGCAGCGCAGCATCACCAGTCTGCTCGCGGGCGACATCTACAACGACCGCAACATGCTGATCGCCTACCTGACCGGCAAGGAAGGCGCTTACGCCGACAAGGAACTGCAGGCCCTGATGGGCTGATGCAGGCCTCGACAACTGAAATTGTGGGTGGGCCCGACAATCCTGTCGGACCGGCCGAGCGGAGCGAAGCCGAGGTTGTCGCGCCAGAATCGGCGCAACCGCCGACAAGATTGTCGGCGCCACCCGCCCCCCGTTTTCCCGCACGCAACGCCACGGCCATGCCGTGGCGTTTGTGTTGTCCGAAAAACCACACACGCCCGGCACGGGGCCGGGCGAGGTGGGCGTAGAAAACGGCTTGGGGGCCGGTCTTCCGATAACTATCTATGCAACCCCCATGCCAATCAGAAACTATCGTAAGCTGAAGAAATATAATGACTTACACGCATTGTTGAAAACCCTGCCAATCTGCATCGTGAGTATTTATTGCACAGCGGCAAAATCGTACGCTTTCCGAGTTACCACACCGGGAGCCTACATCCCGTGTTTCAGGCAGATGTACAGGTTGGCCTTGGCCTCCTGCATCAGCCGCAGCAGTTCGGGGTGCTGGGGCGCCAGCTTCAGCGCCGCGTCCAGCTTGTCCCGCGCGTCACGCAGCAGGTTGGCGGCCTCGCGGATCTTGCGCGAGCCCTGCACGCCCTCTTCGCCGGGGCGTCGGAAGGTGTTCATGCCTTCTTTCAGCAGCCGGGTGCCGTCGCGCAGGCTGACCAGCGCGTCGTCGGCACGTTTGCGCGCCTCGTTCGGCAGGTCGTCGAGGTTGACGTCCTCCTGCAGCGAGCTCTCCCGGCGCTCGGGCTCGGCGACTTCGTCGCTGGCGGGCTGCGGCGGCAGGTCCGTGGGCGGCGCGCTGGGCCGGGGCGGTTTCTTGGCCAGGGCAACGTCCCAGCGCCGGTCGTAGTCCAGCTCGTCCAGCGGGCTCAGCGGCACGTGGTTGACGGCAACGCCCGTGAACTCGGAGCGCCCGAACGCCGACTCCAGCGACAACGGCTTGGCCAGCGGAGATTTGCCCAGCTCAGGCGGCTTGGCGGTGTTCAGCAGGATCGGTGAAGCGCTCGCCTGCTGCTCGGTGGGCTGCTCGGCGACTTCACGCGTGGCGATCGCGCCCTTCACGGCCAGCACACCGCCCACGCCGATGCCGGCGAAAATCAACCCGTTGCGGACCCAGCCGATTGCGCTCATGTCACTCCGCGGCCCCGCTCACGCGCGGCAGCCATTCACTGGCAAACTCGGCATAACGGCCGGTCAGTATGGCCTCGCGCGCCCGCCGCATCAGCGCCGTGTAGAAGCTCAGATTATGGATGCTGAGCAGCGTCATGCCAAGCATCTCCCCGGCCATCATCAGGTGCCGGATGTAGCCGCGCGTGTAATTGGCGCACGCATAGCAGCCGCAGTCCGGGTCCAACGGCAGCGTTGAACGCGCATGCGCGCTGTTGCGCATGCGCAGCCGGCCTCTGCTGGTAAACACCTGTGAGTGCCGTGCCGAGCGCGTGGGCAGCACGCAGTCGAACATGTCCACTCCCAGGCCCACGGCCGTGATCAGGTCTTCGGGGTAGCCCACGCCCATCAGGTAGCGCGGTTTGTCGTCAGGCAGCAGCGGCGTGACCAGGCCCAGGATTTCTTCCATCTGGCGCTTGGTCTCCCCCACGCTCAGGCCGCCGATCGCGTAGCCGGGCAGGTCGCGCTTCACCAGTTCGCGCGCGCTTTCCATGCGCAACTCGGGGTTGGTACCGCCCTGCACGATGCCGAACAGGAACTGGCGTTTGCCTTGGGCCGACTTCTCCGGCAGCGCTTTGATGCAGCGGTCAAGCCAGCGCACGCTGCGGCGCATGGTGTCGGCCTCGCGCTCCGGCGTGGTGGGCAGTTCCGGCACGTCATCGAGCTGCATCACGATGTCCGCGCCGAGCTGGTGCTGGATCTGCATGCTGCGCTCGGGCGTCAGCAGTTCTTCGCGCCCGTCCAGGTGGTTCTTGAAGTTGCAGCCTTCCTCGGTCACGCGGTTCATGCCCGACAGGCTGAACACCTGGTAGCCGCCGCTGTCGGTCAGCATCGGGCCGTCCCAGCGCGACATGACGTGCAGGCCGCCCAGCTCAGCCACGATTTCCGGCCCCGGCCGCAGCATCAGGTGGTAGGTGTTGCCGAGCACCACGGAAACGCCGGACGCCTGCAGCTGCTCGGGCGTGCAGCCCTTCACCGTGCCCTGCGTGCCGACCGCCATGAACACGGGCGTCTGCGCCTCACCGTGATCGGTGTGCAGCACGCCCGCGCGCGCGCGGCCGTCGGTGTGGTGTAATGTGAACAAGTGCGACATGTGGGACCCGTGGGACCGGTGGGACACCCCGTCCCACTTGTCCTACATGTCCTACAGGTCCCACGCCGGATTCGCTATAACACGCCCATGAAGTTCATCATCAAAAACCTGTTCCGCCGCAAGCTGCGCACGCTGTTCAGCGTGCTGGGCGTGGGCATCGGCGTCAGCATCATGGTGGCGCTGTTCACCATCAGCGACGACCTGGTGGGCCAGATCAGCGAAGCCTTCGAAACCCAGCGCGGCGACCTGGTGGTGACGCAGGCCACGGCCGAAGAGCTGGAAAGCGACATCCCGCTCTACCACATGGATGAGATCCGCGGGCTGGAAGGCGTGCAGACCGTGACGCCCATGATCGCGGCGTTCCTGCGCACCGAAAACGACTTCGACGACCGCCCCGCCATCCTTTACTACGGCATCACCGGCGACAACCCGGTACTCGCGCACATGCAGATGGTGGAAGGCGAGCCGGTCAGCGACGACGACCCCTACGGCGTCGTGTTCGGCGAGCACGCCTATGAAATCCTGCGCGAAAAGATGGGCGACAAGGTGCCCAAGGTCGGCCAGCCCCTCAACCTGCTGGACGTCGTTACCAGCGAAGGTTTCGAGCAGGTTTTCGGCCGCCCGGATAACTGGAACGAGATGTCTGAGCAGGGCAAGCAGTGGTGGGCGCTGATCCGCCTCACCACCGAGCTCGGCATACATCCTGACGCCATTGAGGAAGAATCATCCGAAGCCTACGAGGCCCGCACCGGGCGCAAGGCGCCGCCGCGCCGGCCGATTCACCCGCTGACCGGCATGCGCATGGACGACACGCAGTACACCAAGTGGCTGAAAGACAGCTACGACATCGACTACGACGCGCTGGATCCGGTGTACGCCTGGAAGATGAAGCTGCAGCTCACCACGCGCGGGGTGTGCCGCACGGGCATCATGATCCAGGACAGCGCCGTGTGGTTCCACCTGAAGGTCGCGCAGGTCCTGAAGGGCAAACACGCCCGCACCGAGACCGTGAAGGTGAAGGAAGGCCGCAAGTTCGTCGAGAAGCAGGTAGAGGTGCCGGAAAGCTGCACCAACTACATCGTGATCATGAAGCGCGATGGCGTCAGCGAAGAGCAGCTTGAGGCCAACATCCTGAAAGCCCGCGAGTACATCAACGTCAACATGCGCGAGCTGCGCGCGATCAAGTCCGCCGACATTCTGCAGCGCCACAAAGAGCTCGACTTCTTCGAGCAGTTCGGCCTGGTGATCAGCCTGGTGGCCGCGCTGGCAGGCGCCGTCGGCATCCTGAACACCATGACCCTGACCGTGTACGAGCGCACCCGCGAAATCGGCCTGTTGCTGGCCGTGGGCTGGAGCCGCGGCCGCGTGCTGAGCAGCGTGATGCTGGAAGGTCTGCTGCTCTCGATTCTCGGTGGCCTGATGGGCGTGGCCTTCGGCTACGCCGAGGTGCAGGCCGCGCGGGAATGGTTCGCCATGGATGCCTTGAGCGGAGCCCTGAACATCAAGCGCTCGCTGCACGCCGTGGGACTGGCGTTCGGGATCGGTTTCCTGGCGTCGCTGTACCCGGCGATCCGCGCCAGCCTGATGGAGCCGATTGACGCGCTGAGGCATGAGTAAACAGAAGCCCGCCATGCGAATGGCGGGCTTTGGGTGCATCGAGTCTCCGGTCTTCGAACTACGTCCGACGCACAGCAACTCTTCCGCCGACGCAAAACCCGCCGTTGGCACAGCGGGCTCCGGTTTAGACTGCGAAATTGAAGCCTTCCTCCAGCTTCACGCCTACGCCGCCGTGTTTCAGGCCGACGCGCACGGGGCGCGCCGCAGCCTCCACGCCTTTGAAGGGGCCGTCCATGATCGTGAACTGGATGCGCTTGAACTCGCCGATTTCTTCGGGCTTCACGCCGTCGGCCGTTTCCTCGATTTCGATGCCGGTCAGGAACGCGCCGTCCAGGCTCAGGTCGCGCAGCACGGCCTTGCCCTTGCACAGCTCTTTATCGGCGTCGCCCAGCAGTTTGATTGCGATCGGCACCTCCAGCATGGCGCGCTGGAAGCGACGCCGCTCTTCAGCCTCGAAATCGAACTGGCTTGACGTGTCGGACACGTCGAAATCCAGGTCGTCCGGGTTGATCTCGCGGATGCGGCCGGTGGGTCCCGGTTGTTGGCTCATGGTCGGGCCTTCAATGACGGCGCAAAGCAGTGCCAGGCTCGCGGATTCTAGCGTTTGCATAGGCGTCCCCCAAGTGGTCCTGACCTCAAAACGGGGCCGCGCCTGTGAAGTTCGCAATCATTACGTCACATTGCTGTCTTGCAACACGTGGGGCCTCGATAAAATTTCCTTCAGGATAACGTGAATTCGCAGCTACACTTGCGGGCTTATGCCTGAAGACACGGGATCGGCACTGGCAGACGTACCCACCGGCGCGCACCAGAGCGTGCAGATCGGTGAGTTGCGCGAGATCGAACAGATCCGCGCCCAAAACCGCGTGCCCCGGGGGCGCTGGCGCAGTCTGCTGTTTCGCGTTTTCCGCTTCGAAGAAGCCATTATTCTCGGCCTGCTGGCGCTGTTCATCTGCGCCTACCTGCTGGTCTCGGGCGCGCCGTCGCCCGAACGCCTGTGGGCCGGCTTCGCCTACAACTTCCACGGCCGCGGCACGATGTGGATGTTCACACTGTGGTGCGCCGTTGGCACGGCCGCGCTGCTGCTGGTAGCGATGCTGCCGATGGCGCGCAAGGGAGTTGCCCGCAAGCTGATGCACGGCGTGTGGGGCGAGGCCACGGGCCTCGGCCCGCGCGTGCGTGCGACCACGCTGTGGGGACTGGGTGGGTTGCGGGGCTACATCCCCTTCCTGGCCTGCATGGGCGTCTACGAGATGAACAAGCGGCTGATACCCGCCATCCGCGGCGACACCATGTACGACATGCAGCTCGCGAACTGGGAGTATGCGGCGTTCGGCGACCTGAGCGCCGCCATCGTGCACAAATGGATGCACGCGGAATGGATCACCACCTTCATCGGCTGGTTCAACCTGACGCAGCTCGACATCCATGAAGCCGCCTACATCAGCTACGTGTATGCGGCCCCGGCGCTGGCGATGGCCCTGTGGTTCCTGGGCCGGCGCACGCATTTCAACCGCTTCATGGGCGCTTTGGTGATCACGGGTGCATTGGCCTACATCGGTTACGTGCTGGTGCCCGTGGTGGGCCCGAAGTACGTGTTCGAGGGCCGCTGGCTGGAGGCTTCCAGCGGCGCGCTCAGCTTCATGGACGACATCAAGGACCGCAACCGCGACTGCTTCCCCAGCCTGCACACGGCCTGGACCACGCTGTTTTTGATCGCGAGTTGGAAGGGCGTGCGGCCGTTGTTCTGGGTGTACCTGCCGGTAGGGATCGCGGTGTACATCGCCACCCTGTACGGCGGCTACCATTACATCCCGGACATCATCGCCGGGCACCTGCTGGCGATCTTCGCCTGGTGGGCCGCCAAGCCGCTGCGCGAGTGGTGGGACCGCCGCGCCGGCGTGGTGAAGGAAGTGCCCGTCGCCTCCGCTTGACCGGCTTGAGTTCACACAACGCCACGGAGAAACAAAGGGCAGTACTTGGTGTCTCCGTGCCTTTGTGTGAACCTGTAGTTGCCGCAGGTCTGCTACAGGTCCAGCAGGTACATCAGGACCCAGATCGCTGCCATGATCAGTATCGCAGCAATCCAGCCCATCACTTTGCTGAAGCTCGACTCCGGCCTGGCGACTGGCGGCGGCTCGGGTTTCGGGTCCGGGCTTGGAGCCGCATCGCCGAGCATGGTTCGTGTCAGCTCGATGCGCAGGTCCGTGCGCTCGATCAGCTCCGCGGTGATCCAGGGCAATTCCACCAGCGTGCGTTCCCGCGTCTTCAACTCGGCACACGCCATGTTGGCGGCGTCTCGCAGACGGGCCATGGCGGCGTGGTCCGTGGTCAGGTCCACGCCGGTGTCTGCCTTGAAGCGGGCCGTCAGCAGGTCCAACGCCCGTTCAACCGCGTCCGGCGGCGGCCGTTTGAAAGTCTTCGGCCGCGGTGTGTGCTGGAGCCATTCCGTGGCCTCAATGGTTGAGCCTTGCAAGCGCAGCAGCACGCAGCAGTGGCAGGGGCCGGCCTCGGTTGCCGCCAGGTAGGGCAGGCGCAACTCGGCTTTGCCGCTGGCCTCCAGCTGGTCGGCTACCTCCCCTGCCTCGTCTGCCACGCGCTTCAGGGCGAGCCGGTCTTCGCGCAGGTTGACGCGGTAGCGCGCGTGGAACAGCCGGCAGACGGCGTCGATCACGCGTTGCTCTCGCAGCTCGATGTCTTCCAGCGGGTCGTCCAGCGTGTGGTGCAGAGCCTCGTCAAAGTCGTAAAGGTCCAACAAACCTTCTCGCAACAGGGGCAAATACTGGTGCAAAGCGCGCGCGGAACCCTGCGCCCAGGCAACTTTCGCAAGCTCGCGGTACTTCTCGTCGCGTTGCCTTGAGTGCAGGTACAAAAAAGCCCTGGCGTCCTCGCCCACGTTGCGGATGGCGGAATAGAGTTCGTTTTCGCTCACACACGCGTTTCCAAACCGGCCTCACAATCGTATTCGCTGGACGGCCGGAAAACAGGGAGCCCTTGCGCGAAACGCGAGTTTCAGCCCGTTGACGCGAAATTCGCGATCTTCGCGTCAACTTCCTTGCAGCAACCGCACTTCGAAAGACGGCTTCAGGCCGGTCACGCTCAATCCAAAATCCAAAATCTGAAATCCATAATCACCCCGGCTGGTTAGGCTGAAATCTGGTTACGACAATCCGCAACCACACATCGTAACGCGGGGGACTTGCCTTGATTTCCATCAACACAGACTTGCTGGGACGCCTTAAGAAGGCCGATGCTTCGGCCTGGTACGAAATGTGGGAGGTGTTCGGCCCCTCCATCGAGCGGCTGATCGGCAGCATTGCCTCGCGCTACTTCGGGCAGGAGACGATCAAGGACGTCAGCCAGGAAACCCTGGCGCGCGTGTACCAGGAGATCGGCAAGTTCGATCCCAAGCGCGGCGTGAAGTTCAGCACCTGGCTGTACGCCATCGCCAAGCACGTGGTGTATTCCGAGCTGACCTCGCGCAGCGCCCAGAAGCGCGGCGGCGGCAGCAAGCCCATGAGCCTCGACGACACCATCTTCGAGGTCAGCACCAGCGCGCCGCCCGACGACGAGTTCGAGATGGCCGTGTTCCGCGCCAAGGTCTACCGCGCCCTGAAGGAAGTCGAAAAGTCGGCCGACTTCACCGAGTTCGAGTGCTACCGCATGCGCCTCACGCGCGGCGTGCAGGGCAAGGAAATCGCCGACATGATGGGCGTCAGCGAGGCCAGCGTCAGCCGCTACCTAAAGCGCGTGCGCAACCAGATCCGCGAGGCCGTGAAGGTCGCCGTGATGGGCTACTCCTGGACCGACGACGAAAAGGCCCAGTTCAACGGCAGCGGCCTGACATCAGCCGACGACGACGCGTTCGACGACGCGCTGTCAGACATCTACCTGAAGGACGAACAAACCCGCCGCGACTACGGCAAGCTGCAAAAAACCGCCGCCACGGTGCGGTAGGACAAGTGGCGCGGACAGTCTTGCCCCGCTTCACTCTGGTTCGGCAACCAAGAGCCAGGTGTCATTGAATTGCTCGTCGTTGTGTCCCACTTCACCGCCGTAGAGCAGCAGTCCGCCGAGTTCGTGATCGTAGACGGCGGGGGAACACTGGCGCTCCGGAATGCTGCCGCTGACCTCGACTGCTTCCCACCCGGCATCCGTCAATGCATGCACGCCTTCGACATTGTTGATGTCAGGAAGCATGACGAGCCGACCAATCCCATGGTGGAAGCAGATCCCCTGGTCATCCCGGTACATGGCACCGGATGCGTGCGGCAGATAGCGCCAACGATTGTCCTGGAACAACCAGCAGTCGTTGAGCGGATACTCGCCGAAATCATCGACACACCCGCCGTACAACACACAGCCGCCCAGGTTCACGTCCCAGGCCAGGCCCGCGTATCGTCTCGCCGGCGGCCCTGCACCAGTAATCTGCTGCCACTTGCGTCCGTCAAACACCCAGGTGTCGCCCATAGAAACCTGTGATCGCACCACGCCGCCGAACAGCACCAACTGGCCGTTGGCTTCGTCGTACGCCATGCAATGGCCGCAGCGTGGTGCTGGTTTCCTTGAGAAGAGCTGGCGGCTGCGGCGCCATCGACCGCCGTCGAACAGCCAGGTATCGCCCCTCATCGCCCACGCTATTCCATTGAATGACTGGCCGCCGAACAGCACCGTTTTCTGAATTGATGGATCGTACACCATCGCTGCTCGATTGCGTGGCGAAGGTACCGCCCCCCTGGTGGGCAAGAGACGCCAGCCTTGCGCTGACAGTTCCCACGTGTCGTTGACCGGCCTCGCTCGCCCGACTCCGCGCATACCACCGTGAAGCACGGCGACACCACGAGACTGATCAAAAACCAGCCCGTGCCTGCTTCGCTTTCCGGGTGAGTGCGCGGCTTCGAGCAACTTCCATCTCAGGCGCGAAGTCATCTCTACTCCGCCACCAGGCGGCCGTCTTTCTCTTTGAAGCCGCCTTCGGGGATTTCGATCTTCAGCTTGGTGGCCAGCAGTTGGTCGAGGTCGGCCTTCACGTTTTCGTCGGCCTTCCACAGCTTGCAGGCGATGCGGGGCGCGTCATCCAGCAGGCCTTCGTTGAAACAGATCAGCAGCATGGCCAGCAGCTCGTCGCGCGTGGGCTCGAGCTTCTCGTACAGCGAGATCATCGTGCCCGGCGGCAACTGGTGCTGGGCGTAACGCACGCTGTACTCAAGCCCGCCCTTCCGCTTCACGTTCAGCTGCATGCGCCAGTCTTCGCCTTTGGGCAGCAGCGTTGCCATGCAGCCGAAGAAGTCGCACTCGACGTTGTCCAGCTTTCCGCCCTCCCACGTTTCCTCAAGTCGCTTCTTCAGCGCGTTCATGGCCGGATACGCCGAGCCGTCGCCCTTGGGCAGCAGCGTGCTGACAGGCGCCGGCGGCAGCTTGTCCTTGCGCTTGTCGAAGGGCTTGCGCGCGGCCGGCAACTCGCCGTTCTGCTGGCGCGTGGCGAGCTCGGCCAGTTCCGCCAGCTCGGCGCCGACGGCCTGGGCGACAGTCTCCTCGACTTCCGCACTCTCGCGCAACTCGTTGAGGGCGAGGATGGCCGCGGCGTAGTCGTCGCGCTGCAGGGCGTCGTCAGCGCGGGTGAAGCATTCACCCACGAACCAGAAGTTGGCCTGCGGCAGCAGCTCCAGCTCGCGCTCGACGTAGGTGGTCATGTCGCTGACCCTGGCCAGGTCCTTGTGCAGGTCGGACTGCTTCAGGTACTCGTCCAGCGAACGCAGGCGGCGCAGCGCCTCGGCGAACTGCTTCTTTTCCTTGAGCTGGTAGATCTCGCGGTTGTCCGTGCCGTAGCGCTGCTGCATCTCGTCGAACAGCTGGTTGCGCAAGATGGTCTGCGCGCGCTCCAGCGGCCAGGACAGGCCGTGCTGCTTGTACTCGGCCGCGCGGGCCTTCAACTGCGCGTAGTCGGCCAGCTTGTCGTTGGCAACGCGGGTGTCGGCCGCTGATACAAGTGCGTCCAGTTTCGCCTTGATGTCGGCCTCGATATCGGCGGGCATGCGCGTGTCGGTGCGCGGCTGCGTGGCGTTTCCGCCAGGGCCGCCGGGCTGCGTGCGGGGCTGGGCTTCGCGCGTCGGCACACTTTCGCCAACGCGCGTGTCAGGCCGGGGGCGCTCAGACGGCGTTTCCGAACCCGCCCCGAGAATCGCCACTGCTATTCCGACCACGAAAACCACCACCACCGCGACAACAACCGCGATGGCCTTTGCGGGCTGCGCGGGCCGCCTGCTGCCGGAAGCCGGGAACGTACCCGGCTGCGGGTAGGACCCAGCGGCCGGCACGGGCGAGGCTTGCCCGCCGTAGCTGGCCTGGGCGCGGACGTTGTAGTTCGGTTCGGGCCGGCGTTCGTAGCTGGCTGAAAGGGGCGGCTCGGAGTGGGCAATGTGCTCCTGCCAGCTGCGATCCTGCACGGCACTCGGGCTGGATGCGGCCTCGGTTTCGTCAATCAGGTTGACGACCGTCAGCGTGCTGCCGCCGACCGTCAGCTTGTCGCCTTCGGCCAGCTCGCCCGAGTAAGCACTTTCGCCGTTCAGCTTCGTGCCGCTGTCGGACATCTGGTCGGTGAACGTCCAGCGGCCGACGAAGTGCTCGATTTTCAGGTGCAGTGGGCTGACGGCCGGGTCTTCCAGCACGATGTCGCTGTCCGGGCGTGAACCGACGCTGATGTAGGCCGCGCCGCTGCGCGAGACGTAAACTCGGCTGCTGCTGCCGGAGCGAATTTCGATTTTCATGACCCAAGCATATCCCGCGCCACGCCGGGCGCGAGCGCGAGCGCGAATTCCGAAGCCGTAAACTCGCCAAACCGCCCGCCAATGGCTTCAATGGGTGCTGAAAGAAAGTGAGGGCGCTCCCCAATAACGGGCAGCCGGTCGGTTACGGGTTGTGCGTATCTGGAGGGGGCGAAACCCATGCGGGACAGGACCTCAGTCGCGGAAATGGACAGCGCCGAAGCGCGCTTCACGGGCGCCGAGCCCCCGCCGCGCCGGCGCCGGCGCGCGTCCCGGCGCTTCACCGCGCCGGGCGAGCACCCCCCGCTGACACTGGGCAACGTCATCCACTTCATCATCGCCGTCTTTTTCCTGTGGCCGATCTTCCTGGTGATCGCCGCCATCTGGTCGCTCGGCGATGCCGTCAACTTCGTGCGCCACACCATCGAGGCCTGCATCAGCAGCACTTTCTGGTTCGGCCGCCTGATGCGCGAGTGGATGGGCAGCATGTACCTGCACAAGAACTCGCCGGGCATGCTGCGCCTGCGCGGCCAGCGCCGCGCCTTCGGCGTCGAGGCCGCCAAGGACTGGCAGAACGCCGGCAGCGCGCTGCTTGGCGTCGGGCGCGCCTGGAGCCGCACCTTCGGCCTGGGCGGCCTGTTCAGCAGCCTCGAGAAGCGCATCGACAAGGCCAATGAGGACTGGCGCCGCTACGTCGCCACGGAAGCCTACGACCACAGCGAAGCGCCGGCCGACTTCCCTGAAGAGTACGTGGTGGTGGACGAGCTGCCCCCCGGCGGCAGCAGCGCCAGGCTGTACGTGGTGCGCAAGTCATCGGAGGGCGAAACCGGCCGGCTGTACGTGCTGAAGTACTTCAACCTGCGCGCGGGCGGCAACCTGGAAAGCGTGGTGCGCGAAAGCCAGGCGGCGCAACTGGCCCAGAAGCTGGGGCTGATCATCGAGAGCAAGCTGGGCGACGCGGCCTTCTGGTACGTGATGCCCTACTATCACGGCGAGACGCTGACCGGCGGCGTGCTGCGGAACATCAAGCAGTCGCGCGAAAACGGCGGGCTGAACGCTCACTATCGCGTCAGCCTGGGCTACGTGCACCAGCTGCTGCAGATCATCGCCCAGTACCACGAGTCAGGCGTGTTCCACAAGGACATCAAGCCGGACAACCTGATCATCAACGGCGAGAGGATTTATCTCGTCGACATCGGCTTGATGACCCCTCTGGGCAGCATGAGCCAGCTTACCACCCACGGCACCGAGTACTTCCGCGACCCGGAGATGGTGAAGCTGGCGCTGGAAGGCCGCGAAGTTCGCGAAGTGGACGCCGCCAAGTTCGACGTCTACAGCATCGGCGCCGTGCTGTTTTTCGCGCTCAGCGGCGAGTTCCCCACCAGCGGCGCGCTTTCCCGCCTGCCGCGCGAGGTGCCGATGGCCGCCCAGTGGGTGGTGAACCGCGCCATGACCGGCATGCACCAGCGTTACGAAAACGCCCGTGCCATGCTGACCGACGTGGACTTCCTGTGCTGGGCCGCGGCCCAGGGCCAGCTCGAGGGCGTGAAGCCCGCAGACCTTCCCAGCTTCAAGGGCATGCCCGTGCCGGCTCACCTGCAGCCGCAGGCGCCGGTGGCCGACACCGAGTACCGCGAACGCCTTGCGGCCGCCCCCGGCGGTTACGGTGCCTGGTACAGCGCGCCCGCCTACGTACAGCCCCGGCGCAGGTCACGTCTGCGCACGGCCGGCACGGTGGTGATCGTGCTGGCGGGCATCGGCTTCATCTCGCTGATGGCATTCGGGGCCGGGACCCGGCTGCACGATCAACGGCAGAGCCAGGGCACCGTGGCCGAAGACAGTCTGAGTGACCGCCTGCCCGGCCAGGCCATGGAGCTGCGCCCCGTGTACGAAGCAATCGATCGCGCCCTGGATGCAGGCGTGCACACGGACAGCGAGAACTACCGCCAGCCGCTGCCGCGCATTGAGCTGACGCCGGCGCTGGTGAAGCGTGCCGGTGACATCGCCCGCGAGTGGGACGCGGCGATCCTGGCCGACCTGCGCAAGGTCAACGGCCGCCAGGCCGCGCTGCCCGGTCCGCGCGAAGTTCTGTTCCTGAGCGTGGAGCAGGACGACGCCGACCTGGAGCTGGCCAAGGGCATCGAGCTCGAGTTCCAGCTCGAGGCCGCGCGTCAGAACCTGCCGACAAGCACCCGAAGCAGCGCCGAGCAGGACGAACTGCGGGGCACCATCGCGACCATCAGCGACAAGCTGGCCCTGCACCGCGAGCTGGCGGCGCGCTCTGCCGGTGCGGGCCGGGTACCGGCGTACATCATCCTGTTCACCATCGAGCACACCGCCGCCGGCGAGCAGGTCAGCATGCGCGCCATCTACCCCGGCCGCGAATACCGCGCCACGGTGCCCTTCGGCGATCGCACAGCGCCTGAGCCGGAATCTGCGGGCATCACACGCGGCGAGTAGACGTCGGTTGGCTGAAGTAATGAGGGCGGGCGCGACAGGATTGTCGGCACTACACAGAACCCTTGTCCAGGCTGGAGCGCGTTTTAGATGAAATCCGGCGCGTCGCGGCCGGCAAGAAACTGGCGAACGCGCAAAGCCGTGGGGAATTCCTTGAGTACCAGAGAGCGCTTGCCGCCCTTGACGAGGCGCTTGATCAGCTCGGGTTGCCGGGCGTAGCGGGTCTTGCCGCCGGTCATGTCCCGCAGCAGCATCAGCATGTCGAACACGTCCTCACGCTTGCGCTTCACGGTCGTGGGGCCCAGGTGCAGGAAGTCGAGGAACCTAACGTCGTAGTGGATGCCGGTGCGGCGCACCATCACGTTGTCCTCGTGCACGTCGCCGTGGTACATGCCCTGGGCATGGATCGCCTCCAGGCCCGCGGCGATCTGCTCCACGATCAGCAGCGCCTCAAGCGGATGCAGGCGGTTGCCGCGCTTCTTGATGTAGTAGCTGAGCTGCTTGCCGGGCGCGCGCGTGCTGACCATGAAGTCCAGCTTCTCGCCGCGGAAGCGGATGCTGTCGCTGTGCATGTAGCGGATCACGCAGCCCAAGTCTGACAGCTTCTCCAGTCGCTTCACGTACTCCTTGAGCGACTTGCCCTTTTCGTTGCGCTCGGGGTAGTAGAACTTCGCGACGCGCGGAAAGCCCGTGGTGCGCTCGTGAACCAGGTAGGCCTCGCCTTCCCAGCCGCCGCCCAGGAATTCCGCCACCACGTATTTGCCGGCCAGCACCCGGCCGGGCTGGAAATCAAAGGGCTCCGGTTCACTTCGCGCCATGCACTCCCCGCCTCGGTTGCGAAGCGCGAACTATGGGCAATGCCCGCGGGAAAGCAATGCTCAATGCCGGGATTTGAGCGTCTTACACACGGGGGCTGTTTTTGTAGATTCCGGCGGGCCCGGGTGTTTCTAGTCTGCTCGCGGGGGTGAGCCATCGCCAAGGCACTGCGCAACCGTGTTCTGCTGCGAGAAGCGGCCCTCGACGCCATCGAGCAGGCCGTCGCTGACGCCGAGAAGCTGACCAGCTGCGAGTTCATCGTGGTGCTGGCCCCGGCCTCCAGCCGCTACGAGGGCCGCGCCCTGCGCGCCGGGGCCGCCGCCGCGGTGATCCTGTTCGTCGGCCTGTACTGGCTGAACACCCTGGCCCTCGAGTTCGCGCCCGACGCGCTGCTGATGCTGCTGGAAGCGGCGGCCGTCGGTGGGCTGCTGGCCTGGCTGGCATCGCGCTTTGACCCGCTGCGCCGTCTGTTGATCCCGCGCTGGGCCATGCAGGCGGCCGTCGAAGCGGCCGCGCACGCGACCTGGAGCGAGGAGAACGTCAGCCTGACCAGGGACCGCAACGCGGTGCTGCTGTACGTCAGCGTGCTGGAGGGCGCCGTACGGTTGATGCCGGATATCGGCATGCAGCAGAAGTTGCACGAGGGCAAGCTGGGCGAAATCGAGGGTGCGCTGGTGAATGCCGACCAGGGCGATCCCGTGGAGCTGGTGTGCGAAGCCGTCCGCAAGCTGGGCGAGTGCTGCAAGGATTGCTTCCCGATCCAGGACGACGACCAGAACGAGCTGCCTGACAGGCCGCAGATCCGCCTGCCGTAAGGACCATAGACCGGATGCGTCGAAGCCGCCTTTACTTCTGGTTTCTGCTGCTGCTGCCCCTGGTGGCGGGCGTGTTCGCCCATGAACTGGACGCCCGCTTCGGCGGTGGCGGCGGATACAGCGGCGGCGGGGGTGGAGGCGGCGGTGGCGGTGGTGGAGGCGGCGGTGGCGGTGGTGGAGGCGGCGGAGACGGTATCGGCGCGCTGATCTACCTGCTTGTGCGACTGTTCATCCTTCTCTGGAGTTCCGGCCCGGTCGGCAAGTTCTTCGCCATCCTGCTGCTGGTGGCCGTGGCGGCTGGCGCCATCTGGTACAGCAAACACAAGAAGAAGGAACGCGAAGAGCTGACGACCCGCGGCCTGATCCTGCACGGCCAGCGGGCCCAGCGCCAGCAGAGCCAGGGAGTGCAGCAGATCCTGCAGTTCGACCCCAACTTCTCGCGCGTGCTGTTTCTTGATTTTACGCGGCTGGTGTACGTGAAGTTCCATGAGTCGCGCGGCGGCCTGGCGCGCCGCAACGCGCGCGAGTTCGCGGTCGCGCCCTACCTGGCGCCCGCAATCCGGCAACAGGTGCAGCAGTCGGCCACCGCGGTCAGCGAGGTGATCGTGGGCGCGCTCGAAATCCAGCGCGTGTCGGCCACCCATGACGCGGTCCACGTGGTGGTGAACTACCGCTCCAACGTGGTGGAAAGCGCGGCGGGCGCGCCACAACGCTTCTTCCTGGAACAGCGCCTGACCTTCGTACGCCCGAAGACGGCGATCACCCAGCCGCCCGAAAAAGTGCTGGCGCTGGGCTGCCCCAACTGCGGCTCGCCCGAAGAGCCCGGCCTGGACGGGCGCTGCCCGAGCTGCGGCAGCCTGACCGGCGGCGGCCAGATGGACTGGCAGGTCAAGCGCATCGAGACCCTGCGCCGTGAGCGCGTCGGCCCGCCGATCGGCCACAAGGGCGGCGTCGAGGTCGGCACCGGCAGCCCGACGATTTTCGCGCCGAACCTCGCGGCACAGAAACGCTCGCTGGCCATGCGCGACCCCGGCTTCCACTGGCAGGTGTTCACCAGCCGCGCCGCCCACATGTTCCGCGAGCTGCAACAGGCCTGGACCGAACAGTCTGAGCCGCGTATGCGCCCCTACGTCACGGACACGCTGTTCGATACCGTGCGTTACTGGATGGCGCGCTACCGTGAAACGGGCATCCGGGAGATGATCGAGAGCCTGGAGATCTCTCAGATCGTAGTCGCCAAGATCGAGCACGACGCCTGGTTCGACGCCATCACCGTGCGCATCTACGCCTCCATGAAAGAGTACCAGCTGGATTCATCCGGGCGCCTGGTATCCGGCAGCAAGGACAAGCCCCGGCGCTTCAGCGAGTATTGGACGCTGATCCGGCGCTCCGACCGCGCACACGGCGAAACGCGCGACCCCGCCAGCTGCCCGAGCTGCGGCGCGCCGCTGGATCGGATCAACCGCGCAGGAATCTGCGAGTACTGCAACAGCAAGGTGGTCAGCGGCGAATTTGACTGGGTGCTCGCGATCATTACCCAGGACGAAGACTACGTCGGCTAAACCTGCAGGATGCAGAGGTGCCGCTCGGCATCGAGGCCGGGCACCTCAAAGGGCTCAACCTTCCAGTTGCGCTGGCCCTTGCGGCACTCGGCGATCTCGGTCTTCACGGCCTCGAGTCGCCCCTTCCAGGCCAGCACCCGGGTTCCCGGCGCGCGCATGTTTGAGGTGGCCTGCAGCAGCTTGGCCAGCGTGCCGTAGGCGATGCTGACGATCTGGCCGAAGCTGCGCTTGATCTCGTGGGCGTCCTGCTGCAGCACCTCAATCTGCGGCGCGAACTTCGCGCAGGCTGCGCGCAGAAACTCGCACTTCTTGTTCTTGGTTTCCACCAGCGCCATGCGCTCCATGCCCAGCATGATGGCCAGCGGCACGCCCGGCATGCCGCCGCCGCTGCCGATATCGGCTGTCGCCCTTGACGCGTCAACATTCCGCCAGGGGCCCAGCGCGTTCAGCAGGTTCTTGACCAGCGACTCGCGCTCGTCCCGGAAGCCTGTCAGGTTTACCTGCCGGTTGTACTCGAGCAGGAAGTCGTGGAAACCGACCAGCCGCACCAGCGTCCCCGGCGCCGGCTGAAGCCCCAGGCTCTGCAACCCGCTTTCCAGCAGCTCACGGTTCTCGGCCTTCATGCGCTAGTACTCCCGGCGGAAGAGCATGACCAGTTCGTCGTCCGCAAGCGGCTCGCTTTCCAGCAGTGAAAAGTCCAGCGCGCTAACCGCCTGGCTGAACTGCTCGGCGTTCCAGCGCGCGCGATACACCATGCCGTGCGAGGTCGGTTCAAACCCTTCACCCTCGCCCAGCGGCAGCCGCACGTGCAACAGCCCCCCCGGCCGCAACGCCGAATGTACGGAGGTCATCGCCTCAACCACGCTCGCGCGCGGGATGTGCGCCAGCACCGTGCTGGTCCAGGCGCCGTCGAAGGCGTTGCTCTCGACCGGCAACCGGCGCAGGTCGCCCTGTACAAATTCGCCCCCCGGGTACTGGTGACGCGCCAGGGCGATCACGTTCGTCCCGCCGTCCACCCCTACCGCGGCGCCGCCCAGTTGCTCGATCTGGCGGCACACCAGCGCCAGTTTGCGGCCCAGCACCACCACCCGCGGCAGAGGCCTCCCCGTGCGCAGCAGAAACTGTTCAATGCGATGCCGCTGCTCCGCGTCATCCTGCAGGGGCTGCGGATTCACAAGTTCCGCGGCCGCGATGCGATCGAAGGTGCTGTAGGAAACGGCGACGGGGTCTTCCATGGTGTCAGTGTTACCAAGGAAGACCCCGTGAATACAGGCGCGAGTGATTACGCGGCCGTGGGCTGGCTCTCGAAGTACTCCCGCAGGAAGGCCTTGGCGCGCGAAAGGCGCGACATCACGGTGCCGACCGGCACGTGCAGGGTTTCCGCGATGTCCTTGTAGCTCTTCTCGCCAACCACGTTCAGCAGCAGCACGTCACGGTAGCGCTCGTCCATCTCGGCCAGGCCGCCAAGGAAGCCATTGGAGAGATTTTCGATGAACGAGTCCGTGTGCAGCATCTCATCGGGCCGCATTTGCATCAGCTCGGCGTCGTGCTCAACATGCTCGCGGTCGCGGACAGTTTCTTCCATGCCGGCAATGCTGGCACCGTCAGGGCGCTTGCGGCGGCGGCGATACTGCGAGATGTAGAGGTTGAACTGCAGGCGCGAAAGCCAGGCCTTGAGGTTCGTGCCCTCCTCATACATGTGGAACTTGCGCAGGCCGAGCGTGTAGGTGTCCTGCACCAGGTCCTCGGCATCGTTGGCGTTACGGGTCAGCTTGAGTGCTTTGAAGTACAGGTAGTCCATCAGAGGCAAGGCGGCCGCCTCGAAGGCGTTTCTGTCGATTCGTCCGGTTGAGTGACATTCCCCACGCTTCATGATTTCCCCACGTTCTAGGCGCCAGTCCTTTATGACCAACCATCTAGTTAGTTTCTTAATACCCCATTTGCGTGAGATATTGCACCAAAAAACGGGTCCAGAACGAAAAAATTGACCGGGCGGTCATTTTATACATGCGGTTTTGCTTGATAGTTAAATTGTCCGTGTTGGCGACACTTTCGCCGCCCCTGCCGGACGTTTTCGCCTCTCCCCTCTGTTACACTCAGTGCTACAGTGCCGCCTTTCACCGACTTTCGAGACGAGAAAACCATGACCAACGCCGTTATCTGCCAGGCCGTCCGCACGCCCACGGGCAAGTTCCAGGGCACCCTGTCGCCCCTGTCCGCGCCTGAGCTCGGCGCGCACGTGGTGAAGGCCGTCGTCGAACGCTCCGGCATCAAGCCCGAGCTGATCGACGAGGTCATCATGGGCAACGTGCTGCAGGCCGGCCTGGGCCAGAACCCGGCCCGCCAGGCCGCGCTGTTCGGCGGCCTGCCGGACAAGACCCCCGCCTTTACCATCAACAAGGTTTGCGGCAGCGGCCTCAAGGCGGTCGCTCTCGCAGCGCAGGCGATCCGCGCAGGCGACGCAGAGGTGATCATCGCCGGCGGCATGGAAAGCATGACCAACACGCCCTACGCTATCCCGGCCGCGCGCGCCGGCCTGCGCCTCGGGCACGGTCAGTTGACGGACCTGATGATCCACGACGGCCTGTGGGACAAGTACAACGACTTCCACATGGGGATCACCGGCGAGCTGGTGGCCGAGGAGTACAAGGTCAGCCGCGCGGACCAGGACGAGTTCTCGTACCAGAGCCACATGAAGGCCATGCGCGCCATCAAGGAAGGCGCGTTCAAGGACGAAATCGCGCCGCTCGAGATCAAGGGCCGCAAGGGTGAAGTCAGCGTGTTCGACACGGACGAAACCCCGCGCGCCGACACCACGGTGGAGAGCCTGGGCAAGCTGCGCGCGGCTTTCAAGAAGGACGGCACCGTAACCGCGGGCAACGCACCCAGCGTGAACGACGGCGCCAGCGCCCTGCTGGTGGTCGCCGAGGATCGCGCCAAGGCCCTGGGCCTGAAGCCGCTGGCGCGCATCACCGGCTATGCCACCGGCGGCGTCGAGCCCAAGTGGGTGATGATGGCGCCCGTGGAGGCCGTGAAGAACCTCGAGAAGAAGACCGGCGTGAACGTGAACGCCTACGATCTGCTGGAGTTCAATGAGGCGTTCGCCGTGGCCGCGGTAGCGCTGACCCGCGTGATGAAGCTGGACCCGAACAAGGTGAACGTGAACGGCGGCGCGGTGGCGTTAGGCCACGCGATCGGCAGCAGCGGCAGCCGCATCCTGACCACGCTGATCCACGCCCTGAAAACCCGCAAGCTCAAGACCGGCCTCGCAGGCCTGTGCCTGGGCGGCGGCAACGCGGTGGCAGTAAGCATCGAGATGCTCTAAGTGGCACGCAAAGTGGCACGCGCTTCCAGCGCGTGAGTAGTGCCATGTGCTTCAAGCACATGGCGTCGCACACACAGCAAGGGGTCAGACCCTCTTTTCAAACTGCGAAAAGAGGGTCAGACCCCGTTCCGATCGTGTGGTACACTTCGTAGGAGGTGTCTGGTGGACTACCGAGCGCGCATCACCATCGATCCCGCGATCCGCAGCGGCAAGCCCTGCGTGAAGGGTACCCGTATCACCGTATACGACGTGCTCAGCTACCTGGCCGGGGGGATGACGCCTGAAGAAATTCTCGCCGACTTCCCTACGCTGAGCGCCGAGGACATCCGCGCCTGTCTGTCATTCGCCGCTGACCGCGAACGCAGATTGGCAACCGCGTGAGCAGCCGCGCACTGCTGCTGGACGAGAATCTGTCACCGGCCCTCGTCAGAAGGCTCGAACACGACTTCCCCGGCATCGCTCACGTCACGCAGTTCAACAGGCAAGGCATGCCGGACATTGAGATCTGGCGCTTCGCCGCAGAACACGAGTACTGCATCGTCTCTTCCGACAGCGACTTCAACCAACTGGCTTTCGTCAATGGCGCGCCTCCGCAAGTGGTGTGGCTGCGCCTCGGCACGGCAACCACGGACCAGATTCTCGATTGCCTCCGGCGACACAAGGCTGGCATTGACGCCTTCCTGGCCCAGGACGAAGAGGCAGTCCTGGAGCTTTCTTCATGACGCCGGCCTGGCCCTTTCGGCTCGTGGGGATCGGGCTTGACCTTGCTATTCACCCTTGTAGGCCGCGCGTTCGCGGTAGCTGATGCGCAGCAGGCGGCCGGGCAGCTCCAACGCCTTCTGCGCGGCCCTTCCCAGCAGCATGCCCGCAGACGGCGGGCTCTTGATGCCGAGGATGTAGCGTGCATAGAACTTGATCGGGCAGGTCATGTAGGCAGTGAGCTTGCTCGGGCTCAGCTGCGTGAGCGTTCGTGTTTCCATGGCGATCTCCTTGAATTGGTGCATGGACACTGCATCCATGCGTGTTTCAGCTAGACTGCACTCTTATGGGTGGAAGAAACATTGCGACGGATGCCCGCTACATCGAGATGCGTAAGGAATTCGAACGCGTCTTTGAGGAAGCTCAGCCCGTCGAGGGAAGCGACAAGTCTTTTAACTCGCCCTCAGGCCGCTATCGGTTCGCCACTACTGTCTACTCGACCGGCAAACCTCGCACGTGGAACATGTGCAGAGGCCTAGTCACAGTTGTCAGCAGCGGCGAACTCATTGCGGATGTGAAGAGGAACATTGGCGGGTTCTGGCACACTTGGGTGGACCATTCAAACGGCAACGAGTACTTGCTGTGTGGCGAGGACTATCAGGGCTACTCGACCATCAACCTGAGCAAACGACGGGTACATGTGTACTTCCCAGAGGAAGGCATCAACGGTGCTGGCTTTTGCTGGTCCAAGGCAATGCCCTCACCTGACCGTCTGATGCTGGCCGTAGACGGTTGCATCTGGGCCAGTACATCCGACCTCTTGTTCTTGGATTTCAGGGAACCCGATTGCTTGCCTTACAAGGAATTGATGCGAGTGCAGGACACGCTGGAGACTAAGGGCTGGAAGGACAACGACACGTTTTCGTATATGCTTGAGCATGAAGTCCGCAAATCCGACGGTGCCCGCTGCGATTCCCTCGATGATGTGGAGTGGGAACGTCTGGCCGCCGACTCCTCACTTACAGACTTCGTCACAGAGGAGTGCGAAGTGAAGCGTCCACTCTTTCCAGATTGAAGAACCGGGACGAAGGGGACCGTCCCGAACGTCCCGGTTCCTGCTTACTAGACGGCGGTCACTGTTCAGGATTCCTCGCTGGGCTGAATGCCGTCGTGGTCGCCCCACAGCTTTCGGGACTCCCTGATGTACCGCTCACGAAACTCGGCTTTCAGGCTGGTCACGGCCGGCACGAAGTAGAACCAC
>JAANMX010000391.1_pt1 | contig 59215 bp, 55 predicted proteins | sample 7279681 | NCBI WGS metagenome assembly JAANMX01 (sample SAMN14094542, study PRJNA606508) | bioreactor metagenome | isolation source: A lab-scale SPAN reactor treating ammonium-rich wastewater day 351 | place: Ireland: Galway | collected 2018-01-01
CGACCCACGAACCACCGCTACCTTCCCCGGAATCTCAGCTGGACAGTCCCGCGCTCGAGTCAAACTCAAACCTCGGGACCCCCGGATCGACATCCTACGTACTTTTGGCCACGCAAGGGTCGGTGGCAAAGTTCGAGTAGTAGATGCGCCCTCGCCTGCGGGCCTCCAGAAAATCGGGCGACTGGAGCGGCTGAGAGCGATAGTGCACCCCTCCCTGGCCGAGCTCGAACTGGTGCTGCACGGCCAGGCCGTCGAACCAGTGGCGCAGGCGGTCCGGGCCGGCCTCGAAGATGCCGGGCCCATTGCGGATCAGGGTGCCCCGGAGCCAATCGGGAAGCTGGCCGGTCACCTCGAGGGGTCGGTCGTTGACGAGCGAGCGCATGGTCTCGAATCCGCTGGCGTAGCCTGGACGCATGGCCGGTGGCTTCGGGACGGGTGGAAGGATCTCTTGCCCCAGAATTGAGCTCGCCTCAACGAGCTGGGCCACGCGCCAGGAAGGCTTGCGACTTGCCGCCCTCGCTATTGTCGAGTCTCAGTTCGGCGTGCCTGCTCCTGCCTGGCTGAACGCTTCTCCCGGCTCGATTCCGAGGGCACGCTGGAGGTCATCCGGCGCCTCGGCTCGGGAAGACGCTCGAGCAACTCGAGGCTTTTCTCGACCGCTAAGCGCAGCGCGGGGCGAGGTTGATCTCATTCGACCGCCAGATGTTCAAGTCCACGAAACCTGAATGCAACAACTCGAGGGTCAGGCCAGGCCTATCATGGTTGCATGGTCATCTCCCGTCATCCGAGCCTGGTCGCAACGACCCGCTGGGCAAGACCCCGGGCGGCCGGCCCGCCAGAGCGCCAGGCCGATTCGATCGACGTGGGGGCCGCCACCAGGATCCTGACTCAGGGCGAGGAGATTCCCTCTCAGGTCAAGCTCTGGGAGGTGGACCTGGGCGAGCGGGTCACCCAACTCGGGGTAGCCAGGGATGGCTCGATCCTGGCCAACGTCCCCAACGGCTACATCCGGCTTGCCGCGGCAAACGGAGCCAGCAGCCCCCGGGTCGAGCACGAGCTGTTGCAGTCCACCCCGATGCCCAGCGCCGATGGTGCTACCTACCTGGTGGGAAGCTGGGGCGTGGCCCGCATCGAGGCGGACGGCACCCAGTCGTGGCAGAAGTACCTGGGTAGCTCCGTCTTCAATCAACCTCTGGCCGCCCCTGATGGCGGCGTGGTGGCGACTCCCTGCTCACAGGGGGAGGTTCACCGGCTCGACAGCAAGGGCGAGCTCAAGTGGGTGTGCGAGCTCGAGCCCAAGCCCTGTTACGGCGCTGAGGTCAAAGGGCCCATGGCCCAGGATGGCCTGGGCCGCCTCCTGATGAATTCCGAGGGCCGGCTCTATGCGGTTGACTTCGAGTCGGGCGAGAAGCTCTGGAGCAAGAAGCTCGACGCGGAGTCGGTCTGGTTCTGCAACGGCCCGGTGGTGACCCGACAATCACATCCTCGTCAATGGCGACTCCACTTTGCAGCTTCTCGACCCGCAGGGGAACACCCAGTGGATCTGGTCGGGCCACAGCGATCGCCGCATCGACCAGTTACCCCCTGAGACCTGGGAGAAACAGCATCTCGACCGGCAGTCTGCGCCCATGTCCTGTCAGCCCGCCGTTTCGAACGATGGCCAGGCGTTCTACGGCGGGGGAACGGTCACGGAGAAGGCTCGCCACAACCTCGTCTCGCTCGATCGCGAAGGCAACCTGAACTGGGCCCTCAACCTCAATCCTCAGCTCCGAGTGGAGTCGATCAAGGTCGGCCCGGATGGCACGGTCTATGCCCTGGGCAGCTCCAGCGAGCGCGATGACAGGTTCAACTACAAGTCCTTCACCGAAGTCCACGCTGTAACGCCCGAGGGGGAGAGGCTGTGGAGTTTCCGGACTCCCAGTGACGGCTCGGGCGGCTACAACCGATTCGCCGTGGACCAGAGCACCGTTTATCTGGCTGCCGGTGGAGGCAAGGTCTACGCTTTGCGCTCCAGCGCCCTGAAAGAGAAGTGCCGGGAGATGACTCAGGGTGGGCAGATCCAACTGGGGAATGGGGACTTCATCATCGTGGGCGGCGTCAAGGTGAAGGTCAGGAAGTCCTAAAACTTCGTCGCCTTGACCGTGCCACGTAACGTGCGGTGAGAACCTTGTTTCGAACCGCTCCCAAAGTGTTGTGGCACGGGCGATGCGACGAAGCTCAACCTGTTGAGAATTCATCGCACAGTCTATGCGAGGGAGTATCGTTCAGGTGGTGCTCGACCCGGTCAACGAAGAGCTCGCTTCTCGCTGACCTGCATCATATGACCCTGTGCGCTCTTGCGGAATAATGAGGCAAGGCATACCGCACAAGGAGTCAAACCATGAGCAGAATCCTGGTTCCCATCGATGGCTCGGGCGAGAGTCACGCCGCCCTGCCTTACGCCCTGAGGATGGCGCGCCTGTATCACTCGGAGATTGTCCTGGCCGGGGTGGCGGAGAAGGTGTACGAGGAGGAGCCAGAGCCCGGTCAGGCTCAAAGGGGGCTCGAGGAGCATCTGGGCAAGCTCCGGGAGGCCTTCGAGAAGATGGGCGTGCCCATCAGCGTTCGGGCCGCCTCCGGGATTCCGGCTGAGGAGATCGTGCAGCTGGCCGAAAGCTGTGCCGCCGACCTGATCGTCATGAGCTCGCACGGGCGCCGGGGGACGGGTCGGTGGCTGCTGGGCGGCGTGACCGCCCGCGTGATGCGCGAAGCCGACTGCCCGGTGATGATCGCCCGCCCGGGCGAGCATCGGCCCGGTGAGGAGCACAACGCGCCCTTCCGGAGTATCCTGCTGCCGCTGGACCGGAGCCCGCTCTCCGAGCGAGCGCTCGATGCCGCAGCCTACCTGGCCGAGCGCGATCAAGCCCATCTGTGCCTGCTCGGGGTGGTGGACTATCCCACCTGGTTGTGCTTCCAGACCGAAGAGAAGTGGGCCCAGCGACTGCCCGCCGTGACCGAGCAGTACCTGAGCGAGCAGGCCGACAAGCTCAAAGCTCGAGGGATTCGCGCCTATACCCAGGTGTGCATCGGAGACCCGGCCGAGCAGATCCTTCAAGTCGCCGAGTCGAACTTAGATCTGATCGTGATGGCGACTCACGGCTATTCCGGGATCGCCCGTGCGATCATGGGCAGCGTGGCGGAACGGGTCGTGCACCATGCGCGCTGTCCCGTGCTCTTCATCCGTCAGCACAAAGGGGCGGTGGCTTCCCCTCCTCAGAGTTCCGGCGGCTAATTTAGTAAGATGCACCTCGGCTTGCTCGACACGGGTGCAGTCTGGGCAGAGGTTCCGTCCGCGGGAGACCGCGCACCGGTCCTGACCTGTGCGGGGGATACTCCAGAGCGCGGCTTTACGGGGACTGCCAGAGCCCCTGGTGACTGTGAATCTCCTGCCCTGGCAGGAATCCCGTTCAGGACACGAACCTCCCCTCCTGTGATTGAGTCACGCGAACGGCACTCTATCGGTGCTTTGCCTGGTCCCGGCCCCCTGGCGGAGGTCCGCACCCTTCCGGGGGCGGTCGCATGAAGGATGCCGATTTGGAGGCCTTGCTGGCCGACCTGGAATCGGACCGGGTGGAGCGCACCTCCAGCGATCGGGACCGGGACAAGATTCGCGAGGCGATTTGTGCCTTCTCTAATGACCTGCCAGACCACCGTCTTCCCGGCGTTTTTTTCATCGGCGTCCACGACGACGGAGCCTGTGCGGGCCTGACTGTCACCGACGATGTGCTCTTGCGCCTGGCGGACATTCGCTCAGAAGGCAAGATACTCCCCATCCCTAGCTTCGAGGTCTCCAAGCGTACTCTGGGCGGGTGCGAGCTGGTGGCCCTGATCGTGCACCCGGCCCTGAGCCCGCCGGTTCGGGTGGACGGCCGGGTCTGGGTGAGGGTCGGCCCGCGGCGAAGCCTGGCCACTCCCGATGAGGAGCGCCGGCTGAACGAGAAGCGCCGGGCCCGCGAGCTTCCTTTTGACATCCAGCCTTTGCCGGGGACCTCCCTGGCCGATCTCGACTTGGACAGGTTTGAGAGGGAGTATCTGCTAGCAACGGTGCACAGGAGCGTGCTCGACGAGAACGAGCGCTCGACCGAGGACCAGCTTCAGTCAGTAAGATTTCTCGGGGGCACGCTGGTCACGGTTACGGGGATCCTGATCTGCGGCACCAGCCCGCGCTCGATTTTCCCGGGAGCCTACGTTCAGTTCGTCCGGTTTGACGGTTGCGAGCTCGACAGCCCCATTCTGGACAGCCGCGAGCTAGATGGAACTCTTGGTGACCAACTGCGCCAGCTCGACGCCCTCATCCACGCGAACATTCGAGTGGCGTCGAATCTCGCAGGCCCCACCGAGGTGAAGCACCCCGACTACCCCGTTCAGGCCCTGCGTCAACTCCTCACGAACGCTGTCATGCACCGAAACTACGAGACCACCAACAGCCCCATCCATTTTTACTGGTTCTCGGATCGGGTTGAAATTCACAGCCCGGGCGGCCCCTTCGGACAGGTAACGCGAGAGAATTTTGGGGAGCCCCACGTTGCCGACTACCGCAATCCGCATCTGGCGGAGGCTCTCAGAAACCTTGGATTCGTTCAGCGCTTCGGCGTGGGAATCGCCCTCGCCCGCAAGTCGCTGGCCGAGAACCAGAGCCCGCCACTGGAGTTTCAGGTGGAGTCAAACAGGATTCTGGTCACGATCAGGGCCAGAGCATGAGCGTTCCCACCCTGGCATTCTTCAACAACAAGGGAGGGGTGGGGAAGACCTCACTGCTCTACCACGTAGCCTGGATGCTCGAGCACCTCAAGGTCAACGTGGTGTGCTGCGACCTGGACCCCCAGGCCAATTTGTCCTCGTTCTTCCTCTCCGATGACCGGCTCGAGCAGATGTGGCAATCAGACTCGACCGAAACCATTTTTGAGTGCATCCGACCCATTTTGAAGGGGACCGGGGATATCGCCGAGCCCCGTGTAGAGAGAATCAGTGACCATCTGGCCCTTCTGGCGGGTGATCTCGCTCTGTCGCGATTCGAGGACGAGCTGAGTCTCCAGTGGCCGAGTTGCGTGGACCGCAAAGAGAGTGCCTTTCGCGTCGTTACCGCGTTCTGGCGAATCGCACAGAAGGCAGCCGAGGCAACTGGCGCAGATCTGCTCCTGATCGACCTGGGCCCAAACCTGGGAGCGATCAATCGCTCGGCACTGATTGCCTCCGATTTCGTCGTCATCCCTCTGGGCCCGGATCTCTTCTCGCTTCAGGCTTTGCGCAACGTCGGCCCCACCATGCGCGAGTGGAGGGAGCAGTGGACCGAGAGACAGAGTCGAAATCCCGAGCCCGGACTGGCCCTTCCGGCTGGCTCCATGCGGCCGATCGGTTATGTATTGCTCCAGCACACCGAGCGTCTCGACCGGCCGGTCAAGGCGTACGGTCGCTGGATCGCCCGCATTCCCGAGACGTTCGCCTGTGAGGTTCGCCAGAGCAATTCCTGGCCAGCAGACGTTGCCTCGGACCCCGATTGCCTGGCTCTGCTCAAACACTACCGCAGCTTGATGCCGATGGGCCAAGAAGCCCGCAAGCCGGTCTTTGACCTCAAGCCCGCGGACGGTGCCATTGGAGCGCACGGCCAGGCAGTGCGCAACGCGTGGTCGGATTTTCGGCACCTGACCGAGAAGATCTATGCCCGCGTCTTTCCGGACAGGTCACTCGCAGACCGAGCGTGAAGCCGAGCAATCCATCAGCCGCCCCAAAAAAAAGGCCTCCCGGGAACCGTCCGGGGGAGACGGGGTACCCGAGAGGCAAAACATGGCTGGCGTTTGGAACCACCATCCTCGCAGACCGGACAGGGGGCCGGTCTGGACTTTCTGGCACGCCCAGCCTAGCAGGGTCTGGTGAAGATCCGCTCCTCTCAAGATGAAGAGATGATGAACCTCCCGGTTCCCTCATCCACGCATGTAATTTGTCTGGAGGAAATTTTCCAAGGACGAATCCATCGTGACCTTGACAAAATGCTCGATTTCGGATAACCTGGCACCAGGTCGAAGAACATGAAGATGTCCACGTGTCATACCACCAGGCAGTATCCCGGCTGGGGCGATTTGAGCCCGGCCAACCGGCCGTTCCCCGGAATTCGGGAGGGTGAGCCCTTCGCATAGCCTGTGTCAGGAGATGCGTCCAAGCTCGCCCACCCGCGGAAGGCCCCGGGTGGGCGAAGTTGTTTTCAGAGGGAGAGTTGACCGATGGCGACCACCAGAGCGAAGAATTTGCACCTGACCGAGCAGCCCCGACCGTGGGCGGCCGGGATGAGCGACGCCTGCGGGCGACCCGACGAGGGTACGTCCCCTGGCCACGGGGCTGACCGCTACCAGCTCCGGTCCGGTACGCGTCCCCCCGGCACCTTCCCTGTCCGGGGAGGGGCTGACATTCGGTAACGGCTGATACCGCTCGCCCGGTGTTCGGCCGTTCAGGGCTGGCGGTCACCGGGGAGTCGGTTGTCCCCGGTGACCGCGCCGGTCCGTTTCTCGGAGCGTGGCGCAGCCTGGCTAGCGCGCTTGCCTTGGGAGCAAGAGGTCGCCGGTTCGAATCCGGCCGCTCCGACCAGACCGGTCAAGGCCCCTGGCTACTGTAAGGAGCATTCAGAGAGATCTGGATGGGTCGAAGCACCGCTTCGGCAGGCCGGGTAACTCCGGCCCAAATGGGTGTCAAGGGACAATGGAGTCCCGCCCGGCTGTAATCCGGGAGCGACCTTGCGTCGCACCGCCCAGTTCGATTCTGGGGACACTCACAAAATTTTATTTGTCAATAAGAAATGAATAGGTTGTGATTTTCATTTGTTTATAGGGGAAGGAAGAGGTGGAATAGCGCGACTATGCGATTCCTGCCGACCCTTGCTTTGAAGCTCGGGTCCTGGGGACGGGTCGAGCAGTTCTACCGGGGAGTCCTTGCGTTACGGGGGGGGCTGAGCGGCCGGTACTTACTCGAAAATTTTGGGCCGCGGGGGTCCGGGCTGAGCTTGAGCAGGCTTGAAACCTTCTAAAGCAGGATCCCGCCCCTTCAATCCCGCAACATGGCAGTTCTCCCGGAGGAACGTGCCATGAAAACCTATGATGCCATCATTGTCGGAGGCGGCCACAACGGGCTGGTGGCTGCCGGCTACCTGGCCAGGGCCGGGCTCAAGGTGCTGGTCTGCGAGAAGCGCTACGTGCTGGGCGGTTGCTCGGCCACCGAAGAGATCTACCCGGGCTTCAAGTTCTCGGTCTGCTCCTATGTGGTGAGCTTGCTCAGGCCCGAGATCATTCGCGACCTCGAGCTGCCCCGCCACGGGCTGGAGATCTTGCCCCTGCCTTCCACCTTCTGTCCCCAGCCGGACGGCAAGCGCTCCATCTTGCGCACCGACGACTCCATGGAGAGCTACCGCAACGTGGCTCAGTTCTCGCGCCGCGACGCCGAGGTTCTGCCCCGCTTTGCCCGCCAGATGACCCGCATCTGCCGTTTCGTGAAGCCCATTCTCTCCATGGTGCCCCCCGACATGGATAGCTGGAACCCCAATGAGCTCTTGAAGCTGCTCGAGCTGGGCAGGGGCTTTCGCACGATGGACCCCGAGCTTCGTTACGATGTGATCAAGCTCTTCACCATGAGTGCTGTCGACTACCTGGAAGACTGGTTCGAGAGCCCCGAGTTGATCGCTTCCATGTCGGTCAGTGGCATCATCGGAACCTTCCTGGGCGTGCGCTCGCCGGGCACGGCCTACGTGCTCTTGCACCACTATATGGGTGAGATTGACGGGGTCTTCCGTGCCTGGGGCCTGCCGGTGGGCGGCACCGGTGGCATCTCGCTCTCTATCGCTCGGGCGGCTCAGGCCTTTGGTGCCGAGATTCGCACCGAGGCGGGGGTGAAACAGTTGCTGCTCAAAGGCGATCAGGTCCGGGGGGTGGTGCTTGAGAACGGTGAGGAGATCGGGGCCCGGGCTGTGCTCAGCAGCGCTGATCCCTTCGTCACCTTCAAGAAGCTGGTGCCCGAGGGCCAGCTCGACCCGCGTCTGCTCGACAGCCTGAAGCACTATAAGTTCCGCGGGTCCTCGGGCAAGGTGAACATGGCCGTCGACCGGCTGCCCGAGTTCACATGCCTGCCCGGAATGGGCAAGCACCTCAAGGGAGACATCTCCATCGCCCCCTCGGTGGACTACCTCGAGCGGGCCTACGACGACGCCAAGTATGGCAATTTCAGCCGGCGCCCCTTCATCAACGTGGTGGTCCCCACCGTTTCCGACCCCTCCATGGCGCCGCCCGGAAAGCACGTCATCTCCTGCTTCGTTCAGTATGCTCCTTACCAGCTCAAGGACAAGAGCTGGGACGACGAGCGCGAGAGCTTCGGCGATGCGGTGGTTGATACGCTGGCCGAGTACATCCCGGGCCTCAAGAAGTCGATCCTGTTCCGGCAGGTGCTCACTCCCCTGGACATGGAGCGCGAGTTCGGGATCACCGAAGGCAATATCTTCCACGGCGAGCTGTCACTCGAGCAGATGTTCTTCCTGCGCCCCATCGCCGCCTGGGCGCGTTATCGCACCCCGCTGCAGGGGCTTTATCAGTGCGGCTCGGGAGTGCATCCCGGGGGCGGCATCATGGGCGCCCCGGGCCAGATCGGGGCCCGCGAAGTGCTCAAAGATCTCAAGCAGAAGCGCCCGGCGCATCGGTAGGAGGCCAGCATGGACATCGATACCCTCATTCTTGGCTCTGACCCCAACGCGCTGGCCTGCGCGGCCAGCCTGGCCAACCAGGGTCAAAAAGTGGTCATTCTCGAGAGCCGCGATCATGCCGGCGGCGTGTATGCTCGCGAAGGCGGGCTGCCCTGGCGCACCCCGCTGCGCCCGCGCATGCGGCGCGAGCTGGGGCTGCTCGACGAGCCTCCCCTGGACCCGGTGGCCTTCTGCCCTCTGAGCGACAAAACCCACTTCACGCTCTGGCAAGATGTGGAGAAAACCCGCCAGGAGCTGGCCCGGCTCAGCCAGTCGGACGCCCAGCGCTACGCCGGCTTCAAGAGCTTCATGGACCGCATGATCGCCTTCGCCGAGCCGCTCTTGGACCAGACCCCTGTGGGTCCGGACGCAGCCCACTGGGCCTCGCTGGTGGACGCCGCCAACATCGGGCTGCGCTTCAAGAGCCTGAGCCATTCGGATGCTCTGGGCCTGATGCGCCTGGGACCGATGGCGGTGCAAGACTTCCTGGAGGAGTCCTTCGAGCATCCCGCTATTCTGGGGGCGATGGCCCTGCCGGCCTTCGAGGGCCGCTTCGCCGGCCCGCGCTCGCCCGGTACCGCGGCCACTTTGCTCTACCACCAGCTGGCCGGGCCGCGGGTGGCCCTTGGCGGGGTGGTGGAGGACCTGGTGGCAGCCGGCACCCGGCGGGGGGTAGAGCTTCGCTTCGGCCAGCAGGTCGAATCTATCCTGGTGGAAGTAGGCCGCTGCACCGGCGTGCGCCTCCAAGATGGCACCGTCGTGCGGGCCACGCGGGTGGTCTCGGCACTCGACCCCAAACGCACCTTTCTGGAGCTGATTCCTCCGCTCGAGCTCGGCCCCGAGCTCGTGCGCAACGTCACCAACCTGAAGATGCGCGGGGCTACCGCCCTGGTGCGGCTGAAGCTGAGTCGCACGCCGCGCTTTGCCTGTCTTGGCGAGCAGGACCCGGCCCCTTATCTCAGGGGGCGCATCCATTTCGGGCCGGACATCGAGGCCATGGAGCGCGCCTATGACGACGTGAAGTATGGCAAGCTGTCTGAGCGCCCGGTGCTGGAGGGTCGTTTCAGCGAGCCTACCCAGCTCGATTTGCGGGTCAAGTTCGTGCCCTTCGGCTGCAGTGAGGACGTGAGAGAGCGCGTGCTGAGCACTCTCGAGGCCTACCTGCCGGACCTGCGAGAGTGCCTGCAGGAGGCGCTGGTCAAGACGCCCTCAGACCTTGAGGCCGAGTATGGCCTCAGCGGCGGGCACCTGCACCAGGGCGAGCACAATCTGCACCAGCTCCATTTCTGCCGTCCGCTGCCGGGCTACGCCGACTACTCCAGCCCGGTCGAGCGGCTGTTCTTGTGCGGCTCGGCTTGCCATCCTGGCGGAGTGGGCACGGGGGCGGCCGGGGCCAATGCCGCCCGCGAGATCCTGTCCACCAATCTGGAGCGTGCCAAATCGGCCGTCTCCACGCCAGTGGGGGCAGGTCTGGCGGTGGGAACCGGGGTGGCCCTGGCAGGGGTGGGTGCCCTGGTGGCCTCGCTGGTCAAGAAGCCGAAAAAAGGAAAGGAGGCGAAAGACAATGGCCATTCCAAGCCCGTTTCATGAAAAGACTTCCGCCCTGTGCACCAGCCTGAAGTGGAAGGAGTGGGCCGGCTACTACGCGGTCGAGCGCTACCAGTTCAACCACGATCAGGAGTACTTCGCCTTCCGCGAGTCGGCCGGGTTGCTCGATGTCTCGCCACTCTTCAAATACGAGATTCGGGGCAAGGACGCTCTCAAGCTGATGAATCGCGTGCTGTGCCGCGACGTGGGCCGCATGAAGGACAACCAGGTGGCCTACAGCTGCTGGACCGACGAGCGCGGCAAGGTGCTCGACGACGGCACGGTGGCGCGTTTCTCGCCCGAGCGTTTTCGGCTCTTCTCGGCTCATCCGAGCTACTACTGGCTGCTGCAGAACGCCCAGCGCCTGGATGTCGAGGTGCAGGACATCACCGTGCAGACGGGGGCTCTGGCCTTGCAGGGTCCGCGTTCGCGGGCGATCCTGTCTCAGCTTGCCGACGTGGATAAACTGCGCTACTTCCACCAGATTCAGACGAAGGTGGACGGCTTTGACGTGGTCATCTCGCGGACCGGCTATACCGGGGACCTGGGCTACGAGCTGTGGGTGGAGGCCGAGCACGCCAACAAGCTTTACGATGCGGTGTGGGCCGCCGGCAAGGATTACAACATCCTTCCCGCCGGCATCCTGGCGCTGGACATGGTGCGCGTCGAGGCCGGTTTCATCATGGTGGACGTCGACTTCAGGAGCTGCACCTACTGCGTGACCGACGATCAGATGTCCACCCCCTATGAGATCGGGCTGGGCTGGACAGTGCACATGGATAAGGGGCCCTTCATCGGCAAGGCGGCGCTGGAGAAGGAGAAGCGCCAGGGCTCGGCCTGGAGCCTGGTGGGCCTGGATATCTCCCTGGAAGAGCTGGAGAAGTTGTTCGACGCGCGCGCTCTGCCGCTGGACTTGCCCTGCGCCACCTGGCGCGGAGTGGTGCCGCTTTTCGATAGCCTGACCAACCGCCAGGTGGGCTACGCCACCAGCGGCGTCTGGTCTCCCCTGCTCAAGCGCTACATCGCCCTGGCCACGGTCCAGAGCCGCTACGCCAAGCTGGGCACGGTGATGAAGATGGAGGCCCTGATCGATACCGACCGCCGCCACGTCAGCGCCAGGGTGGTCCAGAAACCGTTTCTTGACCCGGCTCGCAAGAAGTCGGTGGGCAGCGACGTGGCCCTGGTGCCGGCCCTGGTCTGAGCTGCTCTCATGGATGCAGGTTAGAGCTTCTTGAAGCTGTCGAAGAAGCGCTGGCTCTCGGCCTCGCCAAAGGTCATCAGGATGTAGACCCGGTCGTTGGGCACGTCCTTGAGCACCTGGGCCTTGACACGGTCCTTGTCCTCGGTGATGGTGCCGGTGAACTCATAGCCGCCCGAGATGGGCTTCTGGTCGGTGGTGGTGACCTCAGCCCCCTGGAAGAAGTTGTTGGCGAAGTCGAGCAGGGCTTTGTCCTGGGCGCCGCTCTCGAGCGTCTTGATGCCCGACTCGGTTGAGACGGTGACCGTGTAGGCCTTCATGTCGGCGAAAATGGCCCATCCCTGAATTCCCTGCTGCTCCTTCATCGGAGTCGGATCGCCCGGAAAATCGATGGAGAATTTCTTGTCCGGCGCGGTGAACGACTTCCAGGTAGCGGCCGTGGCCACCCCCGCCAGAGTGAGCAGCACCAGACCCACGACCATGACCTTGCGCATTAGGAAGACTCCTTTCCATGGCTCGCACGCACCGCGTTGGCGGAGGTTGCGGCCCCGGCATCCAGGCCGATCTTCTTGAAGACGCCCTTGCGGGCCAGGCTCTCCACGGCATAGCGCGAAGTCGAGATCACGTCGCACAAAAACGGCTCGCGGGTGATCATGTCGGCCGCGTCGTCGTGAAAGACGCGACAGACGATGCGACAGCCGGTGTTCATGTCGCGAATGTGGTCGATCACCGGCAGGCTGTGCGAGAGGTTGTCGTCGGTCAGCACGACCAGATCGGCTCGCGGCACATCGGCCTGGGCCAGCAACTCGGGATCTGCTGGCTTGCCGATCAGAACGGGATGATCGTCGAGCAGGTCTTCTACGAGCGCGCGGTCGGACTCGATCAGGCGGAATTCCGAGTGCAGATCTTGCATCACCTTGACCAGGCGGCGACCCACCTGGCTACCTCCCACGATGACGCAAAATCTGGCCTTGTGCCGCTTGGCATAGTCCTTGATGAACTCGGCGGCCATGCGGGAGGTGGAGACGATGCTGGCCTGATAGCGCCTGGCCAGGACCTCCCCGATCTCGTCTTCGTAGACGCGCACCACCAGGCTGCAATCGGGGTTCAGCTGGCGCACCAGGCTGGCCACCACCGAGTTGGTCTCCAGGTCGTCGTCGGAGAGCACGACGAGCTTTGCTTGCTTGATATTGGCCGCTTCCAGGTCGGTCCGCTGGCGGCCGTTACCCAGCACCAGCGGCCGCTCCTGGCGGATCAGATCTTCCACCACCGAGCGATCAGACTCGATGACCGCAGCCGGCACGTGGTGCTGATCGAGGAACTCGAGCACCCGCTGGCCCAGGTGCGAGAAACTGACGATCACCGCATGGTTGGTGAGCTCGCCTGCCAGGATGCGGCAGGTGACCTCGGGGCGATAGCGGCGCTGCACGTCCACCATCACCACGCCGACCACCAGGCCGAAGACGACGAAGTCGGACATGTTCTGATACCAGGTGCCCCAGGCAGAGGTGTCATCCTTGAAGAAGCTCAGGATCAGCACGGTCTCGGTGAACGAGTGCCCGAGCATCAGCAAGACGAGGAAGTTGACCGCAAACCAGGCCACCAGAAGCGAGATGATGGTGCTGTTCTGGCGAAGCACCAGGGCCAGGTGCAGGCTGCGGCTGCGCTTGCGGTAGTCCACCCCGGCCTGTTCGACCGACTTGCTTTCAGAGCCTTTTCAGGGGTCGAGCATAAAGTTGCGCACGATGCAGGTTCACAGGATGATGGCGAGCCGACCCCTGGCTGCGAGCGCGACGCCGCCTCGGGCCCCGATCCCGAACACCGAGCCTGGCCCTGACCAGGTGAGCCTGCGCCGAACCCGGGGGGCGATCGGCGTGGCTGTGGGGGCCGGGCTGGGAGCGGCGCTGGGGCTCTCCACCGCCACCCTGGGGATTCCCCCCGCCATCGGGGGGACAGTCGGGGCCGCCCTGGGTGCCCTCGTGGGGGGCTATGGTGGGTACAACTGGCCCGCCCCCATCCACGATCTAAAAGCGCTCTCGCGCCAGGCCGCCAACAGGTTCACCAGCCGCTGGAACGCCTTTCTGCACAGGGTCGATCAGGCCGCGCTGGCTGAGCGCCCAACCCCGCTGGGCGGAGAGCACCTCCTGGCGGCTCGCAACCCGGGCCGCCAGGAGCGCCTTTACGACGGCTACGATAGCTCCCGCTCGCTGGCCGGGCTTTATGCCCGCGAAGGAGCCACCAACGAGCCCTACCAGGTGCAGGCCGAGGTGGCCTACCTGCGCCCCGGAGCCGAGCACGGCAACCTGGACACCACCGTGCTGGTCGACTGGGGCGCTCCCGCTGGGCCGCGCGCTTTGCCCTTTGGTTGGCAGGGGGAAGGCAGTTACAAGCTGGCCATCAAGGTGGACACCAATCGCACCCTGCAGGCATGCGATGGACAGGAGGGAGGGCTGGAATTCGCCGGCAAGGCCGAGCACTCCAGTGTGTTCAGCCGCGTGAATCTGGATCTGGACAAGAAGATGTTGCGTGAGCTGGGCTGGCAGGACGGCCAGCCCCTGCGCCTGGAGGTGCTCACGGCCAAAGACGGCGAGACGAGCGTCCACAGCCGGCTCTCCTCGGAGGGGGGGCGCGACCAGGTCTTTCGCTGGGAAGGCAAACTGGTCTACTACGCCGTCACCGATCGCTTCCACAACGGCGACAAGACAAACGACCAGGGCGTGGTTGCGGGCGATCCGGAGCGCTTTCACGGGGGGGACTGGCAGGGACTGATCGACAAGCTCGACTATCTGCAGAGCCTCAACGTGGACTGCCTCTGGATCTCTTGCCCGTATGAGAACCAGCGTGACTTCTTTGGCAAGGACGGTTTCCACGGTTACTGGCCTCGCGACTTTCGCGCCCCCGAGCCCAACTTTGGGGACAGGGCCAAGCTCAAGGAATTGTGCGACAGGGCTCGCGAGAAGAACATCAAGGTGATGCTGGACGTGGTGGTCAACCATACTGCCTACGACCACGAGTGGGTCAACGACCCCTCCAAGCGCGACTGGTTCCATCAAAACGGCAATCTTGGTGGGCCCGGGCAATGGAAGGCAGAGAACGGGTCGTTGGCCGGGCTGCCCGACCTGAGCCAGGCTCATCCCGAGGTGGCCGAAGAGCTTCTCTCTGCTCACAAGCAATGGCTTCAGGAAACCGGACTGTCCGCCTTCCGAATGGACGCCGTTCGTCACGTTCCCGAGGAGTATCTGCGCCGCTTCGACCAGGAGATGCGCTCGGTCAATCCCGATTTCTTTGCGGTCGGGGAGGCCTACTGGCAAGATCCCAACTTCGTTGCGGGTTACCAGAACCGAACCATGGATTCGATGTTCGACTTCCCTCTGGCCTACCGCATCCGCTACGTCTTTTCAGGCGACGAGGAGCGCACCTTCAAAGAGCGCTTGGAAGACTTCAAGACGGTCAAGAGCCACGCCAATCAGGAAGCCATGCGTCTTTTGACCCACCCGGGCATGGAGAGCATGGAGCACCTTTCTAAGGCCTTCGATGCCGACCTCTACTACGATAACCCCAACAAGCTCGGAACCATGCTCGACAACCACGACATGATCCGCTTCATGTCCGACTGCAAGGGCGACCTGGGCAAGCTCGAGATGGCCACCGCCTTTCTGATGGCCGCTCGGGGAACGCCCCACGTGTACTATGGAACCGAGGTCGCGATGACCGGGGTGGGGCCGGAGAATCGCAACGACATGGCCTGGGGCCAGAACCCGCAGTGGACCAGGCGTTTTGCCGAGTTGACCGGGGCGCGGCGCTCTTCAGAGGCGCTCCAATTCGGGCACCAGGTTGAGCTCCTGGCCAGCCGGCACACCTACGCCTTGAGCCGGATGCGCGCCGACGAAGAAGTCGTCTGCGTTTTCAACAACCATCAGAGCGAGTCGCGCGAGCTGAGCTTCAAGCTGCACGAGCAGAGCCAGATTCCCGAGGGAACGGTGCTGCAGGACATGGTGGGAGTCCGACAAGCCACCGTACAAGAGGGGCGCATCGAGCTGACCCTGCCGCCCAAGAGCTACGCCTACTTGCGCTGGAAGAAAGCGGGCCCTACTCCGGCAGGTAGGAAGGCAGGCGCAGCCGGGGAGGCATAAAGGTGGGCCCTCTGGGCCCGGGCCCGCACTGGAACTGGTAGGGGGTGCGCGCCCCCTGACGAGCATACTCGATGGCCACGTCGGCCACCGTTTTCACCAGCCAGGTGAAGTAGAGCGGGGTGATCGTCTCGGGCTTGGCGTCCGGTACAGGATTCATGAAGTCGATGGCGTATGGCACGCCGTCTTTGATGGCAAATTCGACCGTGTTGATGTCGTAGCCCAGGGTCTCGTTGAGTTTGATGCAGTCGTCGATGATGCGCTTGCCAAGCTCGGGGCTGAGGTGGGCGTGGTCGACGATGTAGCGCCGGTCGTGGGGATCGTAGCGGCTGGGCAACACGTGATGCTTGCCCACCACGAAGGCGCGCACATAGTGGTCCCAGTCGATGAACTCCTGGAGCATCATGACATCTTGCATGGACTCGTCATAGATCTTCATCAGCTCTTCCAGGGTTCCGACGGTGTAGACCTCGCGCCACCCGTAGCCGTCGTAGGGCTTGATCACGGCTGGAAACCCGATGTAGCCGGCGATGGCTTTCCAGTCGAGGGGGAAGCCCAGGTTGTGCAGATCATCGGTTTCGAGCACCCGCTCGTCGTACTCTTTGCTGGGCAAGACCACCGTGCGGGGAATGGAAACGCCCAGTGAAGTGGCCACGGCGTAATTGAAGAATTTGTCATCCGACAGGAACCGGAACGGGTTGTTCATGATGTAGGTTCCAGTCACGGCCGCGTGCTTGAGGTAGGGGCGATAATACTCGTGCACGTGCGAGAGCCGATCGATGATGACGTGGTAGCCGCTGGGTTGGCCAAGTCGCGTCTCAAACAGGCGGCAGTACTCGGCATGGATCTCGGGCCCGCGCCGATTGATCTCGGCGATGAGAGTCCGAGAGAAGGCCTCTTTGCCGGAGATCACCCCGATGCGAAGCTGGCTCGGACGGTATGACCCGAATTGTTCCATAACGTGGAGGCGCTTTCGCATCGGACGGGCCCGGTTCCTGGCGAACAGCCCACACTTTGTTGAGCCCGTGCAGCAAGGCAGGCCCTGCCACCTTCCCCCCCCTCATTTTGTCAGAGAAATTTCAGGAAGATCTGCGAGCATGCGGCCTGGCAACAGGAGGCATAACGGTATGGAATTAAATTCAATAATGGAACCCACGGGGGGCTTGAGAGGCCCTATTGCCCCCCCCATGGAACCCCTGTTCGGACCGTTATGCCCCCCCTTGCTCAAACCCGCATGGATTCTCGATAAAACGCTTGTTGGTAGCTTTGTGCCCCTCTTTACATTTGGGGTCCCAAGCCCTAAGATAGCGCTATCGGCTCCCGGCCGATTCTCAAATCGAGACATCTTGGAGGTGGGATCTCCCGAGCAGAAAAGTGAGGTGGTAGGAGTGAAAGCTCTCGGTAATCACGTTATTGCAGAGCTCTCCCATTGCCACCCGGGCGTGCTCTCGGACATTGAAAAAGTCCAGGAAGCTATGATCCGGGCAGCCAAGGAGGCCCGCGCAACGGTGCGCGAGGTGGCCTTCCACAAGTTCTACCCCCACGGGGTAAGTGGGGTTGTGGTGCTCTCCGAGTCGCACATCGCGATTCACACGTGGCCTGAGCACGGCTACGCGGCGATCGATGTGTACACTTGTGGAGACCACACCGATCCGCGGCGCGCATGCCAGTATCTTGCCGAAGCCTTCGGCTCGAAAACGATGAGCACCACGGTGGTGGAGCGGGGCGTGCCAACGCCCTTCGGTTCCTTCAACCACGTCGTGGCCGAGTCGCACAACGACTCTCTGCGGCTGGTGTCGAACGCGAGCTAAAAAGAAGCGTTCGATGGTTAACTAAGCCGTCGCCAGGAGCGGCGGCGAAGCCGGTGTGGAGGAGTACCAAAGCTACCTAAAGCTGCCCAGGGCAAGCGCTACAGCAGTCTGGCGGAAAATTTTGGGAATCCTGTCTTTGCGAAGAGCCTCGGTCCAATGGGCCGGGGCTCTTTCTTTGAATCAGAAAGGTTATCTCCGCCGGTCGGTTGAATTTTGCAAGCAAACGCAGGCCTTGTGTTCTCAGGCGGGAGCTGGACCTCTTGGGTATCCTGGTACAATTCGTCAGTCAGTTCGGATGGCGCGACTTCCTCGATGTCGCCTTTGTTTCGGTGGGGCTCTACTATCTGCTGCTGGCCCTCAAAGGTACGCGAGGGGTGCAGATCATGCAGGGTGTGCTGTTCCTGTTGGCCCTGCTCTTGATCGCACACACGGCCCGGCTTCCCACCACCATCTGGTTGCTGCAGGGCTTCCTGGTCTCGGTGGCGGTGGCCCTTCCAGTCATCTTCCAGCCCGAGTTGCGCCGCGCGCTCATGCGGCTTGGTCAGCAGGGCATCTTGCCCAGCTCGGCTCTCAACAAGATGGGCAAGGAAGAGCTGGGCAAGCTGATCGACGAGCTGGCTTACGCCGCCTCAGCCCTGGGCCAGCTGCGCCAGGGCGCCCTGATCGTGCTCGAGCGCGAGACCGGCCTGCAAGAGTTCATTGAGAATGGCCAGGCCATCGACGGACGGGTCTCCTCCAAGCTGTTGCAGAGCATTTTCAATCCCGCATCCCCGCTGCACGACGGGGCCGTCATCCTGCGCGGCTCCGACATCGTGGCTGCTCAGTGCTACCTGCCCCTCTCGGATGCCGCCGTCAACCCAAAGTTCGGTACTCGCCATCGGGCCGCGCTGGGCATCGCTGAGCAGACCGATGCGGTGGTGCTGGTCGTGTCGGAAGAGACCGGCGAGGCGCGCATCGCTCATGATCGCGAGTTGGGCCGTGCCATGACCGAAGAGGCCGATGTCCGCAAAGCTCTGGCCCGCCATCTTCTGAACATCCCCGAGACCACCAAAGTGAATATCCGTCAGTTGCTGGGGAAGCAGCCCAATGGTTGAGCCCGGTTCAGCCATGCGCTTTTTCCGCGAGAACACGGGGCTGAAGATTCTGGCCATCGTGGTTTCCGTCGTCCTCTGGTCCTTCGTCAAAATCTCGCAGGGGCCCGGCTCGGTGCGCATGCAGCTGACGCTGGCGGTGCCGCTCGAGGTGGAAGGCCTGGGCCCGGAGATCGAGGTGGACAACAAGCCCAGCAACGTGCGAGTCACCATTCGGGGCGAGGCCCGCGATCTCGATCAGATGCCCGAGAACTTCGTGCGGGCCAGAGTGGATGTGACCGGATTGAGCCCCGGGCTCTACCCTCGCCAGGTGCGCGTCATCCCTCCCGGCGGGGTCGAGCTGATCGCCACCGAGCCGGCCCAGGTCACCCTTTCGCTGAGCCGCAAGGACAGTCGCACGGTACCCGTCGAGATCATCCTCAACGGCAAGCCTGCCAGCGGAATGGTCGTGGGCAACGTGGCCGTGGATCCGGCCACCGTCAAGGTGACCGGCCCCGAGTCGGCCGTCAAAGACGTGCATCGAGTGCGTGGCGAGATCGTACTTGCAGCCGAGCAGCAGAGTTTCACCATGAACGTGCGCGACCTTCTCCCGGTGGACGAGAATAGTCGTCTGGTACCCAGGGTTTCCGTGACCGGCGCCCACAAAGTGCTGGCCTCGGTCGAGTTGCAGTCGATCTCGGCCAGCGTGGGAGTGCCGGTTTCGGTTGCCAACGTGACGGTCACCCCCAGGCCAGGAGTGCGTCACTCGATCCACGTCATCCCTCAGTTTGTCTCGGTGCGCACCGGGCCGGGAGTGCGCAAGCCCAATAGCGTCCCCACTGCGGCCATCGACTTCGGGGAGGTCTCCGAGGTCACCCGTCGCAGCGTGGCGCTGGCAATGCCCGAGGGCGTTGTGCTGGTCTCCGACGAAGACGACGTGGTCGAGGTGGAGGTCATTCCGGTGCGCGTGCCCATGCCCACCCCGTCCCCCACCCAGTCGCAGACTGCCAGTCCTCAGCGTCCCCGGCCATCCCCTCGCTCCTGACGAGAGGTGCCCCGCTGGAGCGACCCGAACTGCCCTGCCAATGAACCTTCGCCAATTGCTGGAAACCATCCAGGGCCTCCTGCCGGGGCGCGCGGGCCTGCCGGAAGAAGAGCGCCGTCGACTCGTCCGCCTGCGCTGCTACATTCCGGTGCAGCTGCTGCAACCCGGTCGTAAGCCCCATGACGCGGTGGTGGTCGAAATGGGAGTGGACGGTCTGCGCTTTCGCACTCGGCATGCGATCGACAAGAAGGCCGAGGTGCACGTCGAGTATCCCCACAAGGTAGCCGGGGTCAAGAATCACCGCGTGCGTTGCCGGGTGATCTGGACTCGCAAGAGCAGCAACGCTCCCCACACCACGGTGGGAGTGCGCTACGAGGATACCCCCGCCAACCTGCGTAGCTCCTGGGTGAAGGCGGTGCTGCGCGAGCTCGGCTTCGAAGAGCGCATGCTGGCTCAGAAACGAAGTGCCATTCGGGTGCCGGGCGACCTGCCCGCCTCGGTGGCCATCCCCGGCGATGAGTTCGTGGGAGGCGCGCGCGCCCTCAACGTGGGGGTGGGCGGAGTGCTCTTGCAGACCGACTCTCGCCTGAAGCAGGGCCAGACTTATCGCGTCAGCCTGGGCCCGGCCTTCAACCTCAACTCGCTCATGCTATCCTCCTCCTGCCTGCGCTGCGAGCACCAGAGCGGGGACGTCTGGGTCAGCAGTCTGCGCTTCACCGATCCATCGGCCGAGCAGATCCGGCTGTTGGGCAAGTACCTGATGGCCATGATCCGCTCTTCGCAGAAATGAAAAAGCCCGGCCTCAGGCCGGGCTCTTCCTCAACGCAGGCTACGCTTCCAACTGACCGATCAAGTTGGCCAGGCGCTCCAACACCAGATTGGGAAAACTCTGAAGGTGTCCGCTCTCAAGACCGCTTGCCAGAAGCTTTTCGTTCATGCATGGGCGTCCTTTCGCTCTCTTCTGGCTTCAGGATACCAGCCCGGCGGGTCCGATTTGGTCGCCACGATGTTGCCGTTTTGCAAACCGTGTGAACTTTCTGATCTGGAAACGAAAAAACTTGTTCGAGCGAGATCGCGCTCAGCTCAGTTTGACGACCGGATAATCCCGGTAGACCAGCTTCCCGGTCAACAGGTCGCGGGCGGTCAGGAGCAAACGTTTGTTGCCGTCCACCGAAAAGAGCGCCTCGAAGCGTGGCTCCCCCTTTTTTGCCGGCGGGTGGGCCTCCAGGAAGGTGGGCTGGTTCTCGTTCATCCAGAACATCGAGCGGCGCTCCTCGTCGTCGACCGAGACCGGCCGCAACCGGGCTGCACCGGTGCCGTCGAAGACCAGCTCGATGGGCCCTCCAGCGGCGGCGGTGCGCTTGCGCGACTCGCCCAACTCGAAGAGAGCCAGGCCCAGGTGGGTCTGGCCGTCGTAGAAGCCCTTGATGACCAGGCGCGCCACCGGCTCGCTCGTCGGGTAGGCCGTGCCCCGGGGCACGATGACGCGATAGTCATAGCTGCCCGAGGCGTTGACGTGGCGGATGCCATAGTCATGTTGGATGTGGTCGTAAAAGTCTGTGCCCGAGACAAAGGCGGCCGCTCCCCGGGCCACGGCGTCGATGGGACGATCGAGCAGCACCTTCTCGCGTCCGAAGATGCGGTGAAGAGTGCGCTGCACGGCCGGAATCAGTGTGCTTCCGCCCACCAGCAAGACGCTCTTGATGCTCTCTTCGTCAAAGCCGCGCTCGTGGGCTCCGCGAAGAGCCCGGCGCAGGGTCTGGTCGATGATGCGGAAGGCTTCCTTTTCGTCCAGCAGGCGCTCGAAGTCAGCCTGGCTGAAGCGGGCCGAGACCAGCCCCCCGGTGTCGGGGTTCATCAGCGAGATCTCGGCCTCGGGGTGGAAGGAGAGCCGCTCCTTGGCCCGCTCGCACTCGACCAGGAGAGCCCGGCTGAGCCGCCTTACCTCCTCGTCGTAGTCTTTGAGCTGGTTCTGGCGCAGGACCTCCTCGAAGAGCCACTGGTCGAAAGTGGCTCCACCCAGGTCGGCGCCGGCTTTGCCCAACACCCGGCAGCGGCGCCAGCCGCCCTGATCCTGGTCTTCCACCTTGACGGTGGAGACATCGAGTGTGCCGCCGCCCAGATCGAAAATGAGGTAGACATCCCCCGCCTGGATGTGAGAGCCGTAGCCCAGGGCCGCGGCCGAGGGCTCGTCGATGAAGCGGAAGCGATGGATGCCGGCGGCTTCGGCCACGCTGCCGAGCCACTCCTCATAGTGCTCGAAACACTCCACCGGGAGGGTGAAGGCGACCTCCTCCTCGGGCGAGCCCAGCTCGGCCACGGCCATGGCCAGCAGGGTGCTGAGGAAGTCGCGTCCGGCTTCGACCGGCGAGACCTCCCGGTCCTCCAGCTTGAGCTTGAGGGGAGAGCGGTTGGCGATGTAGCGCTTCATCCAGCGGAAAGTGCGGGGCGAGCTGTAGAGGTTCTGCTGCAGCACCTGGCGGCCCAGCCAGCGCCGTTGCTCGGGCTCGTAGTGGATGAGCGAGGGCACCACGGGGGGTAGATCGGGGCCGAGCGGGCCCCCATAGTCGGGCACCAGCACCGTGGAAGCGCTGCGCGAGACATCGTCCCACCTGGCCAGCACCGTGTTGGAGGTGCCGAAGTCGAGCGCCAGCCGGCCGCTCACGAGAGTTTCTCCACCATGGCCCTCTTCAGCCAGCGCCCTCGATAAGAAACCCCCGGGAAGCGAAGGCGCACCGGCTGGCCCGGCTTGAGGGTCTCCTCCAGGCTGAGCGGCTGGTGGTGGTCGGGGCTGAACTCGAGCTCGTCGCCTGGCTCACCCTCCAGCGTGAGTCCGGCCGTCTCCAGGGCCTGCACCAGCCGGGCGGTCACGGCCAGGAGATCGCGCTGCTTGAGCTCCACCTCCTGTCGGTTGAGAGCGCGCTGCACGGAGAACTGGGCCACCGGGGTGGCCAGCTCGCTGAAGAGCTGCTCGATCCGCTCCTCGGCCTGCTCCTGCTGGGAGCGGCTGGCCGTGAAGCGAAACGTCTCCAGCTCGCGGCGAGCGACTTCCAGCTGGCGCTGGGCCTCCTCCAGCTCCAGGCGCAGAGCCTGAGCCTCATTCTGGCGCTCGGGCGGGTCCTGCCCGCCGGCAAAGGGGTTCAGTCGGCCCAGCATGCTCAGGCACCCACCCCCAGCATCAGGCCCCCGGCCATGAGCACCAGCACCAGTGCATAGGCCAGGTCGATGGCCAGGCAAGCTCGCAGCACCTCGCCTGGCGAGCGGCGGGGACGGCTCAAGCTCAGGCCCGGTCCGTCCACCAGCACGCTGAGCATGAAGATCCACAGAGCGGTGCTCAGCACGCTGTCCCCCGCGGCCGTGACCCCGGGCAACACGATCAGCAGCAGCAGGGCCTTGATGCCGGTCAGGAACAGGGAGATCAGGGCCGGGCGGGGCCAGGCTAGCCACCACAGCATCAGGGCCTCGACCGCCCAGGCCGCGGCCAGCACGCCCAGCAGCCAGAGCTCCATCAGGGCACCACCACGGTCAGCTCCAGAGGGAGAGCGACCGAAGTCAGGGGGGTGAACAGGCGCAGCTCGTAGACCCCGGGAGCGGCATTTGCTTGCGCCTCGACCGTGAGCGAACGCATGGCGCCGGCCGAGGACGGCTCCTCCAGGCGCACCTTGAAGGCACGCTGGTTTTTCCTCTCGTGCATGACCTGTCCGTAGCGAAACAGCTCCAGGTTCGAGCCCATCATCTCCACGCGAGCCTGGCTGCCGGGGGCCATCTCGAGCTGACGAGCCGGCTTGAGCAAAGTGATGCGAGGCGTGGGCGGATCGAAGTCGCCGGCCTGCACGATACCCACCAGGAGAGCCAGCAAGACCAGGACACGGGGCACCATGTGCATCGGGTTCTGCCCGGGGGCTCCGCGAACCTGCGCAAAACTGGTCGGAAAGGTTCATACCCCGGTAACATGCTTGACGTAGAATGCAAATAAGAAAAAAGGGACGGAAGGTTCTTTTATGGCTGGCATGGACCCTATCGGCTTCAATCCCGGAGCTCCCCTCGGGCTCAGGCGTCAGGCGAGCGTCGAGGGCGACGAGGGCCCGGGCCCCCGGCCTCATTCGCCCATCGAAGATCGGGTCACGGTGAGTCAGGCCGAGACCGAGAAGCCGACCGGGAGCATTCCCAATTTTGGTGCCCCCGCGGAAAAGAACGGCCAGGCGGACGGCGCCGGAGACAAGGCTGCGAGCCACTCCAACCCGAATGCTCCCGGCGAGGCCAATGGCAATGCCAGCGGTCAGGCCAACGGTCTTGATCCCAGCGGCATGCCCAAAGCCAGCGCCCAGGACGAAGAGATGGCGCGCCACGTGTGCGGCAAGGGCTGTGGTTGTCTGTCGACCAGCGGCGGCTCCGGCACCAATCCTCTCAAAGTGCTCGAGGATCGCGACCAGGAGGTGCGCGCCCACGAGCAAGAGCACCTCAACGAAGCGGGCGAGCACGCCCGGGGTGGTCCCGTCTTCGAGACCTACACCGCCTCCAACGGCAAGACGTTCGTGACCGGCGGCAAGGTCGAGGTGGACCTGGGAGAGGCCGGCGACCCCAAGAAGACGGCCGACAAGATGGCCAAGATTCGCAAGGCAGCTCTGGCTCCGGCCACGCCTTCCCAGCAGGATCGCGCCGTGGAGGCAGAGGCAGCCGGCAAAGAGTCGGCCGCCCGGGCCCAGATGCAGCAAGACGACATCAAGAAGGGGCGTGAGCCGGCCCCGGTGTGAGCCGGCTCACAGACATCGGGCCTTCCTGGCGCTAGACTGAGCCCATAACAGTCCTCGTTGCCCAAACCTTGACGAGGCTGGGGGATGGATCTGCGTGTTGCTCCTTCTGCTTGGAATGTTTCGCCGACTGTTGACGATCGCTGCCGCGGTGTCTGGCGTGGCTGTGGGTTACTTCCTCTACATCAACGACGCCGACCCGAGCTGGCAGATCCGGTTGCTGACCTCATCGTGTCTCGGACTGGCCTGCTCGGTTGTGGTCCTGTTCTTCGCCACCAAGGCGCATGAGCTGGAAGTGCACCTCAGGCGTCCCCGGTCGCGTGGTCGCGGGCCGGTGGGTGTGCGCGAGTGGGGGCCCAACGAGCTACCAAGTTTGCGCTGAAACGCGACGAAGTTAGCCAGGTATCCGCGCCCGGGAGGTTCCCAGCCCCGGGCGTCTTTCTTCCTGGGCATGGCCTCGCTCTTCCTTGAGGAAGACCGAGACGCGCTTGTAGACAAGAAAAGTCAGGGTCGATGTCAGGCCGGCTTTGAGCAGGTTAAACGGGGTGATCACCGTCAGGATGAAGGGCAGCATCCCGGCCGTGCTCATGGCCTCGCCGGTCATCCAGCGGGTGAACCAGGGCAGCACGTACAGGTTGGCCGGTATCATGACGCAGGTCATGCTCACCCCTCCCAGCACCAGGGCCACCAGCGCCCGGGACCGGGTCTTCTTGATCTGGTAGAAGCTGGCGCTGGTCAGCACCAGGGCGGCTCCGGCCAGGGTGTTCAAAGGGATTCCCACCAGCTGGGTGGGCTCGAAGCGGAAGAGCATGAACAGCAAGTTCTTGACCACCAGGATGGCCAGCCCCGCCAGGGGCCCGAAGGCGAAGCCTCCGATGAGCACGGGCACTTCGGAAGGGTCGTACTTCAAGTAGGGCGCGCCAGGGTAAGGGATCTCCACGGTCATCATTAAGGCTGTGGCCAGGCTCGACAAAAGCCCGATTTTCAGCAGTTTCGCCAATCCGGTTTGTTCCGACAAAGCGCGCTCAGTTTCTGTGGGGCATCCTGGAGTCCTGCCGGACACAAAAGCCGCCCTTTCGCAAGGACGGCTTTATGCCCGGCCTCCACCCCACAACCGGGTCTCCCGGTTCCGCCTTGGCAGGTTGCCCAAAGGGCTTCCAGCCTGCGCCGGGCCTCACCTCGGTATCTCGCAACCGGGGCCATGCGACGTGCTGAGGTCTGCGCGCTACCCCTGTCGGAGGTCGACCCGACAGCGTCGACCCGGAGTATGGACCCTTCCGGGAGGACCATCGATATTACTCGCCCTCGAAGTGGGCGGTACCATGACGATACGCTCTCAAGCTAAGCCCACGCCCGACCGGATTCAAGCACAAGCTGTAAACGAATTGTTATCTTCTGGATAGAACGTCGTAGAGCACGATGCCGAAGGCGGTGGCCACGTTGAGCGAGCTCTTGCAGCCGAAGGTGGGAATGCGCACCTGGTGATCGCAGGCCTGCAAGACCTCCTGGCCCAACCCCACTACCTCGTGGCCGAAGACCAGCGCCACCGGACGAGGCCAGACGAATTCGTGCATGCTGACGGCTCGCCCGGTGGTCTCCAGGGCAACGATGGGGATCTTCCGTGCTCTGAGCTGCTCCAGGGCCTCGATGGTATCGGCGTGGCGAGACCAGGGCACGTAGGCGTGCGCTCCCAGCGAGGTTTTCTCCAGCTTCTTGTGGGGCGGCCAGCAGGTCAGCTGGCCGCACAGGTAGATGTGCTCCACCGCCCCCGCGTCCGCCGTGCGGAAGATCGAGCCCACATTGAAGGCGCTGCGCACGTTGTCGAGCACCACGTGCACCGGATGGCGCGGGTGCTGGGGGGGAGCTTCCCCCCGATAGTAGGGCTCGAGACTCAGCGCTGGTAGAGGGCGAAGATCTTGACCGGGTAACGGGAAATTTCCTGGTACTTGCCCCAGGCGCCCCGGCCATAGACCTCCAGACAGGCCCCGTAAAGGGGTGAGTTGCGCGGGCGGTTGGTGGGACCTACCAGGCTCGACCACTTGCGCGGGTCGAGCTGGCGGTCGTGGGCTCTGGCCATGGCCCGAAGCACGGTGGATCCGCCCCCATTGTAAGCGGCCAGCATCAAAAAGAGACGGTCGTCCCCCTGGGGCATCCCGTGGAGCTTGTATGCCTCGTCTGCCTTGAGGTTCCAGGCTTCGCAACGATCGGGCTGGCCCAGGTAGGACCAGTAATTGAGCGGGTCCATCACGACCTGGTGCTTCTCTTGCAGCACCTTGACGCCAGCCGGAACGGCCAGCTCGGGAACCAGCCGATCGGAAAGGCTCAGTCCCAGGCGCTGGGCGGCTTCCGGCATCAGCTGGGTGAGCCCCACCGCTCCGGCCCAGCTGCGGGCGCGGGGCTTGAAGGCGCTTTCTACCGCGATCAGAGCCTTGAAGAGGCGCGGGGGGAGGGGATTGGCGCTATCTGTCCACTCCGCCTGGACCGAGCGCTCAATCAGAGCGTTGTAGGCATTCTCATTGGCATAGCCCCAGTCGCTGGCCATGGGCACGAAGACGGGGGGCGCGGGCTCGATCTCGGCCGGGACCAGCTCGATGGCCGGCACCTCCGGGTCCACGATGGGGGGCACTTCCAGGTCGATGGGCGGGGGAACCAGCGGGGGGTGGCCGATGCCGGGAAGGATGGGGCCGGGCACGACCTGGGCCACGGTATCGGAAAGGCCGCTCTCTTCGGCTCTCGCCACCGAGCCCGAGAAAACAAGAAAGGCCGCCAGGGCCACGCCCAATTTCTTCATGCGCTCTCCAACCTTGGTGTTTCGCGGCGTTTGGCCACGAAGCTTTAAGGGACTTCAATCGAACTATTCTTCGAACATCCCCCGGAGATCCTCTTTTGGCGCCCGATCAGCTCTCGATCAGCTCCAGGTTGGCACGCGGCACGGTCAGTTTCTCCCCGTCTTCGAGCTGCACCACGGCCACCCGCACGTGGGCCTCGGTGGGGATGACCGTCAGGGCCACCGGCAGCTCCACCACCCGGCCCAGGGCTCCGAAGTGAGGCTGGCGGATCAGCCGCACGGCCGCGCCCACCTCCAGGCCCAGGTTGCTCTCCTGGGCGCTCTGGCTGGCTTTGGGCCGGGGGGCGGGGATGATGACCTCGGGGCGGATCACGCCCGCCCGGATCTGGGTGGCCCCCGACAGAGAGGCCCGGCGGCCCTGATTCTCGCTCAACAGGCGCCAGGTGCGGTCGGCCATGCGGATGGGCCCGAAGCCTTCGGTGATGACCAGGGTCAGGCCCAGCTGCTCCGAGCCGGTGATGGCCACGCCCAGGTCGTAGCCCAGAAAATCGCGCAGATCGCGGTCGTGAATGCCGGCCACGATCACCCCGGCCACACCCAGCCGCCGACAGGCCTGCAGGAAGGTGTTGCTGACCAGCGACCCGCCCACCAGCACTTTGCCCCGGTGGGCCTCGGTCAGATCGCGCTCGTGGAGCTGCTGGTCGGGGGCCGGGCTCAGCACGACGAGCTCACCGGTGGTCTCGCCACCGATGCCGAAGATGCCCTGCAGGTGGGCCCCGAAGGTGCGGATCAGCACCCCCTCCTCGGGCAGGATCTGGTCCACCACCCCGTCCACGTAGGCCACTTTCTCGACCGGCACGGGCGGTCGGCGCAGCACCACCTGGCCGGTGATCTCGGAGATGTCCTCGATCTTGCCGCTGATGGGCGCCTCCAGCCTCCCCTTGAAGAAGCCAAAAAATCCCCGGTTCTGGGCCATCGGTTGGCCCTTGGTTACGCTTTCGCCCACCTTGCCGAACATGGCCTGGGGCACCTCGGAGGGCTCCAGACCCAGTTTGTTGGCCACGTTGACCATCTCGACCGAGCCCGGCAACTCGGTGCGGGCCACCACGTCGCTGTGAGCCACCTGCTGGCCCACCTCGACGATGACCGCGCCCTTGAGCGGCAACCGCCGCTCGAGCAACAGCTCAGTGGCGGGATTGACCTTGAGGCCGGGGATGTAGGCGCTGCCCATGGCCCCACCTGCGAGGAGGGAGGGGGAACTCCTGCCTCTAAGCTTGGCTCGAATGGACCGCGCCAGGGAGCTTTCCCAGGTGAAGTGGCCCGGGGTGATGCAACGAAGTGAGGACTGAGAATGGACGAGATACGCCGCCAGATTCAGGCCGTCGAGAAAGAGCTGCAGGGGCTCGACCCCGAGAAAGACCGCGTCCGGGCGCAGAAGCTCCAGCTCGAGCTGGCGCGCTTGCGGGCCCAGCTGCGCACCGAGGGCTCGGAGGAATACTACTGGAGCGAGGAGCGCTGAGAGCCCCCCGCCGCTACCAGCTCAAGAGCCCGGCCGCTCGAGCCCTGCGCCAGGGCCATCCCTGGGTGTTCCGGGGAGCCATGTCGAGCGCGGCCGAGATCTTCCGGGACGGCCAGTGGCTGCACCTGTTGGACGGGTCCAACCAGACCGTAGGCTATGGCGTCTACCAGGCAGAGGGCGTGGTGGCCATCCGCTGGTTGGGGGAGAACCTGCCCGATACCAGCGCCCTGCAGCGCCGTCTGCGCAAGGCTCTTGGTCGACGCGAGAAACTGGCCGCCGAAACCGAGGCCGTGCGATTGGTGAATGGCGAGAGTGACGGCCTTCCGGGTGTGGTGCTGGACCGCTACGGCCCGGTGGGGGTTGTGCAGACCTATTCCAGCGCCGTGGACGACCTGGGACGATACCTCGGCTGCCTGGCCCGTCGCTGGCTCGATTTGAAGACCTTGCTCTGGAAGCCGCCCCGGCGGCGGGCCGGTCGGGGGCAGCCGGACCGGGTGCTGTTTGGTTCCCCGGTCGCGAAGGTCCGTTTTCGGGAGGGCCCGCTGCAGCTCTGGGCCGACCTCGGGGCTGGCCAGAAGAGCGGCACCTTCCTCGACTTGCGCGGTCTGCGCCGGGAAATGCTCTCTCGCGACCTCACCGGCAGGCGGGTGCTCAACTTGTTCTGCTATACCGGCTCGCTGGGGCTGGCCTGCCAGCGGGCGGGCGCAGCCCTTGTCGTCAACGTGGATAGCTCCGCCGCCGCTCTCGAGTTCGCTCGCCAGCATCACGGCGGCCAGGTCCAGAGCTGGGTGCGCCAGGACCTGCTGGCGGGCCCCTGGAGCGAGGTTCCGCCCGGTCCTTACGACCTGATCCTGGCCGATCCGCCCCCGATGACGGGGCGCAGCGACCAGCTCGAGCGCGTATTGGCGGGCTATCGCAAGCTTTACCGCCGCTGCCGGGAGGTGCTGGCGCCGGGAGGGGAGCTGGTGGCCTGTTGTTGCACCTCGCGCGTCAGAGTCGAGTCGCTGCGCTCGCTGCTCGACGCGGTGCTCGTTCCCCTTCGTTTCAAGGGCCGCCTGGCGCCGGAATCGGATCACCGTCCCGGCTTTCCGGAAGCGGACTATCTGAAGATTCTGCGCTACGGCTGACCGAGCCGCCGGCCCAGGTCTCGATCACCGAGCGTAGCTCGGACAGGGCCACGGGCTTTCCGATAAAAGCGTTGGCTCCGGCCTGGAGCATCTCGTCTCGCTGCTCCTGGTGGCTGCTGGCGCTGACCGCGCAGATGAAGGGCTGGCGCTCGACGGGAAGCTCCTGGCGGATGCGGCGGGTGGCCTCCACGCCATCCATGATCGGCATGTGGATGTCCATCAAGACCATCGGAAAGCTCTGCTCACGCAGAGAGCTCAGCGCCTGGGCCCCGTTCTCCACCACGTGGCCGCTGTAACCCAGACGGCTGAGCATGCGAAGCAGCACTTTCTGATTGATGAGCGTGTCCTCCACGATCAGCACCTTCTGGGCGCCATCCGGTGAAGCCGGAGCGAACAGCGTCAACAAAGCTTGCTCCAGGGTGCTGCGTCGCAGCGGCAGCCACAAACTGGCCGCAAAGCCCTGCTGCTCCTTCAGCCCGGGCCAGCGAAGCTGCAGCGACCGGCCGGCGGGGGGATGGGTCGCATCGGGCCCGACCAGCCAGACCTCGGGGTTTTCCTGGTCCACCCTGAGCCCCAGGCGCTCCAGACGGCTGGCGATACCCAGTTGACTGACCGGTCCCAGGCCCAGGATACCGGCCGTGCGGTTCAGCAGGGGGGAGGTCACGGGCTCGGGGGCCGTTCCCGGCCAGGGAAAGACCACGGCGAAGGTGGAGCCCTGGCCGCTCTGGCTCTCCACTTCGATCCGGCTGCCCATCAGGGTGGCCAGGTGCTGAGAGATGGCCAGGCCCAGGCCGGTTCCACCGTAGCGTCGGGTGGTGGAGGATTCCAGCTGCTGGAAGGGCTGGAAGAGGCTGCCGAGCAACTCGGCGGGGATTCCCACACCGGTATCGCGCACCTGCAGGCTCAGCCCGCCCGGCACCGGGGCGAGCCTTACCTCCACGGCTCCCTTGCGGGTAAACTTGACGGCGTTGGAGATCAGATTGGATGCGATCTGGCGAAAGCGCAGAGGGTCTCCCTGCACCGTTTGAGGCAGGTCGCGCCCGACCAGCAGAGATAGCTCCAGACCTTTGTCGCGGGCGGTCAGGGCAAAGAGCTCGAGCACATCGTCGAGAGCGTCCTCGGGACTGAAGAGGAGTTGCTCGAGGGCCACCGAGCGAGCTTCCAGCTTGGAGAAATCGAGGATGTCGTCCACCACCGCCCGCAGCAGCTGGCTGCTCTTGATGACAGCCTCCACCATCTCGCGCTGCTCTCCGGAAAGCTCGGTTTGAGCCAGGATTTCGGTCATTCCCATCACTCCTGCCAGAGGAGTGCGGATCTCGTGGCTCATGGTGGCCACGAACTGGCTCTTGAGCCGGGCCGCGGCCAGCGCCTCGTCGCGCGAGGTGGCCAGCTCGCGGGCCTGCTCGCGCAACAGTCGCACATAGCGCTCGCTGACCAGGCGGAAGCTGACCCCGAAGGCCAGCACCAAAAGCAGCAGAACCAGCTGGCTGGAATACACCTCCCAGCGCGTGGGAATGAACTCGGGGCGCACCGGCCAGAGCACGCCTCCGAGATGGATCAAAAAGATGAGCATCAGGGCCAGCCCGGACCAGACGATGGCAGCCCGGATGCCCAGTTGGAAGCAGGCGAAAAGCGGCACGGCTGCGGCCACGAACCAGCTGGTCACCGAGAGTGACTGGCCCGAGAAGGCTCCGCCCAGGGCCAGGGTGACGGCTGCGCTGAGCAGAGCACCGTGCACCGTCAACAGGAGAGCGCGCGATGAGCGGACTCGAACGGCCAGGGCCAGCCAGATCAGCATGACCAGCGCCCCGGCGGCGTTGATGGAGGAAGTGATGGGGTAACCCAGCCAGAAGTTGCGCAGCCCGAAGAAGGCAAAACCTGCCGCTCCGGTGAGGAGCAGTCGCTTCAGGCGCTCGAGAAAGGCGCGCCGCGCCTGGGGCTCTCTCAGCTCGGGGTTTTCAAGGAAGGTCATAGCAACCCGAGCCAGACTTGGCGGTTCTACCCGTCGAACCCTGGTGGATGGAGGACTTTTCGACTTGACTCGCTGGTGGATCATCTTGTTGATGGTGCTGGGGGGCCGGGCACTGGCCCAGCCGATCACGGTGGAAGTGGACGGCCGAGCTCTGGCTGAGGCCCGACCGATACGCAGCGGACAGCGAGTGCTGGTGCCGATGCGACCCCTGTTCGAGGCGCTGGGAGCCACCCTGGACCTGCAGGGCCAGCGGATCATCGCCAAACGCGGCCCGGACCGGGTGGAGGTCGAGCTCGGCAGCGACCGGGCCCGGGTCAACGACCGCGAGGTTCGGCTGGACGAGCCGGCCCGGGTAGTCTCCGGGCGCACCCTGGTGCCGCTCCGTTTCGTGGCCGAAGCGCTGGGGGCGCGCGTTGGCTATGACGGTCTGGCCTCCCGGGTCTGGGTGGAAACCGCCCTGACACCTGCCCCGGAGCCGCTCGGCGGGCCGATCGGGGAGGAGTGGACCGGGGCCTTCACCTTCGAGGCCAGCCGTGATCTCAAGCGGCTGCGGGTGGGCAACCAGGGTGGCATTCTGAAGGTCATGGATCCTTCCAATCAGCGCGAGATGGTCTATCGCGGCATCGACGATCGCAACATGGCCTGGATCGAGCCGTCCCAGCGAGCGTCGATATTCACCGCGCTGGGGGTGCCCTCGGCCGCTCTGGGGCGGACCTGCGACAGCGTGATGCGGAGCTACTCGAGTCTGCCCCGCAAGGAAGCCCTGGCCTTCCTGGGGGCGGTGGGCTCGCATCCGGGCCTCGATCCGGCCTTGCGTCAGCGCCTGCAGAGCTTTGTCGCCGACAAGATGACGCTCGAGAAGGACGTGGTGCTGCGTCGCCAGGCGGTGCTGGCCCTGGCTTTGATGCACGGTCCGCTGGACTCGACCGTCGAGCGCGTCTTGAGCCTCTATGAGCGGAGCGAGAACCTGTGGGAAACCTTCCCGGTACAGATGTTCTTCGAGTTCCACGGAGGTGAGATCCGGTCCAGCCAGCGATATGCCGCTGTGCGCAGCCGCGTGGCCCTGGTCAACTCGCTCTACACCAGCAACATCCTGGGTTATCTCGACAGCGGGTCGGGGCCGCGGCGGATGACCGTAGGCCTCTGACGCAGCCTCGACCACTCGGGTCGCGAGCACAGTCGGGGAAGAAACCGGGGCTGCCTCTGCCGCCGCACCCAGTTCAGCAGGCGCTGGCAGACCAGACGCGCGCGAGGCTGAGGATGGCGCAGAACGAAGCGGTCCAGGGCCGGCTCGAGCTGTTCCAGCGGCAGATCCGCGGGCAGCTCCGAGCCGAGCTTCTGGAGCAGCTCGCGGGCAAAGCCCGAGCGACGCGGCTCGGCGCTGGCCAGGAAGGCATCCAGGGCGGTCAGGGCCATCATGCGGGCGAAAGGTTTACCCATGCGGACCACAGGTTTACAAGTCGGCAAGCAGATTTCCTGTCGAACCGGCTAATGTGCTCGCACTTTGGTCTTGCCCATGAGCACGATCTGACGAACGCGCCGGAACTGCGTTCCTGCGCGTTGTAAAGTGCAAGACCAGAGGCCTTGCACTTTAATTTAGCTTCTTCCCCGACAGAGAAAGAACGCATCCAGGAGGGTTTTTCCGTGAACATCAGCGCAGCTAACGCTTTGCCCCAAGTCTATTCCCGAGCTCGGGCCAGTGCCGAGCAGTCCTGCTCCCCCACCCGTCCAGCCACCGAATGGTGGCAGGTGGGCGAGCAGACGTTCGACTCCACCTCCTCCATGCTCAGCCAGCTGCAGGTGGGCGACCAGGGTGCGGAGGCCGTCTATCATTACAAGACAACCGCCGATTCTGAGCGCACGCTCAAAGACTTCGTCAAAGAGCAGGCTCTCTCGGGAGCCATCGGGGGGGCTATTCTGGGGGTCGTGGGCGTGGTCGGGATCAACGTCCTCGGCACCATCGCTTCGATCATGACGGCTGGCTTCTACGGGATGTTCCAGGGCGTGGCCCTGGCCGCCCCGGTGGCAGTCTGCGCCGCCGGCGGTGCCCTGCTCGGCGCCCTGACGGCCAGAGAGAGCTTCAATGACTTTCAGGCCAATGGGCACAGCGTCTATGGCACGGTGATGAGCAACAATGGCCAGCTGGTGTTCCATCCGGGCAACGAGCTGCAGAATCGAGTGGATCTGGCAGCCCACGCTCAGGCGCCGGTCGAGGCCGATACCCCAAACTGCACTCCCTGGTGGCAGCGGCAGCAGAGCTACTGAGCCTTCGTCTCACGCCGACTCAGTGCGCGTTGAACGCTTCAAAAATTGTCTGCCCTCGCGCGCGTTCATTTCTGAACCGGTCAAGGCGCGGGATCGACTGAGCCTTCCTCTCAAAGGACTTGGCGGCGTGGCGGGCAAAGTGCCCGCCATGAGGATTGCTGTCCACGCTTTCGGCTGGTATCGAGCGGTCGCTACCGCCCTCGAGAAAGCGGCCGAGGAGTAGTGGGCGAGCTCATCCTGGTGGGTGACAGGGTCTTGATCCAGCCCCTCGAGGGCGAGCAGACCACCCAGTCGGGCCTGATTCTGCCCGCCACCGCCACCGACCGGGAACGAGTTCAGACGGGGCGTGTGATTCAGGTCGGCCCGGGCTATTTGATGCCCAATCCCCGGTATTCCGAGGAGCCCTGGACCCAGCCCAGGGAGTCGATCCGGTTTCTGCCCATGCAGGCCGAGCCGGGCGACCTGGCTTACTTTTTGCGCAAAGAGGCCTTCGAGTTTACCTACCTGGGCAAATCCTACCTGGTGGTCCATCACCACGCCATTCTGGCCCTGATCCGGCCGGATGAGAAAGATGTGTTGCAGAGCCTGGAGGGCTTGCTGGGCTGAGCTTGGAGCTTTATGCCCTGAGCTACGGGCGCTCACTCTTCCCGGCCCACCTCGTGCTCGACGGGGCCGACCCTCGGGAGGAAGTCGATTTTGCCCGGGCTTGCTCTCGGCCTTGCTGCTCTGGCTCGATCTGGCCCTCAAGCGCTGAGAGGGAGACCTGCTCTCGGCCCGAAGCCGGGCTGATGCCTTCCTGCGCCGACCTTTGCGATCAGGATCCGCCCGGCCTGCAGGTGGCCGAGCCCGTTTTTCGCGACTATGGAGGCCGGCTGGCCTTCGAAGGCCCGGTCCGCACCGTCAAGGTCCACGAGGACAACTCGTTCGTGCGCCGGGCACTGGAGCAACCCGGGCAGGGAGCGGTGCTGGTGGTGGACGGCGGCGGCTCGCTTCGCTGCGCCTTGCTCGGCGATCAGCTCGGCGAGCTGGCCGTCAAGAACGGCTGGGCCGGCCTGCTGATCTATGGCTGCGTGCGCGACGCCACCGCCCTCTCCCGGTTGGAGCTGGGCGTCAAGGCCCTGGCCACCAATCCCAGGAAGAGCGTCAAGCGCGACCGGGGTGAGTGCGACCAGATGGTGCGCTTTGCCGGAGTGCGCTTTGAGCCTGGACAGTACCTCGTGGCCGACCCCGATGGCGTGGCCGTGATCCCCGGGCTACCCGGCTGACAGGGCGGCCAGTCGGGCCGGGTCGAGGTCGCTGCGGGCGGCTTCGTCTCGAGCCGAGCCGCTGACTTCCTCCACCACGCTGCCCTGCGGGGTGCGGCTGACTCGCAGGATGCGCTCCAGCCGCTCGGCCACCGCTCCCACGTGGCTGATCACCCCGATCAGCCGACCGCTGCCGGCCAGGTTCTCGAGCGCATCCAGGGCCCGGTCGAGGCACTCCGGGCTGAGGCTGCCGAATCCCTCGTCCAGGAAGAAGGCCTCCAGGCGCCCGCCCTTGCGGCCCACCAGCTCGGACAGGGCCAGCGCCAGCGACAGACTGGCCAGGAAGGTCTCCCCGCCCGAGAGCGTCTCAGGCTTGCGGGCCTGCCCGGTGCCGCGGTCCACGATCTCGAACCTGGGGCTGAAGCCGAATTGCTGGCCGGTCATCTCCAAGAGGCGCGTGCTGGCCAGCTCGAGCAGCTCTTGCTGGCGGCGCTCCTGGAGCCACTGCGAGAAGGGCGGGTGCTTCTTATGCTTGCGATTGCCCAGCGTTTGCTGGATGAAGTCGAGATTGCGCGCCAGCCGCTCAGCCGGCAGCAGGGCCTGATCGAGGGTGGCGGCCCGTTGCTCTTTGTCGAGCGCCTCGGCGAGCGCTCGCTCGGCCAGCACCCGCCCGGTCTCGCCTTCCCGCCCGCGTTTCTCCAGCTCGTCCATGCTGGCCGCTCCAAGCTCGGTCAGGCGCTGCTGCAGAACGCCCCGCTCGCTCTGCAGTCGGGCCGCGCCCTGCTGCTCCTCGTCGCGCCAGCGCTCCAGCGCTGCCAGTCGGGCCGCTTCCTGGCGTCGAGCCGTCTCGAGCGGCTCTGAAGCCACTTCTACCGTCACTCCCAGCCCGGCCAGCTGGACGCGTTGCTCGTTCATGGCGTTCTCCAGAGCCCGCCTGGGCTGCTCGAGCTCGACCTGAGTTCGGTGGTGCAACTGATTCTGGCTCTGGGCCAGGCGGTGGGCCTCGGCCAGCGCAGCGCCCAGTTGCCCCTCGAGCTTCTCCAGCTCGACCAGCTCGCGCTCGATCTCGGCCGCCTGTTGCTCTCCCAGGTCCGACTCGGCCCCGGCGCAGCGTCGGGTCAGCTCAGCCAGCTCTTCTGCTCGACGGGTCAGCTCGACGCTCAGAGCGCTCAAGGCCTTCTGGCGTTCGGCGATGGTGGCCTCGAGCTTCTTGCACTCGCCGTCGAAGGCCGTATACTCGGCCCGGCAGGCCTCGTAGGCGGCCTCGGCCAGCTCGCGCCGTTGGCGCGGCCCGGCCAGCAGACATTCGTCGAACTGCTCGAAGTCGGTCTCGCCGCCCAGGAGCTCGCGACCCCTTGCGGTCAGCTCCTCCACCTGCTGACGCGCCTGCAGCTCCTCGGCTTCGCGCCGGGCCACCTGGGTGGACAGGGCCTGGCTTCTCGCCACCGCTCCCTGCCAGGTCTGGAAGGCCACCTGCTGGCGAGACTCGCAGGCAGCCACGGCGGCGATGGCCTCTTCCAACCCCTCCCCGCGCGGCGCCTGGAAGCCCTCGGGCAGGGGGCGGGCGCAGACCGGACAGGGGTCCTCGGGTTTGCAGTGAGCGGCCAGCGCGGCCACAGCCTGCTCTTGCTCGAGCCGGGCCCGGGTGGCCCGGCTGGCGGCCAGCTCGTCCTGGGCCTTGCGATGGGAGGCCTCCATCGAAGAAAGCAGGCCGCACTCGTCGTTCAGGGTCCGGCGCTCGCTCTCGAGCTTGCGTCCCAGCTCATCCAGCCTCCCGCCGGCCTGGCGCCAACGCTCCAGCCAGAGGGAAGCCTGCTCGGCCTGCTCCCGGGCCTGATCGAGCGCCAGGCGCGCTTTCTGACCTGCCTCCACCAGTTGCTCGCGACGCTCCGGCTGCTCGGCCGATCGAAGCTGCAACTCGTCCAGGTCAGCCTGGCTTCGGAGCTGCTCCTGGCGACGCTGCTCCAACTCTTGCTGGCCGCGCTCGAGTTGAGGCTTGAGCTCGGAAAGCAGCCTGGCGCTGGCCAGCCACTGGTTGATCCTGGCGCGGGTGCGCCCCGAGCTCTCCCGTGCGGTCTTGACGTCTTGCAGGCGGGCTCGCTCAGTCTCGCTCTCCAGCAGAGCTTGCTCGGCTTCCTGCCGCTCGCGGACCAGCTCCTGCTCCAGTTGATCCAGGGCGGTCAGGTCGTCCTCAAAGCTCTGAGCCAGCTGCTCGGCTCGCTGGATGCGCCCGTGGACGCCCTGCAGCTCGGTCTGGCGCAAGGCCAGGGCCGCGACCACCTCTCGACAACTCTCCAGCTGCTCGTTCGACGCGGCTTCCTGCTGACGGGCAGCTTCCAGGGCTTCACGGGCCCCTGCCACGGTGGCGGCCGGATCGGGGCCCAGCGCCTCGCGCTGGGTGCGGGCCCGGATCAAAAGGTCGGATAGCTTGCGCGAGCGAGCCTGCACGGTCTCAGCCACCCGGCTCAGGTCGTCCAGGCCCAGCAGGCTCTTGAGCACGTCCGAGCGGTCCTTCTCTCCGGCCGTCAAGAGCTGCTGGAAACGTCCCTGGGGCAGCACCACGGTCTTGAGGAACTGGCTCATGTCCAGGCCGACCAGATCGCGGATCTGGCGGTCGACGTCGGCCTGGCCGTCAAAAGCTCCCTCGCCGTCCAGGCGACGCAGGCAGTGGACCGGGTTTCTGCCCTTTTCCGAGCATGAGCGGTCCACCCGCCAGCGCTGCCCACGCGCCTCGAACTCCAGGCTCACGGTCATGGTCGGGTCGCCCGGCCCGTCCGAGATCAAGGCCTTGACGCTGCGCCCATCGAAGGTGCACGAGCCGTAGAGGGCATAGACCAGGGCCTCCAGCAGCGAGGACTTGCCCGCACCCGTCGAACCGGTGATGGCGAACAGACCCAGGTCCTCAAACGAGATCTCCTGGCGGGCACGATAAGAGCGCAGATTCTCCAGGGTGAGCTTGAGTGGCCTCACGCGGTCACCTCCTGCAGGGCCACCAGCTCGGGACGGGGGGTCACCTCTTCCGCGTCAGCCAGCTCGGCGAACAGGCTCAGCAGCTGATCCCCATCCAGGTCGTCGGGGGCGTGGTCGGCCAGGTAGGCGCGAAAGGCCTGCTGCAGATCCTCGAACGTCTCGCCGTGACGGTCCTCGCCCACCAGCTCGAGTCGGGTGGCCAGGCTGCGCTCGCCCACCTCCAGCAAGGTGGCCCGGGGGAAGACGCGGGCGGCCCACTCGGGCAGGCCCGGGGTGGGTTGGGGGGTGTGGACGACCAGGCGCAGCAGCTCCTGGTCGATGCTCTCGGATTTTCGCTCCAGCTCTTCCACGGTGCCTTCCAGGGTGCACAGGGCTCGGCCGGCGGTGACGGGCACGGTCTTGATGCGGGCGGCGCGGGCCGGCTCAGCCTCGATCAGAACCACCTCTTTGGTCTCGCCCTCCTCGCCGAAGTCGAGCTGGATGAGCGAGCCGGCGTAGCGTCCGGGCAGGTTGCCGGGCAGGGCCTGGGGCTTGTGAATGTGGCCGAAGGCTGCGTAGCTGACGGGCGGCAGCGAGCTGGCCCGAGAGGCATAGTGGGCCGAGACGTGCAGCGCTCGCTCACTCTTCGACCAGGTGGCCCCATCCACGTGCAGGTGGGCCACCAGCAGGTGGATGGTGCGCGCGGGATCATAGCTCCGCTCCAGCTCGCTGGCGTAAGCGGCCTGGATGGCGGCCACGCGGTCGGCATAGCTCATGGTGCGGCACTCGGCCTTCACCTCCAGCGCGTCCACGACCCTGTTAGCGTGCAGGAAGGGCATGGTGACCACCCGGGCCAGCTCCGAGCCGGCGCCCGGGAACTCCAGGATCCCCCCGCTTTTCGGGGCCCGGATCGTGGGTACGAAGTGCAGGCGCCCGCCGCCGAGCAGGGCCTCGAACAGCTCGAACAGGGCTCCCGAGTCGTGGTTGCCGGCCACCACCACCACCGGGGCCAGCTCGCCGAGACGGCGGAGCATGCAATGAGCCAGGCTCATCTCCTCCACGCCGGGGCGCGAGGCATCGAACAGGTCTCCGGAGTGAAGCACCAGGTGAGGCTTGAAGTCGCGCGCAACCTCCAGGACCTGCTCGAAAGCGGCAATCTGGTCGGGGCGGCGCGACTGACCGTAGGTGAGCCGGCCCAGGTGCCAGTCAGAGGTGTGGAAGATGCGCACGGGTTGGAGCCTTTCGGAGTAGTTTTTTTTCAGGCAGGGGTTCTATAGTGACCCCAAGATGAACGTAAGCACGCGCCTGATTGAGTTCGCCGCCAGCCGCACCAACCGCTCGCCCGAGCAGTTGAAGGCGCTGGTGAACCAGACCGACTTCTTGAGTGAAGGACTCAGCGAGGCGAGCTTCAGCGGGTTGATGGTCGACCGCAGCGAGCTGTGCCGCCTGGAAGCGGCCGACCCGGTGGGCTGCCTGCTCGGCCGCAACCCTCGTCGCGAGGAAGCGCTGGAGCGGTTTTATCGCAACCATCCCGACCAGGTGCGGGCCGAAGGCAACCAGCTCATTCACCACATCGAGGGTCAGACCAACTGCGGCCAGACCACCCACGAAGTCTTGCACGCCCCGGCCGAGAACGGCCTGGTCGAGCTCGACTACGTCAGGGGTGCTGAGCGCTGCCAGGTTTTCATCGATACCACTCCCGGCCAGCCCGGCGAGCAGTGGTTGATCTTCCGCTAAGAGAAGCTCGGGCCGCAGGGACTCAGCTCAGCGAAACACAAAGAGATCTTCCACCTCCTCTGGCTTCACCTCGGGTTTCTCGTCGGCCCGGGTGGCGTAGTTCGGGAACGGGAATCGGAACGGGATGGGCGCGGGGATCATGGGCTGGGCCAGCACCATGGCTCCAGGCAGCAATCGGGTGGCTCGCTCGCGCACCTCGGCGCTGAGAAAGCGATAATCGTCCGAGGTGGCCTCGGCCCCATCCAATCGTCCCACCACCCGGATGGCGGCGTTGCGGGTCACGGCCGGCTCGACCTGGGAGGCCGACTGCTGGGCCCCGATCAGGATTACGCCCAGCGAGCGGCCCCGGGCGGCGATGTCGACCAGAACCTCCTTGAGCGGGCTGCTTCCCTGGCGAGGGGCGTACTTATTCAGCTCGTCAAGCACCACGAAGTGCAGCGGGAAGCGCTGGCCGCGCTCCTTCGCCTCGAAAACGCGACTCAGGAGCGAGCCCACCACGAAGCGCTGCCCGTCTTCGTGCAGGCTGTTGATGTCGACCACCACCACGTTCTCGCGCGGCCCCCCCCCTCCCTCAAGGGTCAGCGACTGCACCCGGTGGGTGATGAGGTGGCCAAAGCGCGGGGCCATGGCCTGCAGGCGGCGCAGGAAGGCATTGACGGTGCCGGCCTGAGTGCCCCCGGTCCACTCCCGGGCCCGATCGGGATCTTCCAGGCGCTCGCTGAGAAAGTCGACCAGGTCGCGGAAGCTCTCCACCACGAAGCCGTCTCCGGGAGAGCGGGCCGCCCGCTTCTCCTGGCTCAGCTTTTCCAGGTTGTAGCTCATCCCTTCGCCAGGAGGGATGAGCACGGCCGCCCCGGGCAGGCTCTCCACCGGGTGGGCCCAGCGGGCGAGCTGCACCCGCACGCGTTGCTCCACGAAGCTGAGCTGGTTGCGGGCGTCATCGACGTCGGAGAAGCAGAAGCGCATCAAGCCCTGGCGAATGAACTCGAGCGGCGTCCAGCCGTAAGGCGTGATCTCGGTGGAAGGGCGCGACTGCACGTCGGTGGCCACCGAGCCTCCCTCCTCGGCAAAGCGCGAGAGCGGGGCAAAAAAGCGCACCGAGCTGAACGGCCCGGGCTGGCTCACCCCCAGCCTGTGCCACTGCTCGCTCAGGAGCGGGTCGGCCTGGCAGCGCTTCTCGTAGGCCGAGGAGGAACGGTCGAAGTGGAGCAGGTCCTCGCCCTTGACGTTGAAGATCAGGGCCCGCGTGTTGGCCGCGTGCACGCCCAGCATCGACTTTCCCTGGTTGGTTTCGAGCAGCATGTAGAGAAGGTGCAGGGCAAAGGAGGTCTTGGTGGCCACGCCGGACACGCCCGAGATGGAGACGTGGCCGCCCTTGGTGCCGTCCAGGAAGTCGTAGTCGAGGTGCACCATCTGGCCGGTGTTATCCAGAGCCAGCGGCAGGGCCCGGGCCATCTGGTCGAGATAGAGAGCCTGCTCGCGATGCTTGCCAGTGGCCCGCTCCACGGCCGCCCCGGGGGCGGGCGGCACCCAGATCTCGGGCATGGTGCGCAGCACGCGCACCTCGGCGGTGCGGATCGCGTGCCCCGGCATGGTGTGATCACTGGCGATGCGGGCGGTGTCGGTAGCAAAGGAGGCGCCCTCGATCTTGCTGTATACCTCGATCACGATGCCGTAGGTAAAGTGCTCTTGCCCGTCGGGCAAAAGCTGGCGGGTGGCTACGATCTCGTCGAGCTGCAGGTACTGATCATCGTCGAGCACCACCCGGAAGGTGCTGGTGGTTCCCTCGGTTACCCCGTCGACCAGGCCGACTCGGCTCATCTCAGCGCACCTCCACCAGTTGACGTACGGCCGCCCGGGCCGCTCGCAAGCCCAGCGCTCGATCGCCGCAGCGACGACGAAGCTCGCGCTCGAGAGCAGCCACCGGTTGCAGGTTCTGGGGCGCCCGTGGATCGACGTGGGCCACCCCGGCATAGCGAGGCAACACCCCGCAGGTGGCCTGCACCAGCGAGCGGGACTCTTCGCGGCCCAGGTCGCCGGGCACCTCCAGGCGCACGATGCCGTACCAGGGATGGCGATCGGGCCCGGGGTCGAGCAGGCGGAAGTAGCAAGAGTGCCGCTGGCTTACGGTGAACAGGCTGGAGCGCTCGCCCCCGCGCAGGGTGGAGACCAGGTCGTGGTCCTCGGAAGGCAGCAGTCGGCGGTGGTGGGTCTTGACATAGCCCACCACGGGATGGGCCAGCCCGCGCACCTGGCTGAGCGGGCCGTCCAGCACCACGATGTGGCCTGCCCCGGCCAGCCGCTCGGCCAGCAGCATCTCTTGCTCGCGCATGCGCCTCTGCAGCTCGAGCTGAGGCGCATCCAGAGTGGTGCTCTCGGTGGCCAGGGCCACCCAGCTCCAGCCGCCGGGCTGCTCGGGCAGGCTGGCGCTGCGCCCGCCCCCGAAGATGGCCAGGCGCCTGACCACCACCTCGGAGACGCTCAGCCTGCCGGCGCAGTCGGGCGTGACGGCTCCGGCCGCCACCACCCCGGCCAGACCGGGGATGGGCTCGGAGCTCGGGTCGTCGGCATACCAGAGGCTGGCCTCCACGTGCCGCACGCCATCCACGAAGGCCAGCCGGGGACGCAGCGGCGGCTCGGGGCAGGGGACGGCCTGCAGCGTCTCGTGCTCGAAGAGCACGGCTTCGCCCTGGACGTCGTCTTCGATCTGCATGGGGGAGCCATACTCCGGTGCCCACTCGCCGGCATAAATGCGGGCCATGAAGCCCACCTCCTCGCGGGAAATCCCTTCAAGTAAGCTTGAATTTCGTTGCGTCACGAGGGCTTCCTTTCGAACGCTCATGCGTCCAGGTTAGCCGGTGCGGGTGACAGGTAGTGTCGTTGCGACTGGCTCCGAGGAACAGGTTGTTGCTCGCAGAGGCGGGGAAGAAAGGGCTTTCTGTCAGGCCCGGCAAAGCTGGCGCGCATGATTGAAGAGCTCGAGCAACGTCTGGTGCGTTACTGCGCCATCGATACCCCCAGCGACTCCACCGCCCCCGACACGCAGATCCCCAGCAGTGCCTGCCAGTGGGATCTCCTGCGGCTGCTGCAAAGCGAGCTGCAGGAGATGGGCGCGCAGCGAATCGAGCTGACCGAGCAGGGCTACCTGATGGCCAGTCTTCCGGGCAGCCATCCCGCCCCGGTGGTGGCCCTGCTGGCCCATGTAGACACGACCACCCAGTATAAAGCCACTGGAGTCAAGCCGCTGGTCCACCGCAAGTGGGACGGAGCCCCCATCGTTCTGCCCGCCGACCCGTCCATGGTCTTGAAGGCCGAGGATTCTCCCTATCTCGCCAGATGCAAGGGCCACGACCTGGTTACCGCCAGCGGGGATACCCTGCTCGGAGCCGACGACAAAGCCGGAGTGGCCATCTTGATGACCCTGGCCAGGCATCTGCTGACTCACCCCGAGATTCCCCACGGGGAGGTGCGACTGTGCTTCACCCCCGATGAGGAGATCGGGCGAGGTGCCGGCAAGCTTCCCCTGGAGACCCTGGGCGCCGAGGTCGCCTATACCCTGGACGGGGGCCAGGTGGGCGAGCTTTGCTATGAGACTTTCTCGGCCAACCGGGCCGTGGTCGAGATCACCGGAGTCTCCATTCATCCGGGATACGCTAAAGACAAGCTGGTGAATGCCCTGCACCTGGCGGCCAGGATTTTGCAGACTTTGCCGCAGGCCCAGCGCACTCCCGAGACCACCGATGGGCGCCAGGGCTTTCTCCACGCCAATGAGCTGAAGGGCACTGCCCACCAGGCCACTCTCACTTTCATCGTGCGCGACTTTGAGCTCGAGGGGCTGGAAGCGCACTGCCGGTTGCTCCGGCAGGTGTGCGACACCGTGGCAGCCAGCGAGCCGCGCTGCCAGATCAACGTCAAGGTGATCGAGCAATACCGCAACATGCGCTATCGTCTCGAGCAGGACATGCGGCCCGTGGACCTGGCTGCCGAGGCCTATCGGCGCTGTGGCATCGAGCCCGACTTTACGGTGCTGCGCGGGGGAACCGACGGCTCGATTCTGACCGCACGGGGGCTGCCCACGCCCAACCTGTTCACCGGCATGCAGAACTTCCACGGCCCCCTCGAGTGGGTCAGCGTGCAGGATATGGCCGAGGCGGTCAGGGTATGCTCTGAGCTCGCGCAGCTCTGGGCCGAGGTGAGGGAAGAAGCCAGAGATGCTTGACGGTTTGGGCGCCGTCGATCGGACCTCTGGGAGCTGAGGATCGGATGAGGTTTCTGTCGAAGAACCAAGAACCGCAATCACTGTTGAGGAGCTGAATCGCAAGCTGGATGCAGTCCAGCGCCAGACCTCGCTCGGATTCGAGCTGGTGGCCAGGCGCCTGGGCCAGGTCAACGAGCACCTCGACGAAGCGCGCAGCGCCATTGGGGAAACCCAGAAAGCTGTTGTTGTTGACCTTCAGGGCGGCCTGACGGAGGGCTTTGACGTCATTCGGGCCTTCCTGGTGGATAGGGACGCCAGACTTCGCCGGCTGGAAGATCGACCACCGGCTGCCTGAGAGAGCTCCTATCGAGCGAGGTGAGGGCGATTCGAACATCTTGAAGGTCGGGGAACCTCTGCTCGGGGTCCTTGGCCAGCATCCGCAGCACCACGGACTCGAGCTCGGCGGGCAGGTCGGCCCGGAAGGACCGGGGGGCCGGCACCTCCTCGGACACGTGCTTCCAGATGACCGAGAGGTCGTTCTCGAGGAAGGGGCGGCGGCCGCACAGCAGCTCGTAGAGCACGATCCCCATGGCGTACTGATCCGAGCGCTTGTCGAGGCGGCCCATGATCTGCTCGGGTGCCATGTAAGCGGGTGTACCCAGGGCGGCTCCGGTGGCGGTCAGAGGAGGGGAGTCGGGCGACTTGGCCAGGCCGAAGTCCATCAACACGACCCGACCGCAATCCTCTACCAGGATGTTGGAGGGCTTCAGGTCGCGGTGGACGATATCGGCTTTGTGAGCCTGCTCGAGGGCCTCCAGGGCGGGAAGAAAGAGCGCCAGGGCGGCGTTGACCTCAAGACCGCCGGGCGGGATGAGCTCGCTGAGGTCGCGGCCTGAGATGAGCTCCATGGCGTAGTAGAGCAGCCCCTCTTGCTGATCGCAGCAGTAGACCTTGACGATGCCGCGATGGTTGAGCTTGCCGGCCAGGCGGATCTCGCGCCAGAAGCGGTCGCGGAACTCGCCCTGGTCGCTGAGCTCGGGGCGGATGACCTTGAGAGCCACCTCGCCATCGGGGCCCGAGGCCCGGTAAACGCAGCCCATTCCGCCCACTCCCAGACGGCGGGTGAGCACGAACGGACCGAACTTTTTCCCCAGGTAAGGATCTCCCGCGTCGGCCTGGAGCCCGGCCTGCAGGTTCTGCAGAGCGTTGAGCTCGGAGGTGGCCGCTTGAGCGCGGCGACGGGCCTCGACTGCGAGCCAGCGCAGGCCGGCCGCGGCGGCCAGGGGGATAAGACCAGGCCAGAGCAGCTGAGGATGGACCCGCACCCGATCGCGCAGGCCGACCCACCACGAAGTCGGGGTCAACCTGCACTCGAGCCCCGAAGCCAGCTGCTCCCAGCTCACCACCAGAGTCTGGTCGCGATAGCCGGGAGAGCGCACGACAAGGCTCAGGTTGCCGAGGCGACCCTGCGAATCGAGGAACCATTCGCGCTCGAGCAGCACTGGTCGGTCGCTGGTGCCCACCAGGGCCAAACCTCCGGGAGCGTCAGCGCTGCGGTAGACAGACACGTGGGGTGGAAACGTGCGCACGGTCACCTCCCTGGACTCGGCCACAGCCAATCCCGCCAGCAAGAGCACCAGCAACAGCGCTTTCATGGGCTCACTCGCAGATGGATGCTGGTCTGCAATTGCTGGCGTCCCGCCTGCGCGCGGTGTGGGACTCGGTAGTCGGTGGTCAGGTCGAGGCTGAGGGTACGGCCCTCGAGGCGGGGGCTGAAAGAGGACACCTGGTCCATCAAGGAAACGGGCTCGCAGGGAGAGAGCACCCGCAGTTGCTCGGGGGTCAGCCGCACAGGCCGGTTCGTGCTGACCGATCGGATGGTGCTGCGGGTGACGCGAGCGTTGGCGAACGTGTACACGACCAGCGAGTCGTCCCAGACCTGCTGGCCGGAGCTGGTGAGGTCTTTCAGGCGATGGATGGCGATGCTTGCCTGCCCGACGCTGACGCCCTCGGCGCAGCTTCTGCGCAGGTCGGTCCGCAGGCGCTTCATGACCAGGCTCCCGAGTTGGAAGCGTTGATTCTCCACCGACTGGACGGCGTAGACGCGCATCCCCCAGATCACCAGAGCGGTCAGGATGCTGAGCACGAGGCCGGCAAGTCCGAGGGCGACCAGAAGCTCGGGCAACGAGAACGCGTTACGTTTCATCGTTGGCCACCCGGACTTCCCGGGACAGCCGGCGCTGCCGCCCCATCTCACGCCATTGCAGCTCGACTCGAACAGTCTTGAGCAGGCTGACATCGTAGCCTTCGATCGGCACGACTTCGACCCGAGCCTGGAACTGGTGGCCGTCCACCGTCTCTCTCAGCTGCATCGAGCCTCTCAGCTCGGAGAAGGGCACGCCCTGACGCTGCTCGAGCAGGCTCTGGGCGAGCGCTGCCGCGCGGTAGGAGTCCCGCGCCTTGAGGTTGGCCAGCAGAGCCCCCGGCACCACCGTGGTGAGGGCCGTGACCAGCATGCTGGCGATGGAGAGACTGATGACCGACTCCATCAAACCGTATCCGCGTCGCTTGCATCTCATTTGGCTCACCTCCTGGCCCAAGCATAAGCTCGATCGGAGAAGCGCTCAGTAACGAGTCAACGGGGGGATCGGTGATCTTGATCACACTGCGAAGGGAGTTCTTTGCATACGAGGAAAGGCCGTAGAATGCTGCGATGGAGCGACTGGCTGGGCCAGGCCGAGGAGGAATACCAATCCGCTGACTGGCTGCTCCAGGGCGCTCGCTTTGCCTGGTGCTGTTTCACCTGTCAACAAGCGGCCGAGAAGGCGCTCAAAGCAATCCTCGACCACGACGGACGGGGACAGTCGGGCCATAACCTCCTCGAGTTGCTCATTGAGCTCGCTCCCCGCCCGGTCGCGCCGGAGCTGCGCCAGGCCTGTCGACGCCTGACCCGCTACTACATTCCCACGCGCTACCCCGATGCCCACCCCAGCGGCATCCCGGCCCAACAGTACGACCGTCCCGACGCCCAATCCGCTCTGGAGGACGCCCGCCTTGTCTTGGACTTTGCCCAGGCTCAGCTATCTCCCCCTTCATCAGCGTCTCCTTGACCTGGTGGCAGCTTTGAAGGCCCGCGAGGAAGAGCTCGAGTTCGTGGTCCTCTTCGGGTCCTCAGCGCGGGGCGAGGCTCGTCGAGGCAGCGACCTCGATCTCTTGATCGGTCTGCGCCAGGACGGTTGTATGCGCTTCCTGGACAGACTCGGCGATTATTCCACCCTGGTGGCCGGCGTGGATGCGTTCCCGTATTACCCGAGCGAAATCCGGCTCATGCTCGAGCAACTCCACATGACTTTGCTCGAATGCGCCGACCACGGTCTGGTCTTGTTCGACCGCGGAGCCTGGGCCGAGCTGTCGGCCCGACTGACAGACCTGATCAGCTCCGGTCGCATCCAGCGCCAGGCTCGCGGATGGCGGGTCGCGGACCCGGCGCTCTTACGGCGCTAACCAGAAAGCAGAAGCGCAGCAGCGACGATGTGCAGGGCGTCAGGGGAACGACGAATACTGGAGAGCGCGGGCCACCTGGGAGCCGAACTCGGCTCGGCTCAGCCGATTTCAGCATCGTCGCCTCAATGAAACGCCCGCAGCACGACGGCCTGGCGGGCCGGAATCTCCACCGCCACCTGGCCGTCCTTCACCGTGACGACCTGCCCGGTGAGCGCGTCCTCAAACCGGGTGCCTTCCTTGACCTCGGAAGGCATCCTCAGCTCGCGCCTGCTGACCTCGGTGGCGTTGTTCAAGGCCACCACCACCGAGTCTTTGGGGTGCAGACGAGCGTAAGCGTAGACCTCGCGGTCGGCCAGCACTTCCTTCTGATAGCCGCGCCTGAGCGCCAGGGAGTCGTGGCGCAGGTGGGCCAGGGTGCGGAAGTGATCGGTCACGTCTTTTTTTCCGGCAAACTCCATGTCCTTGCGGTTGCTGTCAAAGCCGCCCTCCATCCCGGTCTCGGTCCCATAGTAGAAGGAGGGGATGCCACGCATGGTCATCAAGGCCGTGATCCCGAGCTTCAAGCGCTCCTGGCCGTGCGAGCCGGCGGCCGTGGCGAAGCGGGTCATGTCGTGGTTGTCGAGCATGGTGACCAGCAGATCGGGGCGGCGATAGACGCCATCTTGCGCGAAGATATCCGACAACCTGCGCATGTCCCCGTCGTCCTTGCCCCGGACCATGCGGAAGCTCTCGCCCGGGTGGGTCAGGATGTTGCTCATGAAGAAGCTGAGGTTGTCGAGGTAGGTCGTGTCCTCGTTGTAGCCGATGGTATCGCGCAGCGCGAAGTTGAGGGGGAAGTCGAAGACCGTATCGAGCGCGGCCTCGTTCTGGTAGACCTGGGTGGCCTTCGGCTTGGGATGGTAGATCTCGCCGAGCAAGAGAAAGTCGTTGCCGGTGTGGGCATGAATCTCACTGGAAAACTGCTTCCAAAAATCCTTCGGCACGTGCCTGACGGCATCAAGCCGCATCCCGTCGATTCCAGTCTCGTCGATGAGCCACTTGGCCATGTCGATGAGGTAGCGGCTCACCTCGGGGTTCTCCTGGGCAAAATCCGGCAGGCCGCAGAACTCGCCCTGCTCCAAGCCCCTCTGGGTGGGGATCCTGGCGTTTCCTCCGTGGTGGAACCATTCTTGCTTGTCGGGGTCTTTGGCCAGGGGAGCGTCATAGCCAAGGTGGTTGAAGACCATGTCGACGACCACCTTGAGCCCCTTGTCGTGGGCTCTGGCCACCAGCTCTTTCAACTTGGCCATGTCCCCGAAGCTCTGCTCGATCTGGAAGAAGTCGGTGGGCCAGTAGCCGTGGTAGCCATCCATCCCGAAGAAGTCCCGCTTCTGCTGGTGCACCGGACTGATCCAGAGGGTCGTGACGCCCACGTCCTGGAGATAGTCGAGCTTGTCGATGATGCCCTGAAAGTCACCGCCGTGGAAACGCTGATGGTCCTGGGGCTGAGAGCCCTGATCGTTGGTCTTGTCGCCGTTGTGGAAGCGATCGGTCATCACCATGTAGAAGATTTCGTCCTGCCAGGTGCGGGCCGCAGGCTGTGGCGACAGCGCAGGCATCCCCACTCTTGCGACCGAGTGATTCCCCAGCGTGACGCGCTCAGCCGGCTCCTCCGGACTGGCCGGCGCGGGAGCACCTGGGGTCGTGGCCCGGAGAGGGGCGGTCAGGAGGGCTCTGGTCACCAACATCGTTGGGAATCTAACCCGAACCCCTTAAAAGATCTGGAAAGCGAGATGAGCAGCCACAAGAGGGGCGGCCGCCGGAAAGCGTCGAACTCAACTCCCATGGCGCTTGAGCTTGACCGCGAGTGGACTTATGAAGATTACTGCCAGCTGCCCGAGGACGGAAAGCGTTATGAGGTCATCGACGGGAGACTCTACGTGACGCCGGCCCCCAGCCCTTATCATCAGATTCTCTCGACTCGCCTCCTGCGGGCCTTCGAGCCGTTCGAGCGTGCCGGCAAGGGCCAGATGCTCCACGCCCCTCTGGATGTCCTGATGCCGGGCACGACCCCGGTGCAGCCGGATCTGGTGCTGATCGGGGCCGACCAGACCTCGATGATCACCCGTCGGGCCATCGAGGGTGTCCCGCTCCTCCTCGTCGAGATCCTGTCCCCCTCCACCGCCGGGCGGGATCGCACCCTGAAGCTGAATAAGTACGCCGGTTGCGGGGTCGAGCACTACTGGATTCTCGACCCCTTTGCCCGCACCCTGGAGCTGTACCGACTGGCGGAGGGATGCTATCGCCTCGAGCACTCCCTGGGCGAGCAGGACCACCACGAGCCGAGCGAATTCCCGGGCGTGGTGCTGGATATGCCGGCTCTCTTGCAGAACATCCCCACGTTGGACTGACCTGGAAGAGCTAGATAGAAGTCCGGCCGCCTACAATATCTTGTGGTGCGATGAATTCTCAACAGGTTAGCCCTCCTCGAGCACCCGCACGCACTGCACGATGCCGGCCAGGTTGCAGGAGGCCTCGGGGTTGGTCTCTCGCTGGGCGCTGGCGCAGGCCAGGGCCACCAGCATCGTGCGGTGAGGAGCCAGGGCCTTGCCCTTGAGCGCGCTGGCCACGCCCAGCAAAGGCTGGGTGGCCGGAGGCCAGTCGGCCCCGCCCGGACGCACCACCAGGGCTTCCCAAAGGGCTACCAGATGGTCGAGCAGCGCCGTCAGCACTCTGGCCGAGGGCCCGGCCTGGATGCCTTCCAGGGTCCCCTCCAGCAGCTCCAGGGCCAGATCGGGCCCGCAGTCATACTCTCGAGCCAGCTTGAGCGAGCTGGTCAGCACCTCGGCGGCCGAGTCTACCTGACGCCGGGTTTCGGCCAGGCGGGCCTGGGCCAGCTGGCAACGCACCAGCTCGCCCAGCATGTCGCGACGGTCCAGGCGCTCGAGCAGAGCCTGGAAGACGGCAGCCGCCTTCTCGTAGAAATCCCAGCTCTCGGCCGGCTTCTCCTGGCCGTCCAGAATTCGAGCGCACTGCATGAGCGCCTGGGCCACCTCGGGCAGGTGCTCGGTGGCGTTGTCGTCGGTAGCCTCGCGGGTAAGGATGCGGGCGACCCGCTTGAAGTCCTCCAGGGCAGGGTCCTGCGCCCCCTCGGCCAGGTGTAGCAGGCCGCGGCTGTAATGGGCCCGGGCCAGGTCGCTGACCAGGTCCTGTCGCCCTTCCTGCTCGACCAGGATGACGTAGGTCTCGATGGCGTGCTCGTAGTTCCAGATGGCCCGGCTGGGATCGCCGGCAGCCTGGTAGGCCAGGGCCCGATCGATGCAGGTCGCAGCCATCGACGCGCCCAGGTCATAGGCCTGACCGGAGAAGACCAGATCACGGTAGAGGTCGAGGGCGGCCTCGAAGTCTTCCAACGCGCCCTGCACTTCGTTGAGTCGGTGGCGCAAGCGGCCGCGCTCGCGCAGGGCCGCGGCCAGCTCGGTGCGCAGGTCGGGCGGGTCGGTGGCCCGCAGCATGGCGCCTCGACAGGTCTTGATGATCTCGCCCTGATCGCGCACCGCCGCCGCCAACAGGCCGCGCTCGGTCTCCGAGTTGGCCCGGGTCCGCAGGGCGGCCATCAAGCTGTCCAGCAGCTGCATCTCCTCGAAGCCGCAGGGGCCCTGAGCTCGTGAAAAGGCATCCACGGCATCGCGCGAGGCACTCGAGAGGTCGCCTCGCAGAATTCCCGTGCGGGCGCGCACCAGGAGCGTCTTGACCAGCGAAGGTCCAAAACTGCGAGGATCTCGGCCGAAAAGCTCCTCCAGGTAGGCCAGCGCCTGACTGAAGTCCTGGTGGGCCTGATCAAGGTCATCCAGGCCCAGGTGCACCTGGCCCCGCGAGCGATAGGTGCTGGCCAGCTCATCCTCATAGTGGCGTTGCTCGAGATCCTCCACCAGAATGATGTAACGCTCGATCGCCTCGCCGGCATCCTCCAGGGCCGCCTGCAGGTTACCCAGCGAACGCTGGGCCTCGGCGCGGCAGGAATAGGCCCAGGCCAACTGGGCGTGCAGAGCTGTGTCTCCCTGGGCCAGCACCTCCAGTATCTCGATGGCGGCGGTGGCCTCCTCCACGGCGGCAGGATAATCTCCGAGCTCGGCCGAGACGGCGGCCCGATTGATCCGGGTCAAACCCAGGTCGGAGAACAGGTCGATGCGACCGTGCTCGTCGGTGAGCTTCTGATAGACTGCCGACGCCAGACCGTATTCTTGCTGAGCGCTGGCCAGGGCCCCCAGGCGTCGGTAGGCCTCGCCCCGGTTGTTGTGGGCCACGGCCAGGCTGCCGAGCTGGTCTGAGCTCAGCTCGCCCTTCTCGGTGAAAAGCTGGATGGCCCGTCCGCAACTGGCCACGGCCTGCTCGCAATCGCCCTGCTCGAGGCAGGTGACGCCCAGGCTGTTGTAAGCCGCGGCCAGATCGGCCCGCGAGGAGGCTCCCCCCGAAGCCAGATAATCCGCGATGGCGCGCTGATACTCGGCGATGGCATTCTCATACTGTCGCAGCGACCGAAAGGTGGAGCCCCGGCAGATGTGGGTGAAGGCCAGGTCGGAGCGCAGATCTTCGCGCCCCTCGCCCTCCACCAGCTGGCTGCGCAGGGCGATAGCCTTGCGATAGTCCGAGAGCGCCTCCTTGGGCTGGGCCAGGAGGTCGTAGACGATGCCCCGATTGGTGCAGGTGACGGCCAGATCGGCCCGCAGATCGTTGCGACCCTCCTCCACCATGGCCGAGCGCAGCGCGATGGCCCGGCTGTAGTCGGCCAGGGCCTGCTCCACCTGGCCGGCGCGGTGCAGGGCGCCCCCGCGGTTGGAGAGAGCGCTGGCCAGCTCGTTGCGAAGCTCGGGGCGCCGGGTGACCAGCTCGCCGTAGATCTCGACCGCCCGGCCGAACTGCTCGCGAGCCTGAGGATAGTGCTCGCGAGCCATGGCCAGCACTCCGGCCGTGTGGCAAGCCCCCGCCAGTGCGTCGCGCAGCTGGGGCTGGTCCTGGACCAGACGCGAATAGAGCTTGATGGCCAGGTCGCACTCCTCGGTAGCTTCCTGGAAGCGGTGCAGAGCGCGCAGGATGGTGCTGCGATTGTGGTGGGCCATGGCCAACAGGAAAGACAGCTCCCGGCGGCCCTGCTGCTCAACCACTGCCCGATAGTGGCCGACGGCGGCCGTAGCGTCCTCCAGAGCGCGCTCGGGCTGGCCCAACTGGCGGAAAAGCTCGCTGCGTCGGTTGTGAGCAGCGGCCAGACCGTTCTGGTAGCGAGGCTGCTCAGCCACCACGCGCTCGAAGATGGCGATGGCGCGATCAGCGTCGGAAAGAGCGGCCGGGAACTGGCCCAGGCGCATGGTGGCGAGCCCCCGGCTATTGTAAGCCCAGGCCAGGTCGTCCAGGAAGACCTGGCCGCCCTCAGAGGCTGTGCGCTGCTCCAGACACTCGGCCCAGGCGGTCAGGAGCTCGACGCGGTCGGTCGGGCGACCCTGTCGATCATACTCCAGGCTGAGCCGATCGCGCACCTTACCTGCCTCGGAAGAACGCACCACCCGGTCGAGCCACTCCTCATCCTTCATATCGGAGGCCCAGCGGTACAGCTCCAGCAGGCGCATCAACGGGTCAGGAGCCTGCTCGAGCTGGGCCAGACCCCAGGCCATCAGGTTGCGGCGAGCTTCCTTCAGGTCGCGCGGATACTCGCTGGCCACCGCTCGGCGCAACTCTTCGGAGACCAGCGCCAGGGTATTATCCTGGAAGGTGAGCAGATCGGGACACTGGGTGAGCCAGACCAGCAGAGCGTCGGGAGCCACCCCCAGATCGGCCAGCGCCTCCAGGCCCAATCGCTGCCGGCTGGCGGCCAACAGCACCAGCACCCTGCGCAGGCGAGCGCTGGAGCGCTTCTGGGCGCGCTGGGCACCCTGCAGCACGGTGGCCCAGAAGTTCTCACTGGTCAGCTGGCCTGGATCGGCGATCCAACCGGCCTCACAGGCCTGAATGCCGGCGCGCAGCCGGTCCAGCCGCTGGTGAGTGGCTTTGAGCAGGCCATCCAGAGCCTCGCTCGCCACTCCGGCAGTCAGCTCGAGGAAAAGCCCATGATGGTCCGGGTCAAGCGCGACCTGGCGGGCTCCCCGGTTCTTGAGACGGCGAATGTCGCTCTCCAGCTCCCGCCCCGAGCGCAGGCTGACCACCAGATAAACCCCCTCGGGCAGGTCTTCGGACAGCTGGGCCACCAGACCATCCGGGAAGCGGTGAAGCACCAGCACGACGGGCCCCTGATTCTGACGCTGCAACTCGGCCAGGTAGGCACTCAGACGCTCGCGCAGGGGGCGACTGCACAGCCGGGCTTGCATCTCACGCAAGACGCGTGGATCGAGTGCTTCGATCTCTGAGCCAGCCAGGGCCTGGTTGAGACGCTCCAGAAACAGGCCCAGAGGAAGATTGGGCGGCACGCGCCAGGAGGCCACGCGCCGACCCGGACCCTGACAGGCACGTCCCAGGGCAGAGGCGGTGAGGTTGCCGCGGGCGCCATGGAGCAAAAGATAGCCACCGTGGGGCTGCTCGAGCAGCGCCTGCAGGGTCTGGGCCAGAAAGTCCGGCACCGGCATCTCGGGCGCCAGTTGCTGGAGCAGGCGCAGGATCTGCTGTTTCTGCTCGTCGCTCCAATGCTGGGGCCGCAGCTCGTGGGCCAGCTCCTCGGCCGACAGCTCGATGGTTTCCTCCAGAGGGTGGACCTGCTCGTCCACGCCGCCGGCCTCGATCTGCTCGAGCTCGGGGCCGAGCGGGCGGCTCTGGGGCTCGCGAGCCACCGGAGCCGCGCTCTCCACCTCGGCCTCAATGGTGCGCGGCTTGCGTTTGTAGGCGGGAGGGGCTCCGTTGGACTTCTTCTGGCGAGTCTGGCGAGGCGGCTCAGCCAGCGGCGCCTCCAGGGGCTTGGAGTCTTTGGGTCCGGGGGGAGCGATGGAGGAGACCCACTCGCGGCGGACCTTTCCTGGTGAAGTATCGAGCAAGGGAAAACGGTAGTTGCCCTGCTCGAGCATGGTCTTTCCCTGGTCCTCGACTTCTCGCCAGCGCCGGAAGAAGGCCTGCCCGCTCGAGGTCCAGCGCAACAGCACGGGGAGGAACCTGAGCACCTCCTCGAGATAGTCGTCCAGGTCCTGCGCCTCCTCCAGCTTCATCAGGTTGTCCTGCAGGGTGTCCAGGTCGCACAGCCCGGTCTCTGGCTCGCCGGCCACCCGCAGCCAGCGGGTGTGAAGACGAGGAAAGATGGGCTTGCCTGGAATCGGGCGGCCCACGAAGAAGACCTTCTGCAGACTCTCCTGGATGGGATTCTCGGGCTGCTCGGTGAGGGCCAGCAGCGCGTCACGCAGCAGCACCTGGCACTCAGAAAGCCTGGCGCAGGCCTGCAAACGGTCTTGAAGATCGCGAGGCAGGGGGCCACGCACGGTCAGGGCACCAGCGGCAGCGCCGGCAAAGAAGCGGGTGAGGAACTCGAGCGATTGGCCCAACAGCCGACCGGCCTGGTACGGCTCGGCCCGCTTGAGGGCGTCTCCGAGCCGAAGCAGCAGGTCCTTGAGCTCTGGAGGAGTGCCCGGACCGACTTCCGGAGCCGAGATGGTGGTCAGGATTTTCTGCTTCATCAGGCCGGTGAGGTTCTCTGAACGGGAGGCCGCGCCCTTCCCACGACGAAATCGCCGGTCGAAATGATTTATGACTGCGCCGTCATCGGAGGGGGCATCGTGGGCCTGGCAACCGCCCGGGCGCTGTCTGTGCGCCATCCCCGGGCGCGCCTGGTGCTGCTGGAAAAGGAGCTCGAGCTGGCCTGCCATCAAACCGGTCGGAACTCGGGCGTGATCCACAGCGGCATCTACTACCGCCCGGGCAGCTTCAAAGCCCGTTTCTCGCGCCAGGGAAGCTCGAGTCTGGTGGCCTTCTGCCAGCAGCAAGGACTGGCTTACGAAGTGTGTGGCAAGCTGATCGTGGCCACCCGCGAGGAGGAGCTGCCTCGCCTGGAGGCACTCTACCAGCGCGGTCTGGAGAACGGGCTGGCGGTACGGCGTCTGACCAGCCAGGAGGCCGTGGCCATCGAGCCCCATCTGAGCTGCCTGGCTGCCGTGCAGGTTGCTTCCACCGGCATCGTGGACTACCGGGCCGTCAGCCGGAAACTGGCCGAGCTTTACCAGGCCGAGGGCCAGCGCGACCTCTTGCTGGGCCGACGGGTGGTGGCAGTGAAAGAGCATGGACCACTCAAACGGCTGCTGACCGCTCAAGAGACCTTTGAGGCCCGCTCCGTGATCAACTGCGCCGGGCTTTTTTCCGACCGGATTGCCCGCCTGGCCGGCGCCGAGCCACCGGCCCGCATCCTTCCCTTTCGAGGGGAATACTACCACCTCAAACCCGAGCGCTCCCACCTGGTCAAGACGCTGATCTACCCTGTCCCCGACCCGGCTCTCCCCTTCCTGGGAGTGCACTTCACCCGAGCCCTGGACGGCGGAGCTCACTGTGGACCCAACGCGGTGCTGGCCTTCAAGCGAGAGGGTTATCGCAAGATCGACTTCGATCTCTGGGACTGCCTGGAAATTGCCAGCTATCCAGGATTTTGGAGCCTGGCCGCTCGTTTTCTCAGAATCGGTGCGGAAGAAAGCCTGCGTTCACTGTTCAAGGCCCTTTTCGTAAGCAGTCTGCAGCGACTGATTCCTGAGGTGCGCTCTGAGGACCTCGAGCCGGCCCCCAGCGGGGTGCGGGCCCAGGCGGTGCGTCCCGATGGGTTTCTGGTGGACGACTTCCTGCTGCTCGAGCGACCTGGAGCCCTCCACGTCTGCAATGCACCCTCACCTGCGGCGACATGTGCTCTGGAAATCGGTGCTTATCTGGCCGAGCGATCACCGCTGGGATGATGGGTTGAGCGCTTGAAGCTCAGGCCGGCCAGCGGGCCTGCGAGCGGGAGACAGCCAACCGGATGTGGTCCTCCGTGATGGCGTCATTCTCGAGCTCTTCGGCGAAGGTTTCCCGCAACTCGGCAATCTGGGCAGCCGTGGTTTCACTGAGCCGAACCGGGTTGAACTCGAGCCCGTAGACCTCGAGCAGCGGATCGAAGCAGTCCTGGGGAGCCACCTCGACCACCTCGGCCAGAGCCTCGCTGAACTCGCCGGTGACGGCGCCAATGAAGTCGGCGTAATCCTCTTCGTCCATGCCTGCGTGCAGGTGGTAGTCCACGTCAGTTAGCCTGCTTCCTCGTCGTCCAGGTCGATATCGGCCAGCTCTTCGTCCAGGCTGTCGACGATGTCGTCACCCACGCTGTCGAAGGTCTCGCCCGAAGGCTCGTCGGCATAGCGCCCCCCGGGCCGACCGCCAGCAGCCTTGGGACGACGAGGAGGCACGATCTGGCGGGCGTTGCGGGCCCGACGTGCGGGTCGCGAGACCTCCTCGGCCCGGGAGGCGGCGTCGATGATGCGATGAATGCGGTTGCGCTCGATCTCGGCCAGTTCGATGAAACGTCGCACCAGCGTGTCGGGCCTTCCCTCTTCCCGACGGCGCTCGCCGTCTTCGCGCAGGTTGCGCAGCGTGTTCTCGACGTCCTCCAGAGCGTCCTGAAGGGCTTCCAGGCGTAGCTCGGAGAGACGATCCTGGGCGAGGTTGAGCAGTTCTTCCAGGCGCCCTTCCTCATCCAGGCGGGCCTGGTATGAGGGGGCCTGGTCTTCGTCTAGAAACATGACCTCCAGGGCTTCCGCCTCCTTGCGCAGGCGAGCCGCCAGTTCGAGGATCGTCTCATTCATCCAGGGCGTTTCCTCCCAGGTCTTTCAGGCTGCTTCCATCACACCCGTCCGGTCCGGCACCGGACCATTAAGTATACGATGGGTTCAGGCCAAGAACCTTTAACGGGAATCAAGTTGTCCTGGAGGAAAACCAGACATTTGCTCAAACCCAGACAGGGAGCCGTGCAGGGGAGATTTCAAGATTTCCATCCCCTGCTGACAGGGTTGCGCAAGACGATAACTCCGGCAATGCGAGACGAGTCGAAAGGTTGCGTGGGAGATGGCCGCACGAGTCGAAATCTATACCTGGGAGAGTTGCCCTTACTGCATCAGAGCGAAGAAACTTCTTCATTCGAAAGGAGTTACGTTCCAAGAATACAAGCTCGACGGGGATGAGGAAGGCCGCAGGCAGATGGCCCAGCGTGCCAATGGTCGCACCAGCGTGCCCCAGATCTTCATCGATGATCGCCATGTGGGGGGCTGCGACGACCTGCACGCCCTGGATGGAGCCGGAAAGCTTGACCCTCTGCTTGGCTGAGCTGTTCGCCAGGAAGTTCGGCTCGGCTCGCCAAATGGCCACGCCGAGATGAGTGAGATCGCTGCGCCGGTCTTGAAGTGGGCCGGAGGCAAAAGGGCCTTGCTCGCACAGTACGAGCCCCACCTCCCGACCACCTTCCGGGCTTATCACGAGCCCTTTGTGGGGGGGGGGGCCGTCTTCTTCCACCTTCGGCCCCGACTCGAGCAGACGGCTCACCTCAGCGACGTCAATGCCGAGCTGATCAACCTGTACCAGGCCCTGCGCGACGAGCTGCCAGCCGTTACGAAACGCCTCGAGGAGCACCGCCGCCGGCACAGCTCCGACTATTACTACAAAATTCGCTCGGTTCACCCCGACAAACTCGATCCCACCCGCCGTGCCGCCCGCCTGATCTATCTCAACAGAACCTGTTACAACGGGCTCTATCGGGTCAACGCCCGGGGCTACTTCAATGTGCCGCTGGGGCGCTACACCAACCCCACCATCCTCGACCGCGAGCGGCTTCAAGCCGCCAGCTCCGCCCTGCAGGGCGTGGAGCTGCATCAGGAGACCTTCGAGCTGGTTCTCGAGCGCGCCGTGGAAGGCGACCTGGTCTACTTCGATCCGCCCTACCAGCCCCTCACCCGCACCGCCAACTTCACCTCCTACACCGCCGACAGCTTCACCGAAAGCGATCAGGCCCGCCTGGCCGAGGTCTACCGCGAGCTCGACCGGCGCGGGGTGCAGTTGCTGCTCAGCAATTCGGACACGCCGCTGGTGCGCAAGCTCTTCCGAGGCTTCACCCTGCACGAGATCCAGGCCCCCCGCTTCATCAACTCCAAGGCCAGCCTGCGCAAGGCCGTCGGCGAGTTGCTGGTGAGCAACCTCGAGCCGGCGCTCGCGCGTCCAGGCAAGAAGCCGGCTCTGGCCGCCTGTACATAAGAGACCCCCGACGGTCGGGGGGGGTCATCCGTCGAGGGCCGGAGAAATTGCTTCCTCCGCCTCCACTGTAGGCTTAGAACGCCGAAAAGCTAAGGCAGAGACGTATCATCTCCAGTTGGTAGGAACCTCCTATCGTTCAACCGATCTCGCTGACATAGGAGTTGGGACGAGTACTTCGAATCCCCGAGCATGAAAAAGAATCTCCTTGTCGCTTTCGCCCTCGCTCTCGTGTTCGTGGCCGGAAGGGCCACCGCCGACCAGCCTCGCATGCAGGCCGCCCAGGTCAACCTCCTGCAAGCGCGGGAGAACCTGCGGGCGGCCACGCCCGACAAGGGTGGGCATCGCACCAAGGCCCTGGTGCTGGTGAAC
>JAANMX010000393.1_pt1 | contig 59079 bp, 49 predicted proteins | sample 7279681 | NCBI WGS metagenome assembly JAANMX01 (sample SAMN14094542, study PRJNA606508) | bioreactor metagenome | isolation source: A lab-scale SPAN reactor treating ammonium-rich wastewater day 351 | place: Ireland: Galway | collected 2018-01-01
CGCTTCCAGGGAAACCCGGCTCCGCTGCGGAGCACCATGAAGAGCTTTCTAGCTCCTGCGGCCTAAAGGGGGGTGATCGAAATTATGCGCGGGACTGTAGTTCGACCGCCCCTTCTGGTAAGGTCAGCCGATGGCTGCCAGATTCAATGCCGCCTGGGATCTCGTGCGGCTGTACCTCACAGTGCGAGGACGCGAACAGCGAATTCAGCGATCTGTTGCAGTGTGACTTCGGAGCCAACGGGGGATCTGCGCAAGTTCGGGGAAGGCGACTGCTACACCTCAATCTTGGCGGCCATTCGCAAGAATTGCTTCCGGTTCTTGGTAAAGAGATCGATGAAGTAGTGGACACAGTCCCAATCTGCCTGGCTTTCGGGAGCACGGGCATGCATGAAAACGAAGGCCCAGGCGCCGATCTTGACGTGCCGAAGCTTGTCGGGGGGAAGGTTCGCGTCAGCCTCCGTACTTTGAAAGAACCTCAAGAGATCCACATACAGCAACTGGTACTTCTCTTGCATGCGGTCGACGATGTCGGGGCTGGGGATACCGTCCAGGACCAGCAGTGGCGCGATCACACCGATGGCGTCCTCGGCTCGTTCCGGGCGAGGAGCCATTCCTGGCGAACTCCTCGGCCATCACGCTGTTGACCCAGTGCATGCCGACAGACATCAACTGGACATGCGTCTTATAATCCGCTTCTGGCAGTGGTTTCTTCTTGAACAGGTTGAACACCCTGCGTGGTTCGTCGCAGGGGGAAGGGAGCCTGCCGACGCCAGCGACTGAAGGATTCACTTTCGCGATCAATGAGCCCGGGCCAGCAACTCCGTGTCCTCTCCCCGGCGAATCCTGACCGGAGCCCACTGTTCGAAAAGATTGCCCCTCTCAGGCCCGAATTGCTCGAGCTTTTGTCGCTGGAGAAGCGTGGCATGGACTTCTAGATCGAAACGTCGTCCCGCTCTCCCCCCCCGCCAGAGCCGCTCTTTTGAGCCCGCACCAGCGTGTAGTAGAGCGCTTCCTTTCCCTCGGGGCAAATCTCCAGGCGTGCCTCGGGGCCCTCCCAGCGGACCGAGGTGGCCTCGGGCCTGCCGTTGACCTCCACCTCCGGCTCGGGCACCACCGACAGGCTCCCGAAGCGCTGGCGCAGGCGGGCAAGCTCCAGGCCGTTGGGGCTGCAGATCAGGTAGCTGCCGGCCAGGTAGGGCAGGCTCAGCTCCTCGTCCTCTCCCGGACCCTCCAGGCGATAGGCTGACCTGAGCCCGAAGGCGGCCCAGCCAACCAGCAGCGCGACCGCCAGCCCTCCCAGGCCCAGGAGGCCCACCATGATGGCCCCCAGCGGATTGGCGCGGGTGCGCACGATCAACTTGCGCTGAAAGGAGATGCTGCGCTGGTTGTCCTGCTGATCCCCCCCCTGGTAGACCATCAGCTCCTCGATGGCGGCCAGGTTGGGCACGTGGGCCACCCGCTCGGTCATCTCGGGGGAGAGGGAGGGGCGCAGGTCTCCCTCCTCCACCCCTTCGCGCGACAACTCGATGGTGGCTCGCAGTTTGACCCGGCCCTCGATGTCCTGGAGAGAGCTGGCGAACATGTCGCTCAGGAGGGGGCGCTCGAGCTTCAGGGGAGTCTCGCGGGCTTGCAGGTCGATAAGGAAGAAGTCGGCGCTCTCCTGGCCTGCGTCCACGGTCAGCTTCTGGGGGGTGACCTTCTTGCTGAACTTCTGCTCGCCGGCCTCGGGGTAGCTGTCGGGGATGGTCAGCTCGACCTCGGCGTCCTCCATCGTGGCATCCACGATCTTCCAGCCCTTGAGGTGAGAGCGCACTCGGAACTTGAGCTGACCGGCCAGCTCGTCCCCCTCCTCGAAGTTGAGCACCGTGGTGCCGCCCTCTTCCTCCACCTGGTGCTCACCGAACGGAGTCTGGACCTGCAACTCTTTGCCGAAATCGAGCACCGAGCGACCCGGGTCGCTGTAGAGGGGTCGAAACAGCACTCCCTCGTAGCCAGTCTTGCGCTTGACCTCGCTGGCCAGCTCGTCCACCCAGGCCGAATCCGGCTCAGCCCTGACAAGCAGATACATCACCAGGGCCTCGCCCTGCTGGTCGGTGCGAGCCAGCGGGAAGAAGTAGACGTGGGTGAAGGCCGGATCGCCTGCCAGGCGCTCGTAGAACTCGCGATCGCTGCGGTTGCCGGCCAGGTTGTTCTCGTTATCGGTCAAGATCCAGGTCAGCACCACATCGGATCGATTCTGCTCCAGAGCCAGATCAAGACAGCGGTTCATGTCGGTGGCCCCGCCACCGGGAAGGGGGAGCAGAGCGGGGTCGAGCGCCGAGAGCGGCACCGAAGGCAGCGCCGCTCGCCCTTCGCGGGCATCGGTGGCGGCGTCCGAGAAGGGCACGATAGTCAGCGAGTCGGAGGCGGCGAACTTCTCTGAGCCGGGCTGGAATAACTTCTGCACCAGCTCAAGCACGGTCGGGCCCCAGCCCTCGCGGGTGGCGTAGCCCCGGTCGCGCATGCTCCCCGAGACGTCCAGCATCAAAATGTGCTGGGTCTCGGCGGCGACCGGCGCGAGCAACAACAAGAGTAGCAGAAGTAGCCTCACCAGCAGCGGTTTCGCGACCGAGCCGGGCTCAGACCTGCAAAGGCAGGGCCGCCACGCCCCCCCAGGCGTCGGACACGAAGAGGTGGGCGCGCGTCAGCACGGGCGAGACCACTCCCGGCTCGGGGGGCGACAGCACCTTGCGCGAGGCCAGCACCTGGAAATGATCAGGGCTCAGCTCGAGCAGATAAACGGTTCCGTCGGCGGCCGCCACCAGAGCCCGGTTGCCCACCACCAGGGGCTCGCTGGTGCAGTGCTGGGGAATTTGCTGATGGGAGACGCGGCCCGAGTGCAGGTTCACCCGCCGCAACGTCCGCCCGTGACAGGAAACCACGTCCTCCTGCGAGGCCCCCAGAGCGAACAGGGGCTGGGGGCTTGGCTCGCAGATGGCCAGCGGGGGACCGCCGGCAGGATCGAGTCGATACAAAGCCCCGTCGCTGGCCGCCACCAGGGCGAAATCGGTGCGGCCCAGCAGCGGGCAGGGGGCCAGCGGCGTAGGAAGGCGAGCCTCACCCCGCGCGCGACCATCGGGGATGTGGTAGCTGAACAGGCTCCCCCCGCCCTCGGCGGCCACCAGGTGGTCGCCCACGATAGCCAGGGCCAGGAAGGCGTGCTCGGGATTGAGGCGGCCGGGCGAGCGCTTCCACAGCAGCTGCAGACCCTGACGGGTCAGCTCGAAGACGTGCAGCCAGGCCGAATCGTCCGAGCTGGTGGCCAGGGCGGCGTAACGACGGCCATCCGAGGCCACATGCGAGCACACGTTTCCCTGCAGCTCGATGACCCGCTTGCGACTGCCCGAGCCGGGACTCACCTCCAACAGATCCACCAGATCGGCCGCGTAGAGGCGGTCCTCAGCGGCCACCAGCAACAGCTCGTCGAGCAGGGCCGGCGAGGCCACCACCTCGCTGACGCCCGGAAGGGGTTTGGAATGGATCGGGGCCGAGCCCGTGGAGGCGGCGAAGATCTCCACCCGTCCCTGGCGGTCCAGGCGAACCATGAGCTCGGAGGCCACCAGAGGAGAACCGGCCACAGGCTGGCTTTGAGAAGACTGGTAGACCCAGACGGCGGGCAAATCCGAGTCCAGCGCCAGATTCGCTCGCAGGGCCGGCGCCCCACTCTGTCCGCCCCGCGTGCTCCAGCCCAGCGATTGCAGAGCACTGCCGCAGTGGCGGCAGTAGCGAGCCAGCACCCGATTGGGGGTGCGGCAATGGGCGCACGACACCAGGGGACGACCGCACTCCGAGCAGCGACCCTGGGAGGGGTCGGCCAGAGGATGCTCCTCGCGGGCGAGGTAGGGACACTCGCTGGACACGATTGGCCCATTCTGCCGCAAGGGAACAAATCCCGCCCGAGTGCGACAGAGCCACGGTAGCGCAGGGAAATTCGGAGGTTCGGGGAGGTTTGCAGGACCCGGGGTAGAACCTCTGGATCAGGGGAGAGTTTGAGATTTGCGGCGTGCGAGGCGGTAGACGATGGCGAACTTGAACGATTGGGCCTCCAACAACGAGAAGGGCGGACCTGCCAACGGCGGTCGCGCCCCCCTGCCTCCACCCCCTCGCAGCGGCTCTCTGCCCCCTCCGCGACCCGGCGCCCTGCCTCCGCCCCCATCATCGGCAGCCACGCCCACTCCCAGCACCCTTCCCCCCCCGCCTTCGGCCCGCTCGGCCGGGGTGGGCACTTCCTGGCCGGCCTGGGGGGAGGAAGAGGAAGATGTTCGCAAGCCTCTGCCCAAAACTCCCACCTCGAGTCAAGGCCGCCCGGCCGCCCGCGGAGGTCCGCCCGGCGCAGCCCCGAGCTGGCCAAGCTGGGCCGAGGAGGAGGAGGACGAAGGTCCTGCTCGACCGTCCGCCCGGGGCAAGTCTTCCGGTTGGGACTCGGAGGGCAAGTCATCCAGCCGCGGCTCCTCGTCGTCCATGCCGGCCTGGGCGGCCGACCAGCCTGAGGCTCAGGAAGGCTGGTTGACCAGCACTCCCACGGCGACACCGCAAGGAGGGCTGCCTCCAGTCGCCCCCTCGACCCAGTCCGGGCCTCAGGCCGAGGCCACGTCCTCGGCTGCCGTCTGGGAGAGCGATGGCTTGATGGGTCCGGCCACCATCCCGGTGGACGACTCCGACCCGCTGCCCAGCATGCGCCCCTCGGAGGCGCACAACAAGAAGATGCTGATGATCGCCGTGGGCCTGCTGTTGCTGGTGGTGGCCGGCCTGGGGTTCATGCTGACCCGCCCGGCCGCCAAGCCGGTGACCGTGGCCAGCGCCGATGTCACCTCCCCCTCCGAGCTGATGGACAAAGCCCGCGGCCTGGCCGAGAAGAAGAACTACAAGGGCGCCTCGTTAGAAGCCGAGGCAGCGGCCACCATGCTGCAAGAATCCTTGAAGGATGACCCGACCAACGCCGAGATCAAGAAGCAGTGGGTCCAGGCCAGAGAGCTGCAGGCCTCGATGCACCTCAAGTCGGAGGAGTTCGACCGGGCCTACAAGACCTATAAAGATCTGCACAACGCAACCGGGGTGAAGAAATACGCCGCTTCCGCCCAGGAGGCCGAGAAGCTGCGCCTCAAGGCCATCCGCGCAGAGGGTCAGGAGAAGCTCGACCTGGCCAAACAGATGCTCAAGAACAATAATCCCGCCGGGGCCATCATGGAAGGCCTGCACGCCGAGCAGCTGTTCACCGACGGCAAGGCCACCAGCGCCCAGAAGGCGGCCGTCTGCTACACCCTCGGCAGGGCCTTCGAGGCCCAGCAGCAGGACGAGCGAGCCGAGAATTATTACAAGAAGGCCGTGACCCTGGCCTACAACGGGGAGTATGCCGCCGCCCTGGCCCGGGTGCGCAGTCGCACCGCGCCGGTGACGGTCAGCGCCCCCCAGGTTCAGGAAGTGGAAGTCGTCAACAGCGTTCCCCAGGGGCCTCGCAATGTGCGGCGGGTCGTTCGGCGACCCGCCCCTGCGCAGCCCCGCGTGGTGGCCCAACCTCCGCCCCCGAAGCGTCCCAACGTGGCAACCCCGCCCGTGAGCCGGCGCCCTCCCAAGAGCAGCGGCCCGCCCAAGTTCAGCTCCGACAACGACCCCGGCAAGTTCAAATACTATTAACAGCAGTTTACAACCTGTTCACACCTGACTCAGGACGGCAACAAATTCCCGCCCCCCGGCGGGAATTTGTTTTGTAAACTGAGTGCAAGAGAACTTGAAGCTTTGGAGGCCACGATGCACCAGCCGTTCTACCGCCGTCCTGCCCGTGAGCGCATCCGTAACGCCAACCGTCGCCTGCGCCAGGCGCTGCAGGAGCCGATGGACCGGATGCTGCTGCTCTCGTGCGCGCGTGATTACGTGCTGGGCCTTCTGCAACAGGCTCCCTGACCTGGTCCTCTGTCCTCCCAGAACCCCGAGCCGTCGTTCGCGACGGTTTACTTTTTTTTTCAGGCTCGGTGGGGATCATGCCTGCATGCTGATCCACACCCACGAGACCGTCCGTCCCTCGCTGGCCTGGGCCGTCCACCTGTTCACCGCCAGCGGGGCCCTGCTTGGCTTTCTGGGGCTCTGGAGCGCCCTGGAGGGCGACTTCCCAACCGCCTTCCTGTGGCTGCTGGGGGCCACCGTGGTGGACGCCGTGGATGGCTTTCTGGCCCGAGCCATCCGGGTCGAGGAGGTTCTACCCCAGATCGACGGACGCCGCCTGGACGACCTGGTGGACTTCGTGACCTACGTGGTGGTGCCGGCCTTCATCATGGTCAAGGCGGGCCTGTTAGCCCGGCCCGCGCTGGCCGGCTTTCCGCTGATGGCCAGCGCGCTGGGCTTCTCCAACCAGGCGGCCAAGACCGAGGACCATTACTTCCTGGGCTTTCCCAGCTACTGGAACATCGTGGCTCTCTACCTGTGGAGCTACCAGGCTCCCTCCTGGGTGGCCGGCGTCGTGGTGGTGGTCCTCTCGGCCCTGGTGCTGGTGCCCATCCGCTACATCTATCCCACCCGCACTGCCTGGGGCAAACCGCTGACCTTGATCCTGTCGGCCCTCTGGGCCCTGCAGCTGATCTGGCTGCTGCTGCACCCTTTCGAGGGGGGTTGGCTGTTGCACCTGAGCCTGGTCTACCCGATTTATTACCTGCTGGCTTCGCTCTACCTCCACTTCCGCAAGGAGCCGAAATGAGCAGGATGTTGCTCGGCTGCATGCTGCTGGCGGCGGCTGCCGCTCAGGGGATGCTCGACCTGATGCCGGGCCGATGGACCGGCCCGATGCAGGGGCTCGAGCTCAGCCTGGAGATCGGTCCCCCCGAGGAGAGGTCGATGGTCTGGTCCATCCGCCGCCCCGGCCGCACTCCGGTCAAGGTGCGCGGGCACTATAAGGTAACCTCCGCCAAGCGGCCCACCTTGGCAGAGTTCCGCATCGTCGAGGTGGATGGCTCGACCGAGGCCACGCTGCAAGGCGTGCGCCTGGCGGCCGGCAGCTCGGTCCGCATCGGCCTGGACTATCCCGAGGCGGACACGGTGCGGTTGGACGTGTTTCACGAGGATATGTCCCACGCGTTTCAGGCCAACCTGAAGAAGCAGCCCTGAAACGGAAAGAACGCCGGGGGATGATTCATTCCCGGCGCTCCTTTGTCTGAGATGAGCGACTTTTCTGGCATCGCCCGTGCCGCAACACTTTGGAAGCGGCTCGAAACAAGTATCTCACCGCATGTTACGTGGCACGGTCAATGCAACGATGTTTAGATGGCGACCTTGTTGCGCTCGATCTTCATCTTGCCGTCTTCCCAGGTGACGATCCCGATGTAAGGGCGGCCATCCTTGTCGAAACGGTCGGCCGGCTTCATCACGTAGTTGGGCTCGTTGTAGCGGATGCGGCCCTCGGCGATATAGCGCTTGAGGTTGCTCTCGGTCCGCTGGCGCAGCGAGACATCCTTGCCCAGCGACTCGCGGCTGTCGACCGGAATCTTGAGCTCGGCGCCCTGGAACATGCCGAAGTCGTTGCCGCTGAGGGTGAGGCGCAGGTTGCGTACCGGGCCCTCGTCCTCGAGCAAGCTCTTGGTGGGCGGGTTGGGATCGGTGGGGGGCTCAGTAGGCGGGTCGCTCGGCGGCTCCTCGGGCGGAGGGGGCGGCGGCTCGGCCACCAGGATCTCGCGCTTGACCATGACCTCCTGAATCAGGTCGGCGTACTCGCCGTTGTTCAGGTTGCGATCAGAGGAGACGAAGGCGTTGGCCATGTCACGGAAGGTGAACTCGCCCCGCGGAGCCTCGGCCATGAGGTTGGCCAGCACCTTCAACCCGTCGTCGGCGGTCTTGGCCAGCGCCTCGGCCGTGGTCAGACCAGCAGCTTTGTTGCGCTCGTTGATGCCATTGAGAATGTCATAGAACGCACCCGACCAGAGGCGCGAGAAGTTGTGCACCTCGCTGCCCAGCTCGTCGGGGTTGGGAGGATTGAAAGGCAGCTCGGCCGGGTCCTTCCAGGTGAAGCTGTTGACTGCGTTGCGAGTCCAGTTCCCGCCGGTACGATTCTTCTTGGTCTCGTCGTTGATGGCGATGCCCAGCTCTTCGCCCAGGGCCGACATGATGTTCTTCTTGGACAGGTCGCCCCCGGTTTCGATCAGAACGCGGGACCGGGTGCGCTCGTCCTTCAGGGCAAAAAGCATGGCTAGCTTGTCGCCGAACGACTCGTGGAAGGCACCCACGTCCGGGGCCCAGGCATCGAAGTAGTCAGGGCGCAGGCCGTCGAGGATGGCGTGGCCGACCTCGTGGGCCACCACCTCACCCGAATCGCCCGAGTAGACATCGCGGCCGAGAACCGCATCGTGGTGGTGGAAGAAGTTCACCGAGCGCTCGTCGCGCGCGTAGTAGGCGTTGATCATGTCTCCGCCGTCGGCGTTGACTTCCAGTTTGTGGTCGCCAAATGCCCAGGCGATGGGCTGGCCGGTGGCCTGCTCAAAGATCTCGACGGTCCTGGCCACGGTCGAAAAAGTGACGGCGGCGTGATGGCGGTGGTCGCAGGTGGGGAAATGGAAGCCGCCCTCCTCGTTGGCGGTCAGTCCGCCGTTGAGCTTGGCCCGGTCGACCTCGGGTCCGCTCTCCCCGACCAGCACGTTCTTGACGGTGGTGGAGGTGGGTGTGAAGACGGCCGGATCCTGGGGATTAAAGCTGAAAACCGTGTCTTTGGGCTGGGGGGGCGCCGGCGGCTCGGGCTCGGGCGGGGTAGGCGGGCAGGGCGGGTTTTCATCCTGGGCGCGCACCTGCAGAGCGTAATTGAAGCTCGAGCGGGCCAGTGTCTGTAGCATCTATTGATTTCTCCTCTGGTGGTGTCCGCCCCGAGGATAAGCCACCCGCTCTCGTGGGTCTTGCTCGGCGAGGTTAACAGCCGGTCATGTCAGCCTGAAAATTGCCTGAAAGGGGGCGAGAGGCCCCGCGGCAAAGCACCCGGGCATGTTTGCCCAGATCGTCGAAGGACTCCGCTCCCTGGTCATCTCCGACCGCGCCGCGACGCTGGAAGAGCGCCGCAAGATGGCGCGCATCCAGTGCAATTTCCCCGTGCGCGTCCGCGCCGGCTCAAAGTTCCTGCAGGCCCGGGTCACCAACCTCGGGGTGGAGGGGATGCGGCTCAAAGGCAGCCAGTCCTTCCCCAAAGGCACCCCCGTGACAGTGGTCTACCAGCACCAGTCCTCTTTCGAGGAGCTCAGCTCGGTGGACGGCCAGGTGGCCTGGGTGCGCCGCTCGCCGCGCAGCAACGAGATGCTCATGGGCATCCGCTATGAGTACACCCAGCGCAACTGGGTCGACTTTGTGCTGGGCCTGATCGGCATGACCGACGAGTCGGTCTTCCAGCGCCGCCGCTTTGTGCGCGCCGAGGGGCTGATGGCGGCCAGGCTTTCGGTACCGGGCCGCATTCCGCCTCAGAAGTGCTGGGTCGTCAACCTGAGCCTGGGAGGAGCGCTGGTCGACTCCCCCACCATGCTCGGACCCGGAGCCACCGTCAAGCTCGACCTGGGCCCCCTTCCCAAGCTGCGGCCGGTCTCCGTGCTCGGCCTGGTGAAGGAGTCGCGCGAATCCGACAGTGGCCAGAGCTTCCAACTGGGCATGGAGTTCAGCAACCTGGATGCGCCCGGCACCAGGGCTCTGGGGCGCTACGTCATCTGGTCGCTCAAGGAGAGCGCCAACAACGCTCCTCCGCCTACATGAACCGATCCACGCCCTGGACTCCCTGCGAGCGCCGATCCTCGGCGTAGCGGTAGGGCTCGTCGAGCAGCTCGTTGACCCGGTCCATCACCAGGTCGGTGACCGCTCGAAAGCGCTCGCCGTGCTGGCGGACGGCTCCGCGGGTCAGCGGCATGAATGGGTCATCGATGCGATAAGGGGCAAGCTCCGGGCCATCAGGCTCGAGCGGCCGGCCGATGCGGTAGACAATGCGCCCTCCTCGCGACAAAGGGTAGTTCCCGGGATAGACGCGATCCGAGCCACTGCAGCCGATGGGCACGATGGGCACCTTCAAGTGCAGCGCCGTCTGGGCGATGCCGGTATGACCCTCGGAGAGACGCCGGCTGCGAGTTCCCTCGGGAAAGACCAGCAGGTTGACCTTGTGCTCGAACAGGGCCTCACGGTTGAGTCGATCGACCTCACCCACCATGGCCTCCCAGTGCTCCTCGAACCGCTCCAGGTAGCCCCCGCCCAACTCGGGGGGAAGCCCGGACGGGTCGCCCGAGTTGAGAGCATCGCGGATAGCTCGGTACTCGCTGTCCGAGGGCCGCCTGCCGGCCGCTCGGCGAAAGTCGTTGGTCAGAAGATAGCCCCGCGAGGGCAGGGGAATATTGTTGGTGCACTCGAGAAAGAAGGCCACCAGACGATTATGGTAGTACTTGCCCTTGACCCAGGTGGCTGTGAACGGGCGTTTGCGCAGGTAGAAGAGATACTGCAAGGGGAAGTAGTTGTACATATCGGTGTGATTCATTCCCAGCATCGAAGGGCGGTCCGGCAGGTTCTCCAGGCCCTCCAGCACCAGCTCGGTCCTGGTGACGGCGAAGTTCCAGCGCAAGAGGAGATTGGCCACCGCCAGGTGACCCCAGGGAACGCGGCTGAGGCGCACTTTCTTGAGTCGGGCCAGATCCAGCATGGAGGCTCGCCTTCGTTGCCAGCCGGGGGGGACCCTGGTAACCCGCGGCGAAGCCCCGGGGCAATGCCCGCAGCCCCCAGGGCGCCCTCGCCCGACATCGCGCGCCTCTTTCCGTTCCCTCTGGACGACTTCCAGGTAGAGGCCATGGAGTCCATTGCGGCCGGCGAGAACGTGGTCGTGTGCGCTCCCACCGGCTCGGGCAAGACGGCCATCGCCGAGTATGCTCTGCACCGGGCCCACCAGCGCCAGCTGCGCTGCTTCTACACCACGCCCCTGAAGGCGCTCTCCAACCAGAAGTTCCACGACCTGCAGCAGCTGTTCGGAGAAGACCAGGTGGGCCTGTTGACCGGGGACATCTCGGTGCGCCGCGATGCCCAAATCGTGGTGATGACCACCGAGGTCTTCCGCAACATGCTCTATGGCACCATCCTGGGCGATGTGCACGCCAACCTGCAGGGCGTGGTCTCGGTGATCCTGGACGAATGCCACTACATGAACGACGTCGAGCGGGGCACCGTGTGGGAGGAGTCGATCATCTACTGCCCGCGCGAGATCCAGCTGGTGGCTCTGTCGGCTACGGTGGCCAACGCCCCCGACCTGGTGGACTGGATCTCGGCCACCCACGCCCCCACCCGCCTGATCCAGAGCGACTATCGCCCGGTTCCCCTGAAGTTCTACTACTACTTCAAGTCGCTCAAACCGCTCCTGAGCGAGTCGGGCTCGCTCAATCCGGCCCTGCGCCAGATCTCTCCCCCTCCCAAGCGAGACGGCTTTCGCAAGCCCAAGAAGGAGGACCGCCCCGAGAAGGTCAGCCCTGAGAACGTGGTGCGAGCCCTGGCCGAGCGTGAGATGCTGCCGGCCATCTACTTCGTCTTCTCGCGCCGGGGGTGCGAGCTGGCCCTGCGCGCCTCTCAGGGCGCGGTCACCCTGACCCTGGCCGAGGCCGATGCCATCAAAGCCTCGCTCAAGGACTTCCTGCGCGATAACCCCTTCTTGATCGATCATCCCCACCTCCCCTACCTGCGCCAGGGCCTGGCGGCCCACCACGCCGGGTTGCTCCCCCCCTGGAAGTCGCTGGTGGAGCGACTCTTCCAGCAGGGCCTGATCAAGTGCGTGTTCGCCACCGAGACCCTGGCCGCGGGCATCAACATGCCCGCCCGCACCACCGTCATCTCGGCCATCAGCAAGTATTCCGACGAGGGCCACCGGCCCATGACCGCCAGCGAGTTTTTGCAGATGTCGGGCCGAGCCGGCCGGCGCGGGATGGACACGGTCGGCCACGTGGTGGTGGTGCACCATCCCATGGAACGAGTCGAGGAGGCGGCCAAGCTGGCCCGGGCCGAGGCCGATCCCCTGCTGTCGCGCTTCACTCCCAGCTACGGGATGGTGCTCAATTTGTTGCAGCACCACTCGCTGGAAGAGTGTCGCCAGCTGGTGGAGCGCTCCTTCGGCCAGTTCCTGGCCGAGCGGGTCAAGGGCTCGCTGGGCACCCGCTCGCAGAGCCTGGCAAAGCGCGTGGAGGAGCTGTCGCGCCCGCTCTGCCCCGAGCGTCCCGGCGACCTTCCCGCCTATCACAAGCTCAAGGACAAGGAGCGCAGCCTGCACCGTCAGATCGAGGCCATGAGCCGGGGGATGCGCCCGGGAAATCGCGGCCTCAAGGAAGCCATCGCCCAGCTCAAGGACCAGAAGCAAGACGTGCGGGGAATGATGGAGCGCACCCCCTGCCACGAGTGCCCGGTTCGGCGTCCCTGCGGGCACAACCACGCCATGCTGGCCGAGCTGACCCGCGAGAAGGGCGACCTGGGGAAGCTGGCTCGGCGGGTGGAGACGCCCTACTGGAAGCAGTTCACCCGCCTTAAGGACTTGCTCGAGGCGCTGGGCTACATGCAAGACGACAGGCCAACCGAGCTCGGCCTGCTGGCCGCCTACCTGCGCGGCACCAACGTGGTGCTCTTGACCGAGGTGGCCCGCTCGGGCATTCTCGAGCGCCTCAACGCCGCCCAGCTGGCGGCGGTGATGACCGCACTGTTGACCGAGGACACGCGCCAGGTGCCGGGCATCCGGCTGGCTCCGTCCACACCGGCCCGCCGGGCCGTGGGTGAGGTGCAGAAGGTAGCCGAGGCGGTGCTGCGCTGGCAGAAGCGCTTCGAGGTGGAGGTGCCGGCCATGGTCAACCCGGTCTTCTCGGGCCTGGCCGAGGCCTGGGCCGAGGGGGCGAGTTGGGAGGAGGTGCGCGACCGGGCCGGCATGGACGAGGGCGACGTGGTGCGCGCCCTGCGCCGCACGCTGGACATGGCCAGGCAGTGGTCGCGGGCTCCCGGACTGCCGCCGGTGCTGGGCGAGCGCTGCCGCGAGGTGGACGAGCGCATCGGGCGCGACCAGGTCAAGGCGTCGCTGCTGGTGATCGAATAATCGGCCGTGGGGTGGAGGTTCACCGACGATTCTGGCCAACTTTGCCACCATGCTGGCGCTGCTCGTGACCCTGGCAACCCTGGCCTGCGCTCTGGCGGCCTACCGGCTGGGCCGGACCCGGTTCTGGCTGGCCGGCTATCTCGGGCCCCTGGCGCTCATCCTGACCATCGGCTGGGTGCGCCAGACCAACTCCGACTTCGAGCCGCCCTGGACGATCCTCATGGCCGGTCGGCGCGAGTTCGTGCTGCTCGCTCTCTCGATCGCGGTGCTGCTGATCGCGCCGCTCACGCGAGTGCCATCGGCTCGCAACCGCAGGGCGGTGGTCATTCTCACGGTGATTCTGGCGGGTTACGCGGGAGTCTATCCCTTCCTGAGCCCCGCCCTGTCCCGCTCGCAGATCGAGGCTTTGCAGACTAGCTTCGACCGCGACGAGGTCTGCCGCCAGAGCACCAGCTACACCTGCGGACCGGCGGCTGCCGTCACGGCACTCAAGGGCCTCGGGGTGAAAGCAGACGAGCGGGCTCTGGCGCTGGAATGCGGCACCTGCCCGGCCACGGGGACACCCTGCGATCAGCTGGCTGAGGGCCTGACGCGGCTTCATCCCGAGGTCCGGTGCGAGTTTCGCCGCTTCACCCGGGCCAGTGAGCTGCCGGTCCATTCGCTCGCGGTCGTGCGCCTGGGGCCCTTCGTCGATCACTACGTGGCCGTGCTGGAGGTGAGCCCGGAACGATTGGTGGTGGGCGATCCGCTGGATGGGAAGCGAAGTCTCTCGCACCGGGAGATGGAAGCCTGCTGGCGCGGGTTGGGATTGGTGCTGAGCCGGCCTGCGAGCGGGGGTCCTTATCCTCCCACAGGGGAGCCGGAGTGACGGCCTGTGGACGAGTTGGATCAGGTGCTGCAGGAGCTGCGAGGACAGGGAGCGCTGGACTCGGCGGGAGTCTTTACGCTCGACTGGCGTCACGCCCTGGGGAAGTTGCGCAGCTTCCAGCTTCCTGATCGCTGCTATTTCGCGCTCAAATGGGTTCAGTCGGCCGTGGCGGCGGGAGCCACCCGGTGTGAGGTTCGCTCGTCTCCGCGGGCTCTGAGCCTTGCGCACGACGGCACAACTCTGACGAGCGACCAGCTGCAAAGCTTTTTCACCTGCCTCCTGGACGAGTCGGGGGATCAGCCCGCCTGGTCGGAGCTGGCCATCGGGGTCAACAGCGTGCTTGGCTTTCCGGGTTCGGAGGTGGTCCTGGAATCCGGGGGGCAGATTCTGTACCTGAGCGCGGACCGGGCCGAGCTCAGGCAGGGGGGAAGCCGGGAGACCCGGATCACGGCGAGACGGGCCCTGGGCTGGGGCAGCTGGCTCAAGCGCCAGCTTCCTGAGAGTTTGCTTCTCAAAGAGAAAGCCCGTTTTGCTCCCATGAAGCTGACGGTCGACGGAGAGGTCATCGAGCCCTGGTTCGGGGAAGAAAGCGGCGCCTCGCGCTGGCAGCTCAGCTGGCCCGGAAAATATCTCACCTACACCGTCCTCTCTCACAGCAGGGGGCTGCAGCAGACCTTTGCCATCCGACGTTGTCATCTGGCCTGGGAGCTCCGCGATGTGGAAGGACCGGGCGCCGGCCAGTTCCGGCTGGGCGCACCCCGCTCGGCCCAGCAAGATCCCCTCAGCCACATCGATACCGCTTATGGCGCCGCCGGGGGGCTGTACGTCGACCCGATCCTGCCCGCCCAGCTCCACCTGATCCGGCGGGGCGTGCTGATCCAGACCCTGACAGGCTGGACCGGCCTGATCGCCGGCGAGGTGATGCTCGGAGCTGACGACCTGCCTACCGACCTGACCGGATTCTCGATCCGTGGGAGCCGGGAGCTCTCCCGGCGACGCGAATGGGCCGAAGGGTTCGCCCGCCGTCTGCGCGCCGGGTTCGAGAGGGCCTATCCCCACCCCCAGCTCGAGGAAGGTCTGATCCAGGCGGCCGCCCGCAATCGACTGGCCCGACGCCACGGCTGAGCCGGGTTGGCTGATACCTGACTCCTGGAGGCGACACCAGAGCACTGGGACGAGACGAGCTCCCCCCTCGCTGCGTTCCCAGCTACACTCCCGCGCGTTGACCAGCTCAGAATCAGAACGCGCGGGATTCCTGTTGAACGGCGCCGCGCCAACTCCTGAAGCGTTCAACGCGCGCGTGCCGCTCCAACGACTCTGATGCAGAGAGGCCCCGGAATAGCGCAACTCAAACCCGTCAGGGCCTGGCCGTAAGAATCCTTTCAGACCCTCAGCGTAGACTGAAAAGGTGCAGGTAGGCCAGGCATATGCTGGCTTTCCCAGCGTGCGCTCGCCCCTGGCGGCCACCGCGCTGGAGAAAGACAAGAAGAAGAAGAAGAAGCCGCCCGAAGAGGACGAGGACCCCAAAGAGAAGTGGGCCCGTCGCATCGGCAATGCGGCCAACACGATCGCGCGCATTCCCAGAGCTCTGCTCTTTATCCCCAGCTTCCTCAAGTTCGCCATCTTCGACACCCTGATCCCGCTCATCGGGCTGACCGCCACCATGGGGGGGGTGGTCGGTACGGTTGCCCTGGGGGCGGCCGGGGTGCTGGAGACAATCGATGGCGTCAAGAAGAAAGACCCGGCCAGCGTGCTCTCGGGGCTGGGCGAGGTGGCCCGCGGAGGATACGCCGGAGCCCTGACCTGGAACTCGCTGCACACCGGCCAGCTCACGCCGGGGGGAGTAGGCATCGCCTGCGGTCTGATCCACGGCGGGCTCAACCTGAGCTCGGGGCTGGTCAAGATGCACCGCGGCATCCGCGAGGGCAACCGGGAAGACAAGATCGTAGGCATGCTGGAGGCCGGCATGGGGGCGGCCGCCTTTGCCACCCTGACCGTTCCGGGGCCGTTTCAGGTGCCAGCCCTGGTGGCCAACGGGGCCCTGGCCAGCGTGCGCACCATCTACCAGCACCGCGAGGCGCTCAACGACTGGCGGCTCAACCACAAACGAAAACTGCACGATCTCTGGGAGAAGTTCAAAGACATCTTTCGCGAGGAGAAGAAGACCGAGCATGCGGGTCCCTGAAACCACGATATCCACCCATCGACTGAGCACTCTGCCCCGGCACTCCTGCAGCAGCTGCCGCGACCGGTTCACGCCGGGCACGGCCCTGGACAGCGGCTTGATCAGGCCGCGGTTGTTCGCGCAACCCACCTTCACGGGGGTGGATCGCTCCGATCTCAACCCGGCCATCAGGCCCGGCGACGACTTCTTCGAGCATGCCGTGGGCGGCTATCTGGCCCGCCACCCCATACCCGACGATCAGGCCCGTTTCGGCGTGGACCAGGTGCTGGGCCAGCAGGTAGAAGCCAACCTGAAAGCGCTGATCGAAGAGCTTTCGGTGCGCTCGGGCCCGCCCGGCTCCAACGAGCAGAAGTTGGGCGACTTCTACGCCTCGGGCATGGACACGGTCCGCATCGAGGAGGCCGGCCTCACCCCGCTCCAGCCTTTCTTCGCTCGCATTGACGCCGCTGGCAGCCTGAGCGAGCTGACCGGCGCCGCCGCCGAGCTTCACCGCCACGGCATCCCCGGGCTCTTCAGCTTCGGGGCCTCGGTGGACGTCAAAGACAGCACCCGGGTCATCGCCGAGGCCTTCCAGGGCGGCCTGGGCCTGCCCGACCGCGAGTACTACACCGAGAAAGACGAGGACAAGGCGCGCATCCGCGAGGCCTACCGCGGCCACGTGGCTCGCATGTTCGAGCTGATGGGCCAGGACCCGAGCGCGGCCGACCGAGTGCTGGCGGTGGAGACCCGCCTGGCCGAGGGCTCTCTGTCTCGTGCCGAGATGCGCGACCCGAACGCCCTCTACAACCCCATGACCCGGAGCGATCTGGCGGCGCTCACCCCCAGCCTGGACTGGGACGGTTACTTCGCCGGCCTGGGTCGCCCGGACGTGGACTCGCTCAATGTGGCCACCCCAGGCTTCTTCAGCAAGCTGGAGGAGACGCTCAAACAGGTGCCTCTGGAGGACTGGAAGACCTACTTGAAGTGGCAGACGCTGAATGCTACCGCGCCCTACCTCTCCTCAGCTTTCGAGGATCAGAACTTCGAGTTCAAGGGCAAGCAGATGAAGGGTCTCAAGGCGGCTCCCCCACGCTTCAAGCGGGTGCTTCAGGCGGTGGACGAGGGCCTGGGGGAGGCGCTGGGCCAGAAGTACGTCGAGCGCCACTTCCCGCCCGAGGCCAAAACGAAAGTGCTGGCCATGGTGAAGAACGTCAAGCTGGTGCTGGAGGACAAGCTCGAGCGGTTGCCCTGGATGACCGAGGAGACCCGCCAGCGCGCCCTTGAGAAGCTGGACTCGTTCACCGAGAAGATCGGCTACCCGGACAAATGGACCGACTACACCGGCTTGAGCATCGAGCGCGGGGTCTACGCCGACAACGTGCTGGCCGCCAGTCGCTTTGCGGTGGAGAAACGCCTGGCCAGCGTCGGAGAGCCGGTGGACCGGACCCGCTGGGAGATGACGCCTCCGACCATCAACGCCTATTACCAGCCTGTGGCCAATGAGATCGTTTTCCCGGCCGGCATTCTGGCCGGATCCTACTTCGACGTCAGGGCCGACGACGCCACCAACTACGGGGCCATCGGGGCGGTCATCGGGCACGAGATCGGGCACGGGTTCGATGACGAGGGCGCCCAGTTCGACGCCCGGGGCAACCTGAGCAACTGGTGGACCGAGGAGGATCTGTCCCGCTTCCACCAGCGCACCGCCGGGGTGGCCCGCCAGTTCAGCGAGTTCTCCTACGACGGCATCCCATGCGACGGCAACCTGGTGCTGGGCGAGGCCCTGGCCGACCTGGGCGGTCTGGAGCTGGCCTACGAGGCCTACAAGCTGGCCTCGGAAGGCAAAGCCCCCCGCCCCTCCCCTGACGGATTCAGCGACGACCAGCGCTTCTTCCTGAGCTTTGCCAAGTCGTGGGCCACCAACATGCGACCCGAGTACGCGCGGCTGATCATGCAGACCGATCCCCATCCGCTACCCAAGTTCCGGGTCAACGGCACGCTGGCCAACTTCGAGCCGTTCCACCGGGCCTTCGGGCTGCAGGAAGGCGAGCCGATGGTGCGCCCCGCCGAGCAGCGCAACACGGTCTGGAACTAATTTAGAGCCTTCGTCCTGCAAGCTCGTCCCTACCCCTGCCGGAACCCACCCGAACTGCGAACCGGGGGATCAGTAATCATCCTTGCCGGTCAGCTCCGCCTCGAAGCTGTCCGCCTCCTGGGCGACCCCTTCGGCAAAGGCGGAGAAGGTCTCCAGGTCGGCGTCGGCTGGAATGCGGGAAACGTAAAGCACCAGCTGCTTGGTGCCCTCGGACTGAGGCAAGATGGCCCAACTGCCCAGTTTTGTCTGCAGGCTGTCATCGAGTAAGGTGCGAGCCGCCTCGGCGGGAACCTCCGCCTCGTAAATCCCGGCCGCCGACCATATCTCACGCATCTCGAAGTTGCCCACGCTGAAGGTCCTGGAGCGAACGACCAGCAACTGGGTGCGTTCCCCTTCGGTCTGCATGACCAGCTGGTAGTCACCATCCTCGTCGGTCTTGTAAGACCATTCCAGCTTCTTGAGGACCGCCTCGACGCGCGGGTCGGGCCCAGGGGCCTGAGCCAGCAATGAGCTGGCCAGCACCACGACGAGCAGGAAGCGGAGGCTCAGAGCCATCCCATCATGGTATCGTCGATGCGAGCCTCTTCCAACTTCAGCTGAGAGACCTGAGGCTCGGCCGCCTCCACCGAAGGCTCGACGGCGGCCACCCGCGGAGCGCCCTCGCGGGCCACCAAACCCACGTCTTGAAGGCGAGCGATGGATTCACGGAAGGGATGCAGGTGCTCGGAAGAGCCGGCCTCGAGCAGGGGCCCGAGCAGGTTGACCATCCCCTCAGCCAGGTAGTTGCGCACCAGGTCGTTGACCACCAGGATTTCAGTGGCAACCACGTTGCCCTTGCCGTCGGCTCGAGGCAGCATGCGCAGCGAGATGACGGCCCTCAGAGTGGAAGCGAGCAATATCTGGACGGTCTCTCGAGCGGCACCCTCGAAGGAGTTCAGGATCCACTCAATGGCCCCCACGGTGGTAGGCGAGGCCAGACTCGAGAGGACCAGGTGGCCACTTTCGGCGGCGACCAGCGAGGCATACATCGTCTCGGCATCGCGCAGCTCGCTGAGGGCCACCACATCGGCCTGCTGGCGCAGGGCGTGGTTGAGCGCATCGGCAAAACTGTTGGCGTCGGTGCCAACCTCGCGCTGGCTGACCACGCTCTTCTTGTCCTGGTGGTAGTACTCGATCGGATCCTCGATGGTGAAGATCTGGATCCGACGGGTGGCATTGATGGAATCGACCAGCGAGGCCAGGGTGGTGGTCTTGCCGCTCTGGGGGGGACCGGCCACCAGGATGAGGCCGTCGCGGTGTCCGGCCAGCTGCTCGAGCAGCACCGGCAGGCCCAGGTCGGCCAGGGCAGGCACGCGGGCCGCCAGAGGCTTGAAGACGCCACAAACGCTGCCGCGCTGCAGGTAGGCGTCCAACCGGAAACGCACGCCCAGTGCACTGCAGGCCACGGTCACATCCTTGCGATCGAGCAAGAGCTTGCGATGCTCGGCCGGCATGGCATTCAAGATCAGCGAGCGGCAGTCTTCGGGGCGCAGAATGTGATCGCCGATGGGTACCCACTGGCCATGCAGGCGGGCGACCGAAGGTGAGCCCGTCTTCAATAAAAGCTCGCTGGCCTCGTGCTTGAGCACGACGTAGAGCAAGTCGTCGAGAGAGAAATCGAGATCGGCGGGAGGGGCCAGCTTGTCGGCGCCGTCAGCCGGGGTCGGGGGCGCTGCCGCTGCCGCCGGCTCGCTGGCTTTGATCTGGGAGATCAAGCCGGCCATGGCCGCTAGCTTGTTGTCCAGCTCATCGAGCCTCTCGCGCTCGATTTTCTTGAGCTTGCTCTCCAGGCTATCGAAGCGCTCGACCTCAAGCTCTTTGACGCGGCTCTCGAGCTTCTCGAGCAGATCCAGGTTTTTCAGGCGCGACTCGAGGTCGCCGATTCGCTCAAGCAATTCCGCCGAAGGGGCGGCCGTTGCCCCGTTGCTATCTCGCGACTCGAGCTTGGCCAGGCGCGGCTCGAGCTCGGCGAATCGCTCCTCGAGCTCGAAAGCGGGATTGCGATCAACCCGCTCTTCGAGCTCAGCCAGGCGCACCAGAACGGTGGGATCGGTGGCCGAGGGACCGGGCTCGCCGCTGCCTGCGGGACGCGCCTCCACCTCGGCCAGGCGCTCTTCCAGCTTCTTGACCTGGACGAGGGGATCTTCCTCCTCGGGAACATCCTCCAGGTCGGCCTCGATGGAGGCGACCTGTTTCTTGAGCGTCTTGATCTCTTTCTTGAGCTCGAGCAGCTCTTCCGGGGAAGCTCCCCCTCCTCCTCCTCCACCACCGCCGCCACCGCCTTCGCGGAGGGCCTGGACCACCATCCACAGGTCGTTGACCTGCTCGGAGGTAACCGCGCGGATCTCGGATTTCAGGGCCGCTACCAGCCGCTCGGGAATGCCCTGCAGCGTCTCCAGCCGACTTTCCCTTTCAGGAGGCATGCGAAGCCTGACCTTTCCTTCCGACCTGAGGGCCAGCATACTTTGATCACCGGGCCTCGGGACTTGACTTCAGAGGGCTTTTCGAAGTGCCCCGGCCTTCTCCCTCCCGCCCCCTCAGCCGCCCAGGGCAGCCCAGAGAAGTCGAAAGAAATTTCCCCAGCCAGGGCGGCCCTGGAGAGCGCAAAAGCTTCGGCCAACCTCGAGCAGGTTGCGGTGATTGGCAAACCAGACCGGCGTGGGCCAGACGCGGAAAGGGGCTTCCACCACCGACTTCTCGACCTCGTCGAGCAGGCGGCAATTGTGCACGAAACCTCGCCCTGACACGATGTCCTCCAGAGTATGGCCCGGGTAAGCGCCCCAGCTCAGCTCCATCAGGCCGAAAAGAGCTCCTGTCCAGACGTTGACTCCGATCGAGCCGTAGCGCAGGCGTTCGAGGGCGTGCCGGTAGGCCTGGGGATGGTCTTGCACCGTCTTGGGGTGAATCAAAAGGTTGCAAGACAGGGTTCCCCAGACCCGCTCGTTGCAGAATTCGACCGCTTGCTCGAGGAACGTCTCCGGGTCGCCTGCGTCCAGGGTCACTTCACCCATGGCTCCGCAAAAAAGCTCCTGCGAGCAGACATACTGAGAAGACTCGGGCGTAATGCCGCAGGCCAGCAACCAGGGATTGGTCTCCCCGAAGGCCTCGACCTGAGGGTAAGCGGCACGAAAATCAGCTAACCGCCCCTCGGCACCCGGGTAGTAAGGATAGCGGGTCGGAATGCAAGCCAGATTTTCCTTCAGGCGGCGCAGCAGCTCCTCGCGCAAAGGCCAGCGGCGGGCGGTCACCACGACCTGAGCGGCCACGCAGTTAAAGCCAGCGTTGTTGACCTTCATCGAGGCCAGATGGCGGGCTTGATAGGCCAGATCGGACCGGCTCCAGGGCCCGGGAACCACGATCACGGGGGTGACACAGCCGAGCTCGGAGGTCACCGGAACTCTCACCCGAGGATGGCGTGAAGCTTTGCGGCGTTCGTCCTCGTCTCCCCAGACGATGCGGTCGTGAGTGCGGTCGGAGCCGGTCAGGTGGATCGCCTCCACAGCCGGATGCTCCACCAGGCGGGCCCCCAGCTCGGGGCCACCGTAGACGACGGCCAGAAAGCCATCCGCGATCAGGCTGGCGAAGGCCCGCTCGAACAGGGGCCCCAGGTAATCGTTGACCGGGTTCATCTTGAGCACGACCACCTGGTTGTCCACGAACATCTTGGAGAGAACGTCGGTGGGCCCGATGGAGGAGACGTTGCCGGCGCAGAGGACCAGTCCCAGCTTGACCTGCTCGCCCAGATGGCCCTGAGAGGGAGAATTGAGCCAGACCTCGCCGCGAAAGCCCATCCAAAGGAGCTTTTCCCTGAGCGAGAGGGGCATAACCCGGGCCTTCCAGCGCGCGCCATCCTGACGGATGGGCGTTCGGGGGCGACCTCCCTGCGTGAGCGCCTGCTCGAGCAGGCTCAGGCAGCGCAGGACCAGCGATGGGCCGGTGAGCCATTCCTCCCCCGCCAGCTCGGGCCCGAGCTTCTTTGCGCTACAGCCCGCCTCGACCCACTCGGCCGCCACCTCGAGCACGCCCTGACGGCAGGCGCGCAGATAGCCCAGGCGGCGAGGAAGGTCACAGGCCTCCCAGGCCAGACGGGCGTTCTTGAGACGCTCCATCTTCGCCTCGACAAGGCCGGGATCAGTGGCGGGCAGCGACATAGGCAGGACTCCCACATTGCAGGGGCGCGGCCGAATTTCTGACTGTGCGACGCCCTGGCAGATTGAAGAGGTGCGGGATCCAACACTTTCGTGGTTGGTGGAGTCCTCCTCCGACACCACGAAGGGATTGCGGCCAGACCTCTTGCCGACACTTCGCCGACCGGCCCGCGCCCCCCCCCCGCAGGTCATGGCAGATGTGTCGAATGTCCTATGCCACAGGGCTCCGGCTTTCCGATTCCTTTCAGGCGAAGGCGATAGACTGCCAGCAAGAGGAAGTGGAGCTCATGGCCGAGACAACGAAAAAGACCGAAACCGAAGCGATCGCAAGTAGCATCGCCAACACCAATCTCAGCAAGATCGGGTTTGAAGTGTACCAGCCCAACCGTTCGGGCTCCAGCTTCACCCACCGGCTCGAAGAGGACGACGCGGCTCCCGAGGAGGCCTTCCTGGAAGCCTGGGTCAACGCGGGCACCCCTGACTTCAACGCCAACTCCATCCCGCAGGCCGATGAGCTGGCCCGCCGCTACGGATTCAACGCCCCCCTCATCAACGGTAACCTGATGCGCATGCTCTACACCCCCGAGTCGGAGAGCTGAGCAGGGTCAACGCGCCGGGATGAGGAAAGCCAGACGGCGATGGCCGATCTGCCCCCCGAGATGCTGGGGATCCTGGGTGAGCTGAAGAACGAAGGCAAGGTCGATTCGTCTGGGATCTTCACGCTGGACCTGAGCAAGGCCATCGACAAGCTTTCCGTCTACCAGCTTCCTCAACAGTACTTCTACATCCCCAAGATGGTGCAGGCCGCGGTGGCGGGCGGGGCCTCCTTCGTGCAGATCAAGATCAACGAGACCAGGGTGCTGATCGAGTTTGACGGGCACTCCTACGGCGAGGACGAGTTGCGCAACCTGTTCTCCTACCTGTTCAGCGAGAAGGACTCCGTGCATCATCGCCATCGTCGCCACATGGCCACGGCCATCAACACGGCCGTGGCCCTGGAGGCGCGGGCGGTTCGCATCGAGTCGGGCCCAGGAGACGCGGTTGTGCGCCAGCGCTGGCTGGCCCACAACCACAACGAGATCCAGAAGGTGGAGAAGCCCTGGCCGGCCCACGAGGTGCGCACGAGATTCCTGCTTTATCGAAGCCTGGCTGACATGTCCAGCAAGTGGTGGCACACCGCCGGCAAGGTGGACGTGATCGACCTTTTGACCAGGCATCAGCGAGCCATGACCCCCGAGCAGCAAGAGCTGCTCGCCCGAGTGCCCTACTGCCCCATCCCGGTCTTCCTCAACGGACGTCGGCTCAACTTCCCCCGCTTCGGCGAGCCAGTTTTCGGGATTGGGCTCGATCGTCTGCTCAACTCCCGTAATTATAGCGGCGGGAGGGTCCACCGCCAACACCACCTGGTGGAGCGTTACATCAGCCTCAACCAGGCTGGCCCTCCCCAGTTGGGAGCCCCCATCAGCACGGCCAGCCACACCGAGACGGCGGTTCTGGAGCCAGGGGAGGCCCCCTGTCCGGCTCTGCTGGCCCTGGAGATGGGCCTGTACCAGCACGAGAAGCTGGCCCGGCTCGTTTTCGTGCTCGACGGCGTGATCGTGGGTCAGAAGGCGGTGCGCACCGACACTTACGGAGCCGTGGGAGTGGTGGGAGCGGAGGGTCTGAGCTTTGACCTCTCCCAGTTCAGCATCGCCGAGGACGAGCGCTTTCAGGACCGACTGGCCTGGCTCAAGACCCAGTTTCGCGAGCTGCACGAGCGACTCCAGAAGAAAGCCGAGAATGGCGATTTGAGCCAGATTCCTTCCGACCTGCTGCAGGCCCGCCTCACCTGGTAGCCAATCTCTCCAGGTGAGCATGTTCCGGGCCCTGAGGCACCGCGACTACCGCCTGTTCTGGGTGGGCCAGACCATCTCCCAGTTGGGGGGCTGGATGCAGACGGTGGGCCTGGCCTGGCTGGTGTTGGAGCTGACCGACTCACCTTTCATGCTGGGACTGATCTTTACGTTGCAGTATGCTCCCCACCTGTTCGTGTCGCTTCCTGCCGGAGCCCTGGCCGACCGCTTTCCCAAGCGCAAGCTGGTGCTGGCCACCAACCTGGCTCTGGCGCTGGTCTCCTTCACGCTAGCTCTGCTACTGCACCTGGATCGGGTTCAATTCTGGCATGTGGCTCTACTCACCGGTCTGACCGGCCTGATCGGCTCCCTGGAGGTCCCCGCCCGCCACTCCTACCAGATCGTGCTGGTGGGGCGGCACGACCTGATGAACGCAGTGGCGCTCAACTCGGCCAGCTTCAACCTGGCCCGCATCGCCGGCCCGGCCCTGGCCGGAGTGCTGATCGCTCGGATGGGGGTGGAGCCGACCTTCCTCCTCAACGCGCTCAGCTTCCTGCCCCTGATCTGCGCACTTCTCCTCATTCGTTCCCCCGGACTGCCCGAAGGGCATCACCTGAGCGTGCTGACCGAGGTCAAAGAGGGCTTGAGCTACGCCTGGAAGACCCCCCAGGTCTCCATCCCCCTGCGATTGATGCTGGTCATCAGCGTCTGCGTCATCAATCACACCGTACTGGTGCCGCTCTTGGCCCGAGACGTGCTGCACGGCGGCCCCGAAGCGGTGGGCTGGCTGTTTGCTGCGCTGGGAGTGGGGGCCCTGGCGGGCGGACTGCTGGTGGCTGCGGAGGTGCGCCAGCGGCCGGCCATCCTGTCCCTGGCCCTGACCGCGCTGCTGCTCTCGGCGCTTTATGCGGCTGTGGCCCCGGTGCGCATGCTGGCGTCAGCCATGGCCTTGCTGTTTTTTCTCGGCTTCGTGCAGATCCGATTCACGGTGGGCTGCAACAGCATCTTGCAGGTGGTGACACCCGACCCCCTGCGGGGGCGAGTATTGAGCCTCTACTCGCTGGTATTCCTGGGCTCCACACCTGTCGGCTCGCTCGTGAGCGGGCTGGTGGCCCAGGCCTGGGGAGTGGCCGCTGCCTACGCCCTGGGCGGCCTGGTGGCGGCGCTGGCGGTGCTGGCCCTGAGCCCGGCCCTGCAGACGCTGAGCCGGGTGCGCCGCCGGCGCCGCTCGCTGCGAGTGACCGTGAGAAGCTAGCCCAGCAACCCTGCCCCCCGCAGCTTGAGGCGCCAGTTGACCGAGCGCAGGCAGTCGCGCAGGGACTCGTCCACCTTCTGCACTCTCTCGGCGCCGAACAACACCTGCCCGAGCACGTCGGCCGTCCAGCAGGGGTCGCCCAGGCAGGCCAGCTCCTCGACTGCCAGAGCGGGACTCTCCGAGCGCAGCAGCAACACCACCCTGCGCCGGCGAGCCTGGCGCAGGGCGGCCAGGGCCAGCTCGGCGGTCAGGGTTGCGTCCACCACCAGCGAATCTGCTTCCACGGCTTCGGCGGTGGGCTCGAGGTGCTCGGCCGGGGCGGTGAGGTAGTCGGCGGTGGTGTCGGGAGGACGCTCGGCACAGAGCACGGTGACGCCCTCCAGGCGCTCCAGGAAGTCGGCCGTCAGGCGCGAGCGCTGGCGAAAGTCGGGACAGGCCACCAGAGTGAGACCCGCTCCGGTGAGATTTCCCGGGTCGCTCAGGCGCGAAGGAAGCTCGCCCTCCAGAGTCAGCACCATCATCCCTGGACGGTAGGCCAGAGTGCAGCGGAGCTCCCGCCCGTCGTGGACCAGCCCGATGCGGCCCCGGGCGGGGCGGTCGATCTCAGCCGTCAAGCCGGCCATCGTCAGCAAGCGGGCCAGGATGGGCCCCCGCACGTGGGCGGGGGGGGTCATCACCACGTGCAGCCTGCCGCCGACCCGATACTCGACCCGGTCGGTCAGCCGGATGGAGGTGGCCCCGTCGTTGATGGCCTGAGACAAGATCAGGTTGACCACGCGCACGATGGGAGCCTCGTCCACCAGGTCCTTGAGCTTGTCCAGCGCGATCTCCTCGCCGTCTACGGGGCCGAAGTCCTGGGCCGAGATGTCCTTCACGGTCTGCTCCACCTCCAGCGGCTGGGCGAAGTGAGAGGTCGCCTGCTGCACCCTCTCGCTCTCATCCACCAGCACGAAGGCCGTGAAGGCGGTGAGCAATCCGAAGCGCACGGCCATTTCGGTGATCTCGCGCGCTGAGCCCTGGCCGAGGCGGAGCCGATCCTCCAGGGCCCGGACGCGCTCCCGGGCCCACAGCAAGGGCAATCCGGAGCCTTCCAGCGGGGTGGGCTCGAGCAGGGCGCGATACTCCTGGCCGGAGTGAGCCCAGCGGCCCACCACCTCCACCGGACCCTCCCCCAGGCGACGGCCGGCCAGCAGGGTGGGCCGGGCCGCGAAGAGATCGCCCGGGCGCGAGGGCGAGAGGCTTTCGGGCAGGTAGTTGAGTCCCCGGTCGACCAGCCGCAGATCGGTCACGACGGCCCGCGACGTCTCCTGCTCCAGGCGACCCAGCGCCGCCGGCAGCTCGTGGCCGTGCGAGAGCAGCTCGCAGGTGGCCCGGGAGATCTGGGCCAGCTCGCGCAGGAAGGCGTCGTTGACGCTCGAGCCCAGCCCCAGCGTGAAGATGCGGCAGGGAAGCTCCTGGCGACGGAGCCGGTCGTAGATCTTGGGCTCGTTGCCCACCATCCCATCGGTGAGCAGCACCGCGCACAGCAGTCGGCCCGGCTCGCTCTTGTAGGTGAGCAGCCGCTCCAGGGCGGGGAGGATCTCGGTTCCTCCCTCCGAGCGCACCGAATCGAGCCAGCGAAAGGCAGCCCCGCGCTGATCCAGCCCCCAGAAGCGGTCGCCTCCAAAGCTCTCCAGACGGTCATTGAAGGAAAGGATGGCGAAACGCTCGCCGGGCTGAAGCTGGTCCAGAAAGCCGGCCACCGCCTGGCAGGCGGTCTGCATGGTATGAGTGCCCATGCTGGCAGAGCGGTCGAGCAAGAACACCACGTCGCGCGGCTGGCCGTGGGCCGGAAAGTGGGCCGGAGGCACCAGGCTGAGCAGAAAGTGCTCCCCTTCGGTGTAGAGGGCGGCCACCGGCTCCTGGCTCTCGAGCTGAAAGCGCAGCACGAAGTCGCGGTTGAGCAGCTCACGCTGGCGCGACAGCTGCACCACGGTGAAGTCGTCCTCGAAATGGGTGGCGATGCAGTGCTGGCTGGATAAAATCCGGTCGGCCCGGCCCTGCAGCTCGACCCTCAAATCGAGCCTGGTGTCGGCGTGCACCCCGGCCGGCAGACGCGGGGCGGCCGTCGCCCCGTCGTCAGCGTAGCGGGGCGCCACCACCAGGGGGCAGCGAAAGACGGTCTCGGACTGGTGCTGCTCGAGCCATTCAGCATACTCCAGTCGCACCTCGACCCGCTCGCCGACCTGCAGGTTGCCCACCCGGGCGATCAGGACGTTGTCGCGGTTGAGCTCGAGCAAGGCGGCCCGATGCCCGGCCTGAAGGCCCTGCACGAACGTCTGGCGGGCCTGAGCCCGCTCGCGCACCTGGCCGGTCAGCACCCGCTCGCCCACCCGCATCTCGAAGGCGTGCACCGCCGCTCGGGCGCTCACCGGGAAAAGGTAGGAAACGTCCAGAGCCTCCCCGGTCGGATTCTCGAACACCATCTCCAGCTCGACCCGAGCCAGCGGGCCGGCAAGGCGGGCCCGGACGCTCAGAGCGCGCAGCGGCAGCTCCTCGCCCAGGACCTCGGCACCCAATTCCAGGCAGCGCGCCACGAACTCGGGAGACACCCGCACCGGCTCGATCTCCCAGCCGGTGATCAGGCGGATGTCGTCGATGGCGATCAGGTCTTGCGGATGCACCATCCCCAGCTTCAGCCGGTCGTTCTCCAGGCCGAGCGGCACCACTTTGTAGCGCTCCATCAGGTGCTCGGGCAGCAGGCGCATCAGCTCGTCGGGGGGTCGGGCCTCGGTAGTGGCGCGAACTCCCATCAGAAAGCCTGGCACAGGCACCGGGCCCGGCCAGGGCTCATCGAACAGGGACACGAGATCGTCGGACATGGCTTCTTCCTCCCTGGAATTTGCCGCGCGGCCCGTGCCCCACGCAGGGCACGGTCCGCGCGCCTATTGAAAGAGCCTGCTCCCGGGCGCGGGAGCCCGGGAGTCAGGCCGAAGGCTCCTGGGAGCAACCCTGCCATCTGGTTCCGCCGGATGCAGGCCGTATGCCAGGGCTTCGCCCTCCCCGCCGCGCCCGGGGGCGGACTCGAGCTCTCAGGCTGACCGGTAGCGCCCCTCGCGCCAGCGCTTGAAGTCTTGCAGGTCGAGCGCGATCGTGCGGCACACGTAGCCGAACACGTCCTCGAGGCTGTCTCGCCCGCGCAGGAAGTCTCCGAGATGGGTGGAGGCGGTGGTGTAGTTCAGGGCGCTCAGGGCCAGGGTGACCGAGCCATAGGCCGGCCCGCGGCACTCGCCGATGAAGTAGGCCCAAACAAGGGCGGGGAGGGAGGTGACCTCTTCGGCCAGGGGCTCGAGCCGGCCGCCCGGCTCGAGCGTGGGCTCGAGCAGCGTGCGCGCCTGGTGCAGTTGGCGCAACAGGGCGTCGCGGTCATTGAGCAGGCGCGGGGCCAGCTTCACCGCGGTCTTCCAGGTGTGGCTCTTGGGCTCCGGCATTCTCTCGACCTCCCCGACCGTCTTCGCTTGTCAGCTTACCAGGGTCAGGGCCGGGAGACGGAGGGGGGAATCCCTCGGGGGCCGGTAGGGTAAACCCTACGGCGGGGACTTGCTTTGAGGCAGCAAGGGTGCGCCTCATGAGGCGCGATTGGCGTGCCTCACGCTGCGGGGAGGATTATACTCCCCCGCATAGACTGTGCGATGAATTCTCAACAGGTTGAACTTCGTCGCATCGCCCGTGCCACAACACTTTGGGAGCGGTTCGAAACAAGTTTCTCACCGCCCGTTACGTGGCACGGTCAATGCGACGAAGTTTAGAGGGGGAACTCGAGCACGAAGGTGGATCCGTGCGGGTGGGCGCGCTCATGGAACAGGCGCCCCCCATGGGCCCGGGCCACCAGCCGGCAAAAGTAGAGCCCCAGGCCGAGCTGCTGGCGGCCGCCACCGGCCACCACCGAGAACTTCTCGAACAGGCGGCCCACCTGGTCTTCGGGGATGCCGGGGCCCTGGTCGCGCACCTCCAGCCGAGCCAGGTGGCCGCCGTAGCGCACCTCCACCTCGACCCGCCCCCCGCCATACTTGCGGGCGTTGCTGAGCAGGTTCTCGAGCGCCCGACCCAGCAGGCGGGTATCCCAGTGGCCAGCGGGCTCCTGGTCGGGCAGGTCCAGCAGCAGCCGGCCCTCGGGGAAGTGGGGGGCCATCCAGGGCGACTCCACCAGGTCGCGCACCAGCTTGCTCAGAGTGGTCTCTTCCAGGTGCAGGGCCAGCTGGCCGTGCTCCATGCAGGCGGTGGTCAACAGCTCGTCCACCAGGCTGTCCACCCGGTGCAGCTGGCCGGCCAGCACCTCCAGGTCCTCGGGGCGGGGGTCGCGTTGGAGCAGCTCGAGATACATCCGCATGGTGGCCACCGGAGTGCGCAGATCGTGCACCAGCAGGCGAGTGAGCTCCTCGCGCCGCTCGATCTCGGCCGCCAGCTCGTCTTGCTGGCTCTTGATGCGCAACATGGAGCGGGCCCGGGCCCGCAGCTCGGCGCCGGCCACGGGCTTGTTCACGAACTCGTCGGCTCCCGAGTCGAGCCCCTTGACCAGGTCCTCGCGCCGGTTCAGGGCCGTGACCAGAATGACCGGAATGCGCTTAAGCCGGGCATCGGCCTTGAACTGCCGGCACAGCTCAAGACCCGTGATGCCCGGCATACAGACATCCATCAGCACCAGGTCCGGGGCCAGCTCCAGGGCCCGCTCCAGGCCCCGGGCCGGGCTGTCGGCCTGCTCGATGCGATACCCCTCGCGCATCAGCTGCATCTGCAGGGTCTCGCGCGAGGCCCGCTCGTCGTCGATGATCAACACGGTGGGCCGGCCCATTGCGGGGAGCTTCCTGTCGGCTCGCGAAGACCCTCCCGTGAATCTAGAGCGCCAACTCGAGCAGCTGACCCGAGACCTCGAGGCCCTGCAGGCGGAGCAGCGGCGCGACCGCGAGGAGCTGACCCGCGCCCTGCGGGCCCAGAGCGAGTTTCTGGCCAGCACCACCCATGAGCTGCGAAGCCCGCTGCACACCGTGCTGGGCATGTCGGAGGCACTGCTGGAAGAAGACCTGGGACCGCTCAACCAGGCCCAGCGCAACACGCTGGAGACTATCTATCAAAGTGGGCGCCACCTGCTGGGATTGATCGACGACCTGCTCGATCTCTCGCGCCTGGAGGCCGGCAAGCTGCGTCTGGAGTGCCGCCACCTGAACGTGGCCAACCTGTGCCGGGGGACGCTGGAGCTATTGGACAGCGACTCGGTGACGCTGGAAGTGGAGGAGTCGCTGGAAGTCTGGGCCGACGAGGGGCGGCTCAAGCAGATTCTGGTCAACCTGGTCAGCAACGCCCTCAAGGCCAGCGGGGCAGCCCACCTGACGGTGGCTCGTGACCGGGAGCGCGAGGCGGTGCGCTTCAGCGTGTCCGACCAGGGCCCCGGCATCGCCCGCGAGGACTTCTCGCGCCTGTTCGTTCCCTTCGGCCAGCTCGATCAGAGCCAGCCGGGCACCGGCCTGGGGCTGATGATGGTGCAGCGGCTGGCCGAGCTCTCGGGCGGCAGCGTGACGGTGGAGAGCCAGCCCGGCCAGGGAAGCCGCTTCAGCGTGGCCCTGCCGCTCTCGCCGCGCCCCACGACGCTGGAGCCGGGCGCCCCCGCGGGAGGCCGGCGGGTGCTGGTGATCGACGACAATCCGGTTGATCGGGTCTTCTTCTCCGGCCTGCTGCGCCGGGCCGGCTGCCGGGTGGAGCAGGCCGAGGACGCCATCGTGGGGCTGGAGATGGCTCGCTCGAGCCTGCCCGAGGTGCTGCTGGTGGATCTTCGCATGCCGCGCCTGGGCGGCCTCGACGCCATCCGGCTGTTGCGCGCCGATCCGCGCATGACCCACAGTCGCATTCTGGCGGTATCGGGGTTGACGGTGCCGGGCACCCGGGAGGCATGCCTGGCGGCCGGGGCCCACGCTTACCTGGAAAAGCCGGTCAATCCAGAAGAGCTGCTCGAGCTGGTTCAGGCCAGCAGCTGGTAGCGCCGGGCCGCCTCCAGGGCCTCGGCCAGGTTGCGCACTCCCAGGCGAGCGAAGATCTCGGTGCGGTGCTTCTCCACTGTCTTGGTGCTGAGGGCCAGCTGGTCGGCGATCTCTTTGCTACGCAGCCCCCGGGCGGCCATCAGGAGGATCTCGAGCTGGCGGGCCGAGAGCTCGGGCGGCTCGGCCCCGCGCAGCGACTCGGCCAGGGCCATGGCGGCGTGGGAGTCGTAATAGCTGCCGCCCGTGCCCACCTGGCGCAGGGCCCGCACGATCTCCTGGGCGGGCGCGGTCTTGCTCAGGTAGCCGCGCACTCCGGCCCGCACCAGCAGCTGCACTTCGCGGGAGCGCACCAGGCTGGAGACGATCACCACCCCCTGATCAGGGCGGGCAGCCAGCAACCGAACGGCCGTCTCCAACCCCCCGATTCCGGGCAGGTGCAGGTCGAGAGTCACCAGGGTGGGCGCCAGGCGCCCCACCAGCTCGAGGGCTTCCTCTCCGGTTCCGGCCTGACCCACCACGCTCAGGTCAGGCTCGCTGTCGAGCAGCCGGGTGAGCCCCTGGCGCAGCACCTCATGATCGTCTACCAGCAAAACGCTGATCATGCGGTCATGATAGGTCAGGGATCAGAGATTTCCTTTGCCGCTGCAGAAATAGCATTTACCGGTGGCGTTGCACATGCTGCAGTCGCGTCCCGTGCCCGAGCAGGTCCAGCACTTGCCCGAGCCCGAGCAACGCTCACACGCGCCGGCCAGGACCGGCAGGCAGAGCAGGGCCAGGATCAGGAAAAGAAAGAACATGGATCGCATCCATCGGGGCTCCTTTTGTTCAGGCTACCCGATAGAGGATCCCACCCGTCAGAAAGTTCAGGAGGGGAGAAAACTATTTAGGAAGGGCGCACTCTTCCTTTTTCTGCTCTTTGTCGCTGAAGAACATGATGTGGGCTTGCTGCACCGACTCCATCGCCCCGCCGATGACGAAGCCGGACAGCCCGCCGTCGGAATACATGAAGCCGCGCAGGCCCTCCTTGATGAAGGCAGCGGGCACCGCGCCCATGGCGTTGCGGTACTTCTCGTCGATGGGGCCGCGAGCAAGGCCGGTACGAATTCCAACCCACTCCATGCCCTTGCCCGAGTCCTCGGCCAGGTTGCGGAAGAACTGGGAGAAGCGCGGTCCGAAGAACGGCCCCACGGCGCCTGCAAGGCCGGCGCCCAGGGCGGCCATGGGAACGGTGGTGGGGGCGAAGCCGATGGCGGCCAGGCCCGCTCCCGTGGCGGCCCCCACGCCGGCGCCGATGAGGGCGCGCTGCCAGCCCTTCTCGCAGCGTGCTCCGGCGGCGGCGCCGATGCCTCCGGCCACCTTGGCCGGGCCGTCGATGAAGAAGGCGGAGATCATGGTGGCGTTGCCGCCGGCGTCACGGATCTCCGAGCGACCGTCCGAGCGGATGGTCTGGAAGCCACCCAGCAGCCCACCCAGCACGCCGGCATTGACCAGCGGCTGGCCGCTCATGGCGCCCACGGCCGTTCCCAGCGCGGCTCCCACGGCGGTGCCGCAGATGACGCCGAGCACCTGGCTACCGGTCTTGTTCTGCACGAACGAGCCGGTCAGGGCCGAGCCCGCCCCGGCCACCACGCCGGCCGGACCCATTAAATAGAAACCTTCCGTGCCTCCCTGAAAGAAGGCCTGAAAGTAGTTGGCCGACTTGAAGTTGCCGGCAGTCGACTCCCGCGCCGAGGTATAGTCGTCCATCCAGGCGACGGCTTTCTCGACGGGATTCCTGGGAGGTTCTGGACAGGGGGCGGTAAGAGAGGAGGTCACGGTCGGCGTGATCAGCATGGCTTCATTCTAACAAAGCTGATCCTTCAGAGATTAAGTAAATTGTTAATGCCTGGCCAGGCGGTCAAGGTTCCCTCAAGGTTTGCTCAATGTCTCCTCAAGGTTGCCCTCTGAAGGCTGCCCAGGGGGAAGGCCTTGACTCCGTGGGCCGACTCGCGAACCGGGTCCTTGCCAAAGGACTGCATCTCCAGCTTGAGCTGTTCGCCCTCGAGCTCATAGCGGGCCGTGATCCGGCTGCGGCCCACCTCGAACTGGCTCGTCAGCACCCCGTCCTGATAGTAGGAGTCGATCAGGATGCCGTTCTTCTCATCCACCAGGTAGTGGCCTCGGGACGGATCCACCGGCACCAGCTCGTAGGGGCGCTCGGGCTGCCCATGGTAGCGCAACGACCAGCTGTACCTGCCCTGCCCGCGGGGCTGGATGTCGAGCTCCACGCCCACCCTGTCGGTGCCCGGAACGCCGGTGACGCTCATCTCGCCCACCCAGCGGCCCACCCACCCCTGCGGGAAGGGGCTGCCCACCGCCTTGAGCAGCTGGGCTCGCGTGGGGGGAACGAACTCGGGCGGCGAAGAGGGGACGAACCGGTCGGGGGAACGCTCGGAGGACGCCTGAAGGGGCAGGCGCGCGAGCGAGGGAGCCGAACTGACCAGGCCGATCATCACGGATCGATTCTGGAGGAAGGGCCTCAAAGCGACCTGAAAGATGACCTTAGGTGAACGGATTCAGCAAGCCCGCAAAGAGCACGGCTATCGGCACCAGGACCTGGCGGTGGCGCTGTTGACCACCCCCGCTGCGGTCGAGCGCATGGAGCAAGACCTGGAGGCCGAGATCCCGGTGGTGGCCATCGAAGTCCTGGCCCACCTGACCGGTTACGGTAGCTCGGGCGACTTCCTGGCCAAGTGCGAGAACTACTGCGTCGACCCCGACCGTAACATGCTGTTGGTCGGCGGGCGCCATTGAACAACCTGCAGCTGAGCGAGATTCGGGAGATCTTTCTGGTCCACCGAAAATGGCTGGAGAGCGAGGGGGCCGAAGGGCGCAAGGCCGAGTTGGAGCCTTTTCACCTCTACGGCCCTCCCCTGCGCGGATTCGACTTCAGCCAGGCTCGCATGGCCGGTTGCCAGATGCCGCTGGCCGATCTGCGCTACGCCCTGATGGTGGGCACTGATCTGGAGAAGGCAGTGTTGCAGGGCCTGGAAGGCTATCAGATCGGGCTGACCTCGGCCAATCTGCGCCAGGCCAACCTGCGGGGGGCCTTTCTGGTGGAAGCGATCGCTCTGGGCACAAACTTCGAGCGCGCCGACCTGCGCGAGGCCAGTCTGGCCCGAGCCGACCTGCGGCGGGCCAACTTCAGCCGCTCCGACCTGCGCGAGGCCAATCTGTCCGAAGCCCAGTGCCAGGACGCTCGCTTTGATCGGGCCGACATGACCGAGGCCAACCTGCTCGAGTGCGATCTGCGCGGAGCCAGCCTGGAAGGGGCTATCCTGGCCCGGGCCCTGCTGGCGCGCACCAATCTATCGGGGGCCAACCTGCGCGTTGCCGACCTGCGCCAGGCTCAGATCGGCAACGCCCAGCTGGTGGGGGCCGACCTGCGGGGGGCGCGGCTGGAGGGGGCGATCTACGAGCGGAAGGCGCTGCTGGCGGCCCAGCTCGATGAGCCGATCCGCAAGAGCCTGGAGGGAGGGCGGTCTCAGCGGTAGGAGTGCTGAGGGCTCAATCGATTTCGGGAATGCCGTCAAAAAGGGCTGTCATCTCGATGACCAGGCCCGGGAAGTTGAGGCACTCATGGCGGTCGCCCTCAGCGAGAGTGACTTCCAGTCGATAGACCCCGTCCGCGAGATGATACAGCTCCAGGGTGCGAGCGAAAGGATCAAGCATCCAGTAATGCTCAACGCCGCAGGAGGCGTAGATGCCGAGCTTGATGGTGCGATCACGCCCGGCAGTCGAGCGGCTGAGAATTTCCACCACCAGATGGGGCGCCCCCTCGATGGCACGGCTGCTGACCAGGGGGGCCTGCTCGGTCGTCAAGAAGACCAGGTCGGGCTGCACGGGGGTAGCCCCCGGCATGAGAACGTCCACGGGAGCGTGAAAGATCTGACCCTTGCCTTGAGCTTGCAACGGGTAGAAAAGAACCAGCAGGCGCACGGACAGGGTCTGATGGTAGGGGCTCGGAGCGGGGGTCACGTAGAGCTTGCCATCCAAGACCTCATAGCGCTTGCCGTCCTCGGGTAAGGCTCGATAGTCCTCGTAAGTCCATTGCCTACCCTCGTCAAGCCGCAACGTCATTGAGAATGCTTCTATCCAGGCAGGGTGAACCCTTTCATAGCGACCTTGCCGGGCGCCCGGAGATCGCACGAAGGAGGTGAGCTCAGTCGGCCCAGTTCACCGTCGTGGTAAGTCTTGCTCACCGGCCTGTGAGCTCCCGATGAAAACGAGCTGGCCCGGGCGGTCGTCGTCGCCTGGATCCAGGGAACGGCCGCCCCGCGCTGAAGAATTCACCACCGGTGAGCCTGCAAACCCTGCTCCAGCCGATGCTGATCGGCGAGGTCAAGATCGATCCTCCGCTCTTCCTGGCCCCCATGGCCGGGCAGACCAATCATCCCTTTCGGCGCCTGGTGCGCGAGCTGGGCGGGGTGGGGCTGGTGTGCACCGAGCTGATCTCGAGCATGGCCATCCACTACAAGAGCAAGCGCACCTTCACCATGTTCGACTGGCACGCCACCGAGCGTCCGGTGGCCGTGCAGCTCTTCGGGGGCGACCCGGCGGTGATGGCCGAGGCGGCCCGCATGGTGGAGGAGCGTGGCGCGGACATCGTGGACATCAACATGGGCTGCTGGGTGCCCAAGGTGGCCAGAGGAGGAGCGGGGGCCGTCCTGCTGCGAGACGTGTGCACGGCCGCCAGCGTCGTGGAAGCGGTGGTGCGGGCGGTCAAGATTCCGGTCACGGTCAAGATTCGCAGCGGCTGGACGCCCGAGGAGATCACCGCCGTGCCCTTCGCGCGCGCCGCTGCCGAGTGCGGGGTAAAGGCCATCGCGGTGCACGGCCGCACGGCCAGCCAGGGATTTTCGGGCCTGCCCGACTGGTCCATCATCCGCCAGGTCAAGGAGGCGGTGGGAGACCTGTCGGTCATCGGCAACGGCGACGTGACCAGCGCCGCCCTCACCGTGCAGATGCTGGAGGAGACGGGCTGCGACGGGGTGATGATCGGGCGGGCGGCGCTGGGAAATCCGTGGATCTTTCGCGACATCATGCAAGAGCTCACCACGGGACTGGCTCCCCCTGCCCCCTCACCGGGCGAGCGAGCCCGGGCCGCCCTGCGCCACGCCCGGCTGGCCCTGGAAACGCTGGACCTGCCCCCGGGCCAGATCGTGCGCGAGCTGCGCGGGCAGCTGACCAAGTATCACCTGGGAACGAGAGGAGCGGCCAAAATTCGCGAGGGGATGTTTCGCGCCAACACGCTGGCCGATATCGAGGCGCTGCTGGCGCCGATCGCCTCGCAACCCTGATCAGCGAATTCTCGGATTGATCCGCCGGGCCGTCGCTGCTATAGTGTTCGGTGATCCGATGCAAGTAGGGAGCTACCAGGTCGATTTCCTCTCCGATGGGGACTTTGCGCTCGATGGCGGGGCCATGTTCGGCGTGATTCCATATCCTCTGTGGAGCAAGAGCCATCCGCCCGATGAGCGGTTTCGCATTGCCATGGCTACTCGCTGCCTTTTGCTGCGTGGACAAGGACGCATCATCGTGGTGGACAGTGGAAACGGCGACAAGCTCAGCGCCAAGCAGCAGGAAATCTATAAAATCGAGCCCACCAGCGGGCGCCTGCTGGCCTCGCTGGCCCGCTTCGGCCTCACGGGCGAGGATGTGACCGATGTGCTGCTCACCCACCTCCACTTTGACCACGCCGGCGGTCTGACGAAGTCGGGGGACCTGCGGCTGACTTTCCCGAGAGCCCGCCACTACGTGCAGAGGGAGCACTACGCCTGGGCCTGCAGGCCAAGTCTCAAAGACCGGGCCAGCTTCATGCCCGAGAACTACGAGCCGGTGCGTGAGGCGGGGCTGCTCGAGCTGCTCGACGGCCCCGAGAAGCTCTTCCCGGACCTGGAGCTGATGCTCTTCCACGGCCATACCCGCGCCCTCCAGGGCCTGCTCATCCAGGGCGACCCCTGCCTGTTCTACCCCAGCGATCTGGTGCCCACCTCGGGCCACGTGCGGCTGGCCTTCGGCATGGGCTATGACAATTTTCCCCTGACCACCCTCGAGGAGAAGCAAACCTGGTTGCCGCGGGCCGCTCGCGAGCGCTGGCGGGTGGTGTTCGAGCACGATGCCCGGGTCGAGTGGGCCTGCCTGGACGAGAAGAACGGCGACTTCGCGCTGGCCACTCCGGTAGAGGTGGCCCGGTGATCCGCAAAGTCTACCGCTTCCTGGCCTCCATCAAGCTGGCCGTGGTGCTGCTCCTGGCCCTGGCCATCATCCTGGGCGTGGCCACGTTCTACGAATCGCTCTACGACAGCAAGACGGCTCAGCATCTTGTGTACAACAGCCCGTGGTTTGCGCTGTTCCTGGCCACGCTGTTCATCAACGTGTTCTGCGCCACCATCATCCGCTACCCCTGGAAGGCTTACCAGACGGGATTCGTCATCACCCATGTGGGTATTCTGACCATCCTGGTAGGATCGATGGTCACCATGCTCTACGGGATCGACGGCCAGATGGCCATCGAGGAAGGCTCCTCCTCCGAGCGGGTGACGCTGGACGCCCCGGTGCTGCTGTTTGGCACCGAAGCCACCTCTCTTAAGGAGATTGCGGCCGAATTCCGCTGGAGCCCCCCCCGAGAGGACCGCCCCTACCGCTACGATCTGGGCAAGGGCATCACGGCGGTGGTGGACGGATACTACCACCACAGCCTGGCCGAGCCGGTCTACCTGGCCGCCCCCGGCGGCGAGCCGGCCATCAAGCTCGAGTTCACCAGCTCTCGATTCGGCTCGCTGGACAACTGGCTCACCCCCTCGATGGGAGTGGTGACGCTGGGCCCGGCCACGGCCCGGCTGCAAGCTCTATCGGAGAACGAGTCCCTCCCGGCGGCCACCCTCGACCAGGGTGAGCTCGGCGACCTGCAGCTGCTGGTCAGCGAGCAGCCTTTTCTGCTGCCGGTCAAGCCGCTCTTGAAGAGCCCGCGGCGCTTGCAGGGCACGCCCTACACGGTCAAGGTGATCCGCTACCTGCCCATGGCGGTGGTGCGCGACAACAAGCTGGTCAATGGCGGCAAGCAGCCGCGCAACCCCTGCGTCGAGCTGGAGATCAGCAACGCCAAAGGGGACAAAGAACGGTTCTACCTCTTCTCCAACCTGCCCAACCTGAACACCAAGTTCCAGCAGACCGGTCCGGACTTCCGGGTGCGGGCGCTCTACAACTTCAGCCCGGAGAACTCGGTCGAGGACGGCCACGCCCACCAGCAGAAGGCCCCCAGACGCCACCTCGACCTCTATCTCACCCCGGACGGGAAGCTCTTCTACCAGTTAGAGAACGGCAAGCAGGGCCAGTTCGTCCCCGGCCAGCCCGTCAGCCCGGGCTGGATGGACATCCAGCTCACCGCCCGCGAGGTGCTGCCCTCCTCGCGCAAGGAAACGGTCTACCGCGAGTTCAAGCTGCCCAAGGACCAGAAGGACGGACCTCCTCCGGCCATCCGCGTGAAGCTGGAGGGCTCGCAATCGGCCAACCCCTTCTGGCTGCAGTACGGCGATGTGCGCGAAATTAAAGATGCGAGCGGCAAGCCGGCCTGGTTCGGTTACGCGTTCAAGACGGTGCCGGTGGGCGTCAAGCTCGAATTGCTCGACTTCGAGATCGGCTACGATCCGGGCACCACCAATCCGGCCAGCTATAAGAGCAAGGTGCGGGTGGACGGCCAGGAGCACATCATCCAGATGAACGAGCCTCTGCACCGCAACAACTTTACTTTCTTCCAGTCCTCTTATCAGGAGAATCCCGCCGGTCCCTGGATCTCGGTCTTCTCGGTGGCCTACGATCCGGGCATCTTCCTCAAGTATCTCGGCTCGATCATGCTGGTGGGAGGCATCTTTACGATGTTCTACCTCAAGCCCTATATGCAGGGGAAACGCAAGTACCAGGCCCGCCAGGCGGCAAAGGAGTCCTCGTGAACAGACTGCTCATTCTCATCGTGCTGCTGCTGGTGGCCATCCCCGCCCGGGCGGATGATTTCTCCGAGCTTCGCCGTCTGCCGGTGCAAGATGGCGGGCGCCTCAAGCCGCTGGACACCCTGGCGGCCGAAAGCGTGCGCTTCATCACCGGGAAGGCCCGCTTCCAGAACGAAGATCCGATGTGGACCTCCCTGCGCTGGATGGCCAAACCCGAGGCCGCCCTGGAAGAGCAGTGCATCGAGTTTCGCAACCTGGAGCTGAAGCGAAAGCTGGAGCTCGATTCCGAGCGGCGCTGGTATTCCTTCAAGGAGCTCTCCGAGAACGCCCAGGTGCGCTCGCGCCAGACCGCGGTGCACAACAAGATGCGCACCAAAGAGGAGCTGACCCCCGAGGACAGGGAGTTCAACCAGCTCCTGGCCCGCATGCAGACGCTGCTGGCCATCCTGGATGGAACCCTGTGGAAGGTGGTGCCCAACTCGGTCGACCTGACGGGCCAGTGGACCAGCCTGGCCGAGCTGCGCGACCTGGACGTGCCGGCCCGCGAGGCGATGGGCAAGCTGCTGGAAGCGGCCGCCACCGGCGACCCGGCCCGGGCCGCCCAGGCCAGCCCTCCGGTTTGCCAGGCGCTGGCCAGCATGGGCCCGGTCCCCGCCCCCGGCACCATGGAGCGCGAGGTCCACTACAACAATTTCCACGCCTTCCGCAAAGCCTGGGCGCTCTACGTCCTGGGATTCTTTCTGATCCTGTTCGCCCCCTCGGCCCAGTCCAAGCTCTACTGGCTGGGCATGGCCTCGGCTGGAGCGGGCTTTGCCCTGAACTGCTATGGATTCTTGCTGCGCTGCCTGATCGCCGGCCGCCCCCCCGTGACCAACATGTACGAGTCGGTGACCTGGGTGGCCTTTGGAGCGGTGCTCTTCGCTCTCATCTTCGAGACCATCTACCGCAACCGGTTCTACCTGCTGGCCGCTCTGGCGGGCGCGAGCGTGGCCCTGATCCTGGCCGACAACCTGCCGGCCGTGCTCGATCCCACCATCAAGCCGCTCACGCCGGTGCTGCGCAACAACTTCTGGCTGACCGTGCACGTGCTCACCATCACCCTCAGCTACGCCGCCTTCTTGCTGGCGCTGGGCCTGGGACACATGGTGACGTGGTGCTATGCCTTCGCCCAGGATCGCAAGGAGCGCCTGAAAGCCCTCAACCTGGCCCTCTACAAGGCCATCCAGGTGGGCGTGCTGCTGCTGGCCGCCGGCACCATTCTGGGCGGTGTGTGGGCCAACTACTCCTGGGGCCGCTTCTGGGGCTGGGATCCCAAAGAGGTCTGGGCCCTGATCGCCCTGCTGGGCTACCTGGCCCTGCTGCACGGACGCTACGCCGGCTGGCTGCGCCACTTCGGCCTGGCGGCCGGCTCCATCGTGGCCTTCCAGGGCGTGCTGATGGCCTGGTACGGGGTCAACTTCGTGCTCGGAGCCGGGCTGCACAGCTACGGATTCGGTAATGGCGGGGTGGAGTTCGTGGGCGCCTTCTGCCTGGCCGAGCTGCTCTTCGTGGCCATCATGACCTGGCGTTACAGGATGGGTGCGCGGGCCAGCCGGGTCGATCCCCCCGATCCGGCTCTGTGAGGTGCAGCCAGTTTCACCGCGAGCGGGGCTCGCTCTTGCCGGGCTCAGCGCCGGAGTGCCGACGCCTTCTGGTGCTCTCGCATCCGCGTCCCTGGCCGGCCAGGGTGGAAAAACTGGCCGTCGTGGAGATGCTCGGGCCCGAGCTCAAGCGACTGGGCGCCAAGCTGCTGCTCGCGCACGCTCCTGATGGGAGGGCGCGGGCCATCGAGTGGCGCGACGGGGTCGTACGAGGGGACCGCTTTGCCAGCGCCGAGGAGGCCCTGGCTTTCCTGGAGGGCACGTCGTCCCGTATGCAAGAAGAGCTTTTCCTGGTCTGTTGCCACGGGAGCCGAGACGCCTGTTGTGGCCAGCTCGGCCCCCCCGTGGCCCGGGCTCTCGAGCTGCTGGGGGCCGAGGTGCTCGAGTGCAGCCATCCGGGAGGGCACCGCTTTGCGCCCACCACGCTGACTTTCCCCGAGTTCGGCTGTTACGGCAACCTGACCCCCGACGACGTTCCGGCCTTCCTGGAGCGCCAGCGGGAGGGGATGTTCCAGCCCGCCCACTATCGGGGCGCGCTCTATCTCGACAAGCTGTGCCAGGTGGCCGAAGCTGGCGTCTGGGAAGAAACCGGATCGCGCCCTCGGGTGGCCGGCCGCGATGGCTTGCGGGTCGAGGCCCAGGGACTGGTGGTGCAGCTCGAGCCGATTGAGTTCGAGGGGATCCCAAGCTGCGGGGACGAGCCAGAAGCGATGCTCGAGCACCGCGTGGCGGGCATCTTCCCCGGCGTGCTACAATGACGCCATGAATAACGTCGGCGGCAATCTTGGTCCCCAACCGCACCAATTCTTGAGCAACGCCCAGCAGGTGGGCATGGGAGCCTTCGTCAACACCAGAGCGCTCAAGGCTCCCAGCCAGGAGAACGAGGCTGCCGCCTTGCGCCACAACGAGTCGGCTCAGCTGTCCATGGCCGCCCAGGAGCAGATGGAGCAGCAGCAGGAAGCTCAGCAACACGCCGAGCAGCAGCATGAGAAGAAGGCCGATGACAAGCTGCAGAACGCCCGCCAGTCGGGGGCCGGCGCGGGGCACATCGAGGACCCCCAGATGGCCAGGCTCAGGAAGGGCAAGGGAAAGAAGCCCAAATTCAACCCCAACCCGGCCATCTCCACCCAGCCCAAGCTCGACGACGCCACCATGCACCGGCTGGCCAAGGAGCTCAACGAGTCCGACGCTGAGGCCATCGACGAAGTGGAGGAAGAGAACGAGATCGAGGATCTCGATGCCCGCACTCCCGAAGAGATCCTCGAAGGCGTCCCGCCCCACGCGGCCGCGGCCGCCAGCCGCATGGTCGAGAGCCAGCCGGTCAAGAAGATGGCCGACCTCAAGCAGATTCCCCAGGAGGCGGCCCGCGAGCTGGGCAGCCCGGAGCTTCGTCCGGTGGAGCTGTTGACGGTGGAGCTCGAGCCGGCCCTTCTGTCGGAAGGCGAATGGCTGCCCCTGGAGCCCTCGCCGGAAGAGACGGCCTTCATGGAGCAACAGGTGGCCGAGCAAGCGATGGCCGGCAAACTGGCCGGTGAGGAGCAGATGCTGATGTCGGATCAGCAACCGCCCATCAGCTGATGCCCCGCTCAGGTCCTGCCTGACCTTCCAACGCGCTGAATCAATGCGCGGCACTGCAAGAGCAGGTTCTTTTGACCCTCGCGTTGAAGCTCTAAGCCAGCATTTTCCTCACAATCCGCTATCGGAGGGGTCCTTATGGCATCGGCCGGTTCTATCAGCGCAGGCGGGAACTACGTGCCCCCGCAAAGCGCGTTCGTCAGCAACGCCGCCCAGGCCGGCGGCCTGTCAGCCGCGATGAAAGGCTTGCAGCGAACGGCTGAGGACGACCAGGAGAGGGTCCACCACCAGGAATCGGCCCAGCTCTCGCGCTTGGCCCAGCAGGCCATCGATCAGTCGCAGCAACAGCAGCAGGGGCGAGGTGCCGAGAACGCCCGCCAGTCGGGCGCCGATTCGGACATCCTCGACGACCTGCACCACGATCCAGGGGAAGATACCGAAACCAGGGACCGCAACCGTCGCATGGGCGTGGGCCAGACCCAGGATGAGCGCGCCCTGGCAGCCGGCGCCAGGACCGGTGCCGCCCAGGGGAACGGCTCTCCCGGCAGCCAGGATGAAGAGGGCGTCGAGCTAGCCGAGATCGGGCGCAGCCCCGATGAAGTGCTCAGCGACGTGCCCGGTCACTCCCGGGCCTTCGCTCAGGGCTCGGTGGAGGCTCAGCTGGCCACTCCGGGGCAGGTGGAGAAGCTGACCGAGATCAAGGAGATCCCGGAAGAAAAACGGATTGAGGCGGATACGCCCGAGCTGCAGCCGTTGGCCGCGCTGGGCCCCATTCTGGGCGACCGCGAAACCGGCGAGGTTTCCCACCCCAGCCCCCAGACCGAAGGCCGGGCTCCCACCAGCGTGGCGGAAGACTACCATCCCGACGCGATGAAGGCCATGGAGGCCAACGTGGCTGAGACCGCGATGGCTCAGCAGAACGCCGGTGAGGTCGAGATGCACATCGCCGGCCAGAACGGCTCGGCCGGCTGGGTGCCCAAAGATGACCTCGGTGTGGGAACCGAGACGAAGGCCCCTGATCCCCCCGTGGCGCGGGCTCGCCAGGAGCTGCTCAACTCCACCGCCGCCCTGTCGGAGTATGGCTGGGACGGCAACTTCCAGGACATGCTGCGCAACGCCAACGGCAATGAGCTCGGGGCGGCCCATCAGGCCCGCTCGACCATGCACAGCTTCCTGGTGCAAGATCCGCAGCTCTCGCAGATCTGGAAAGAGTGCTCGGCTGACCCCAAGACCGATGGCGTGAAAGCCTTCTGCGACCGCAGCCGGGCCTACATGGATGAGTCGGGCGGCAAGTACGACGCCCGCGACCTGGATGCGGCCCGCAAGATGGTGAACTGCATGGAGGCCAGCCACAACTACCTGCTCGCTGGCGAGGGAAAGGACCCCTACGCGGCAGGCGGCGTGAGCGCCGTCAAGACGCCAGCCTCGCCCGAACGGATGGAGCAACTCGAAGGCAAGCTGTTCGAGCAGGTCCAGAAGATGCCGGACTCGTTCCAGAGCGAGCTCAAGGGCGAGATGAACAAGCTGGGCGACAGGTTCAGGCCCGAGAACGCCACCGTGGCGGTGGGCAGCGTGTCGGCCGGCGTGGCCGCGCGCCAGCTCAACGGCTTCGATACCGCCTCGCTGTATGGCCCTCCCGGCCAGAGCGAGGAAGAGGCCAAAGCGGCCCAGCTGCGCGCCCAGGCCAAACGCAACGAGTGGCTCGAGCAGGGCGTCCAGGGCGACCTGACCGATGCCCTGGTCTTCGAGCAAAACAACTGGGCGGCCCAGCGACTGCAGCAGCAGCCCAGCCCCGAGCTGGCCGCCTACAAGGCGAAGTCGGACGAGTACATCGGGCTGCAGACGGTCATGCGCCAGGGCCAGGGGCTTTCTTCGGGCGACCCGGACGTGTTCGACAGGTCGGCCTACGCCCAGCGCCAGGCGGGCAAAGCTTAGAAGTCCGGCCGCAACCCGGCCCCGTCCTGCGGTTGAGGTCGCGCATCCGAAAAACCGTGTCAGGGAAGTCCAGCTGCGTTCCTGACACCTGCCGGGGCTTGCGGGTCAACCCGGGATCTCCGCCGCCAGGCTCTTCAGGTGAAACCGGTCTCCGGTCTCGCAGCTAACCGAAGAACCCGCCCCCCGTCATCCGGGCGTTCGAGTCGGCCACGAACCAGATGGCCTGCTCGAGGTGGTAGGGCCCGATATCGCGCGAGACGCGGGTCTGGCCATCGGCGGATTGCATCACGCGTCCACTCTCGGGCAGGGGCCCGAGCTGACCCTGGATGATCTGGCTGCCGTCCTGGGCAGGGCGCAACACGCGCTGGAAGGGCACGCCGCCAAGCTGTCCGGCGTGCATCTTGACCTGGCCGCCCTGCGGGTCGCGCAGGTCCTGGCTGTGCTCGGAGATCTGCCAGCCGTCCACGTGCCCCTGAACCTGCAGAGAGCCGTTCTGACCGCCGGCCACGACAAGCTGCTCGTTGGCGCCCTGGTAGCGACCGGGCGCAACCTGACCGATGATCCGGGTACCTCCCTGCATCAACTGCGTGCTGGCCTGCTCTACGAGTTGGAGCACAGGCTGGTTGGGCGGGCCCATGGTGGCCTGGGTCTGCGAGCCCATCCCGTCAGGATTCATGCGAGCCTGGCCGGCGATCTCTTGCTGCCATCCAGGCCGGTCAGCGCGGGTGATCACGGTGCGGAAGTGGGCCACTGTACCGGCGCCCATGTTGGGGGCGGCCGCCTCCATGCCCACCAGGTCGACGTTGGGATGCAGGGCCAGTTCGACGGCATTGTTCAGCCCGTCGCGAAAGTCGATCTCGGGCACGTCCACGGGCGCGGGCTGCGTCTGGGCAGGCTGCTGGGGGCGCTGGTGAGCAGGAGCGGATCCGAAGTTGCCCCACTGCATTCCGGGAAAGCCGTTCATAGCCCTAGTCTACTGCGTGGGGCTGAAAGTGGGCTGAAAGCCGAGGCCCGGGCGGCCCGTGTGGCACGCGGCTCGGGTCGCTCTTGAGGCGGCGAGAGTGCGCCTCATGAGGCGCGATCCGCGTGCCTCACGGCTCGGGTCGATCTTGAGGCGGCGAGAGTGCGCCTCATGAGGCGCGATCCGCGTGCCTCACGGCTCGGGTCGATCTTGAGGCGGCGAAGCTAGGCGGGCGGCTCGCTCGGGGGCGGAGGCTCCGGGAACGGCGGCGGAGGCGGAGGCGGAGGTTGCTCGAACCAGAGCAGGCCATAGATCTGGTAAGGGCCGATCTCGCGCTGGACGCGCAGGGCTCCGATACCGGGGGAAATCGTGCCGGATTCCTCCAGGTCGCCGAAGCGGCCGCGGATGTGGCTCACGCCGTCCATGGTCATCTCGACCTGGCGCTGGAACGGGGTGCCGGCCACGTTGCCCTGGTGCTGCCATTTGGGCATCCAGCTATCAAAGACCATCCGGCTGGACTCGGCCACCTGCATCCCCTCGATCTGGCCCTGGACCTGGGTATCGGCGTTCCAGCCAATGCCGACCTGCAGCTGCTCCTGCGGATGAGGGTGCTCAGAGGGGGCGATCTGGCCCACGGTCTGGCTGCCCACGTAGGGATTGTAGAACGTCTGCTCCAGCACAGTGATCTCGGGAGCGCCGTGGGTGCCGAACTTCGTCTCGCAGGCCATAGAGAAGCCGTCCGCGTTCATCTCTCCCTGGCCCTCGAAGACCTGATGGAAATCGGGCTGCTCCTTGTGGCGGATCTCCATGTGGTAGAAGGCCTTGGTGCCGGGCTTGATGTTGGGACCGGCGGCCTCCATCAACACCAGGTCCACATTGGGGTGCAGAGCCACTTCCAGCGGATCGTTGAACCCGTCCGAGAAGTCCACGCGCGCGCTGGCGACGGGCAAAGTCAGGGGTCTTTGAATGGTATTCATGCTCTTGCTCCCCGTAGTCCCTTGCAGACTCTCCGATCGCCCTTAAAAAAACCTGAAAACCGAAGGGACCTGCCCGCCAAGAAAGAATCTGCGCACAACGTGTCCGCCGACGAGCCTCCCCGACCCGCTTTCCGTGAACGCCTGCGCCGCTCAGCGGCAATCGCCAGGGGTTTTGTTCCCCTGACTCTTACGGGCCTCCTGGTGGGCGGGCTGGCGGCCCACGCCATCAAGTATCAGGGCGTGGACAAGCTGGACCTGCTGCTGTTGATGGCCGGACTGGTGGGGGCGGTCATCCTGATCGCGATGCTGGCGCTGGTGCTCGTGGCCGCCCTGCTGTTGCACCTTCGCATCCGCCGCATGGAGACGCCCCCGGCGAGACTTTGCCTGAACGCCGGGGTCTGGCAGCCGACCGGTTTTGAGCTGAGCTTCCCGTGGTTTTTTCCCTGCATCGAGGTGCTGTGGGCCTGGGAGAGCGAGCCGGGGCACACCATCGCGCTGGAGGTCAAGCTCGAGCGGGTGGGCAGCCGGGCGCTCGAGCTGGTGCGCCCCCAGAAGCGGGGCATCTACACCCGCCTGCGCCGCCGCATCACCGTGCGAGACGTGTTGCACCTGACCAACCTTTCGTGGGGCTTCACCACCCCGGTCGAGGTGCAGATCATGCCCGGGGCCGGGCACATCGACGGGCTGTCGCTGCTGGCGCGCTTTGTGAGCGGCGAGGACCTGTCCGACCCGCGCGGCGATCCCACCGGCGACCGGGTGGACATGCGCCAGTACGCCCGGGGCGATTCGCCGCGCACCATCTTGTGGAAGGTCTTCGCGCGTACCCGCAAGCTGATGGTGCGCGTCAGCGAGCGGGCTCTGACAGCCCGCCCGCGAGCCTGCGCCTACATGGCCAGCGGCCCGGCCGACGAGGCGGGGGCCGGTCTGGCCCGGGTCATCCTCGAGCGCGGCCTGCTCGGCGACGGGTGGCGTTTCGGGGCTGATGGCAGCGCCACCCACACGGCCAACCCGCAGGGAGCGCTGGAGATCCTGGCCCGCTCGGGCAATCCCGAATCGCAGGGCCAGAGCCACCTGGAACGATACATGCAAGAGGCGGCCACGGCCGGCTTCGGCTCCTGCTTTATCGTGGTCCCTCCGGGAGGGGGCGAGCAGGCCGAGCGGATCTTGCAGGCCGCCCGCAACACACCCATGCGGGTGATCCTGTGCATCGCTCTGGACCACATCCCCCTCGACCAGCCGGAAGCTCCGGCCTGGAAACGCTTTTTGGTGGCTCCCGAGAGCGCCGAGGCTCCCCCCTCGCTCGAGTCCATCGCCCGCCGCTGGGGCTCGGGGCGAGAGGAGGTGCTGCTGGTGGATCGCTCCAGCGGCAATGTTTACAGCGACCTGAACGCCATCGTGGCGGCCCGGGCCCGCCTGAAAGCGAAGGCCAGTGCTTAGCAAGCTCAAGCACGTCCTCTGGGTCTTCAGCGGCGCCCTGATCTGGAGCGCCTCGCTGGGCGTGCTGTGCAGCCAGCGCTCACCCATGGCGCTGTCGATCCTGGCCGCCGTCACCGCCGGGCTGGTCGGAGCCGCCAGCGGCTTCTTCCTGGCCCGCAGTCGCCTGCGCCTGGCCGGACTCTGGCTGGGCGCAGCCGCCCTGATCGCCCTGGTCTGCGCGCTCATCTCCTTTGCCCGCAATACCACGTTGTTCTCGGTCGTGCTGGGCCCTTCGCTGCTGTTCAGCCTGAGCGAGGCCTGCGGCTGGCTCCTGGTTCCCTGGATCCTGGTAGCCGTGCTGCGCGCCTCGACCCAGCGCCAGAGCGCCTTCGTGGTGCTGGAGGTGGGAGCGGTGGGGCTGGTGCTGTCCAGCATTTTTGCCGGCCACCGCGACGGGTTCATCAACCGCCCCTTCTTCCTGGTGGATCCGCTTTTCGGGGCGGGGTGGGATCCCACCCCGGTCTTCCTGGGCCTGGGAGCCCTGGTCGGGGTGGTGCTGATCGGTCTGATGGCCAGCCTGAGCGCCCAGCGCCGCTCGTTTCTGGACCTCTTCCTGCTGATGGTGCTGATCTTCGGCTGCTTCTTGTTCGTGCCGGTGGCCAGGCTGAAGGACTTCCAGGGCAAGCAGCTGCATGGAGGCACGGGCGACCTGAAGCTACCGGGCGATGGCACCGGGGAAGGGCAAGGCGGCCAGGGCGGTAGCCAGGGCCAGCAGGGCGGCTCGCAGGGCGGCAGCCAGGGCCAGCAGGGCGGCTCCCAGGGCGGAGGCCAGGGCCAGCAAGGTGGAGCGCAGAGCGGTGGGCAGGGCGGCCAGGGGGGCCAGGGCGGTGAGCAACAGCAGGGCCAGGACGGGCAGAGCCAGCAGACTGACGAGCTCAAGTTCTCCGACCGCCAGGAGCAAGAGAAAGACTCCCCGGTGGCCGTGGTCATCTTCCGCGACGACTACGAGCCCCCCGGCGGAGTCTACTACTTCCGCCAGGACGCGTTCTCGGTCTACAACGGCACCAAGCTCGTGCGCGACGCCAGCGGCAAGTTCGACCGCGACGCCCTCAACGATTTTCCCACCCGGGCCACCCCGGTGGACGTGCCCGAGTTGCGCGACTTCCGCTTTTTCAGCGAGACCGACAAACCTCGCGTGGGCAGCCTCGATCCTACCGCCTTCAAACAGCTCGAGACCACAGTGGCGCTCATCGCAGAGCACAGCCGTCCCTTCGGGCTGAACAACCCGGTCTCGTTCGCGCCCCGCTCGAACCCCGACCCCAGCAAGTTCCAGCGTGCCTACTCGGTGACCTCGATGGTGGTCACCAAGCCCTATAAGGAGATCCTGCAATACCAACCGGGCAACCCCAGCTGGGATCAGGAGACCTGGGACCACTACCTGGCCGCCCCCAGGGACCCGCGCTACGCAAAGCTGGCCGAGGAGATCTTGCAGACCCTGCCCGAGGAGTACCGCGACATCCCCATGGCCCGGGTGATCGCCATCAAGCTGTGGATGGAGAAGAACTGCATCTACAGCCTCACCACCAAGCACAACGCCAGCGATACGCCGGTGGAGTCGTTCTTGTTCGGCGACCGCACCGGCTACTGCGTCTTCCTGGGCCACTCGGCCGCCTACCTTTACCGCACGCTTGGCATTCCCGCCCGGGTCTGCCACGGCTATGCGGTGGAAGCGGCCCAACGAGGGGGTGGCTCGTCGCTTCTGATCCGCTCCAAGAACGCCCACGAGTGGGCCGAGGTCTACCTCGACGGGCTGGGCTGGACCGACATGGACATCTCCCCCGAGCGCACCCTGGAGAAACCCCAAGAGCAGGTGGATCAGAGCCTGCAGCAGATGATGGGCGAGCTGGCCCGCAAGGACCCTGAGGACCCTCCGCCGGATGACAAGCCGCGCCAGGACCTGCAGGAAATCCTGCGCAAGCTGGCCCTGGCACTGCTCAAGGCCTTTCCCTGGTGCTTCCTGGCTGTGCTGGCGGGGCTCTACGGCATCAAGATCTATCGCCGCACCCGGCCCTACTTCGCGCCCGACGCGCGACTGCCGGTGGTGGTCTATCGAGCCACCCTGGACAAGCTGGCCGACCGGGGGCTCTTGCGGACCAAAGGCGAGACCCGGGGCGAGTTCGCCCGCCGGCTCTCCAGCCTGTGCCCCTCCTTTGCCGAGCTGACCGAGCGCCATCTCGAGCACGCCCTGGGACCGGGGGCGCGGCCCTCCAACCGCCAGCGCTACCTGCAGCTGATGCAAGAAACCACTCGTCAAGCCGAGCGGCACGCCTCCTTCGGGAGAAAGCTGCTCTTCATCCTCAACCCGATCTCGTGGTGGTGGGTGAAATGACCCGAAAGGAGACCTCCCCATGGAGACCATGGAGTCGATAGAAACCCCGGCCATTGCCGCGCGCCACCCGCTGGACATCCCGGCCGGGGTGATCCGGCGCTTGCAGGCGCGTCTGAAACGCTCGGTCAAAGGGCGCGACGAGGTGATCGACCTGATCTTGATCGCCCTGATGGCCGATGGCCACGTGCTGCTCGAGGACTACCCAGGCTCGGGCAAGACCACTCTGGCCAAGACGCTGGGCGAGAGCATCATCGACGACGTGGAGGAGGACGAGATCCCCAGCTTCCGGCGCATCCAGTTCACGCCCGACCTCTTGCCCTCGGACATCACCGGGGTGTCGGTGTTCGACGTAGACTCAGCCAGCTTCCACTTCCGGCGCGGCCCGATCTTCGCCTACGTGGTGCTCGGCGACGAGATCAACCGCACCTCGCCCAAGGTGCAGTCGGCCATGCTCGAGGCCATGGCCGAGAAACAGGTCACCGTGGACAATGTGAGCTACCCGCTCAACGATCTATTTTTCGTGATCGCCACCCAGAACCCGCTCGATCTTGCGGGCACCTTCCCCCTGCCGGTGGCTCAGCTCGACCGCTTCCTCTTCAAGGTGCGCATGGACTACATCGCCCGCGAGGCCGAGATCGACGTGGTCAATAACCGCATCCTGGGCAACCCGGTGCGCGAGGAGGATCTGCCCAAGGTGCGCCGGGGCGAGATCGTGGACGCCCGCCGGGCCATGGAAGAGCACGTCAAGGTGAACGCCCATGTCTCCACCTGCCTGGTGGATATTGCCCGCTCGATTCGAGCCAACCCCAAGGTGATGCAGGGCATCTCCACCCGCAGCCTGGTGCTGATGGTGCCGGCCTTGAAAGCGGCCGCCCTCATGCGGGGACGCGACTACGTCACCGATGACGACGTCAAGTGGCTGGCCCCCTACGTTTTCAGCCATCGCCTGTCGCTGGCGCCGGGCGTGGTGGAGCCTCACGCGGTGGTCAAGGAGTGCAGCAAGGAAGCGGTGGAAGCCCTCAGCCGCGCCACCCTCAAGTGAAGTTGCGCCTCTGTCTTCTCGTGCTCGTGCTGCTCGCGCAGGTTGCGCTGGCGCGCCAGAATTACGAAGAGATGCCGGAGGTGCAGCAGGCCATCAAGGCTCAGGAGGCTGGCAAGTACATCCAGGCCCGCGAGCTGGCCGAGAAGCTGCTCAAGCAGGATCCACGGAACTGGGCCGCCTGCGCGATTCTGGGCAAGCTCTACCTCTACGTCGAGCCGGGCGGGCTGCCGCGGGCCTACTACTATCTCAAGCGGGCCCGGGGCCTGATGCGGCGCGACTGGGGCGAGCCGGTCGACTCCAGCGGACCCTGGCGCACCCAGTGGGAGATCCTGCACGGCCTGATCACCACCTGCTCGCACATGGAGCGCTACGAGGAGCAGTTGGGCATCTTGCGCGACTACAACGCCTGGTTCCGCCCCGTGATGCCCGAGGAGGAAGGCTGGCCGCTCATGAAACTGGGGCGGCTGGCCGAAGCCCGTCACAAGATGGAGGCGGTGCTGGCCAGCTCCAAGGAAGAGCGGGCCCGGGTCACGGCCTACAATACCCTCGGAGCCATTGAGCTGGAGGCCCACGACATCAAAGCCAGCCGCGACTGGTATGCCCGACTGTGGCAGGAGATCAAAGAGCGCGGCTGGACTCTCGAGTGCACCTTTCCCCGCAACCTGGCCGAGGCCGAGGAGATGCTGGGCAACTACAGCCGGGCCGAGGAGCTTTTGCTGGAGTCCTCCAAGCACCCCAATCCGTGGGCCTACACCAATCCGTGGGGGGATCTGGCCAACCTCTACATCGACCAGGGCCGCTTTCCCGAGGTGCTGTCCGCCATCAAGCGCATGGAGGCCTGGGGAGCCACCAGCGTGCCCATCGTGGTCAGCCAGACCTGGGCCGAGCGCCAGACCACCACCGCCTATGCCCTCTACGCCATGGGCTACGATGACGCGGCCGAGCGCCTGATGCGGCGCATCATTTACCGGCCCGATCGCAACATGGGCACCTCCTCCAAAGCCTACCTGGTGGAAGTGATCAACCTGGGCATCTACCGCGGCGTGCTGCTCGCGCGCTGCGAGCGGCTGCGCGAGGAGATGAGCTGGAGCACCTGGACGCGCTGGTTCGAGCTGGGGGCCCAACTCGTCAACCTCACCCAGGAGCTGGATCAGATCACCGACCGCACCGCCGCCCTGGTGGTGGGCGAGGGAGGGCTTCCGGCCGGGGTGCAGTGCCACCAGACGGGCTCGTTCTACGCCAGCTGGATGTTGCCCGACGTGAACAACCTCTTCGGCACCGGAGTGGTGGCCGCTCAGGTCGACCGCATCTTCCGAGACAAGAGACACACCACCCTGGAGGTGGAGAAGCCCTACCTGCAGGCCGTGCTTGCCGAGGGAGAGTGGCTGCAAGGCAGCCGCGAGAAGGCCCATGGGGCGCTGGAGAAGGCGCTGAAGGATCTTGCTCCCAGCCAGACGCTTCTGCGGGCTCGCATGGAGGCCGAGTTGGGTGACCTCTTGTGGCGCCAGGGAAAGCGTCAGGACGCGCTGGGCCACTTCGACAAGACCTTCCAGCTCGACGGGGCCATGTTCCGGCGACTGGGCATCCGCTTGCCGGTCAAGGTGAGCGCAGGCGGCGGCCCGCAAGCCTCACGAGCGGCCGGCTACCTGAGCAACTCGCCCCGGTTCTTCTCCGACTCCAACGGCTTCAAGGTGCACGTGACCGAAGGGGCGGCCGGGTTGTCGGCCACGGTATCCGACTTCCGGGGCACGCGCATCGCCGAGGTCACCAGCCCCGCCAAGAATACCTCTGACGAGACCGTGCGCGCCTTCTGCGCCCGCTTCCACGAATACGTTTTCTCGGCTCGGATGGACTTGAGCCAGAGCGACATCAACTCACTCAACGGCTCGACCGCGGCCACCTCGGCGGCCCGCGAGGACTTGCTCAAGACGCTGCGCATCGAGCCTCAGAGTCCTCCGTGAAGGCGGTCATGTTCGATATCGGGGGGGTGGTCATCGGGGCCGGCCTGGAGCGTTACCTCGAGCGCGCTCAGAGGCTGTTCGGCTCCGACGAGCCCATGAAGCGCGAGCTGGTGGCGCGCGTGCGCGACCTGGAGATGGGCAAGATGACCAGCTTCGAATTCTGGGACGGCATCGGGCAGACACTGCTGCGAGCAGGCGAGGGGCGCAGGCCCCGCCCGCGGCACTTCCAGAACCTGTGGCGCAATCTGATGCTGGACTCGCTGGCGCCCAACCGTCCTCTGCTCTGGCTCTGCCAGGCCATCGCCCGCAACGGGCTCATCGTAGGGGCGGTTTCCAACACCATCGTGGACCACGCCGAGATCCTGATCGAAAGGGGCATCTACGTGCCCTTCGATCCCTGCGTGCTCTCCTGTTACGTGGGCCTGCGCAAGCCCGACCCGGAGATGTTCAAGTTGGCCGCCCGTCAGGCTCGCGTGAGCCCCTACCAGTGCATCATGGTGGACGACAACGCCGACAACCTGCCGGCCGCAGCCAGCATCGGCATGGTGACCCACCACTACCGCGACGTAAACCGGCTGGCCCAGGCCCTGAAGGGTCACAAGCTCATCACGCCTCTGCAGATGAGGCGCTTTCAGGAGGTGTCCGCTGCCGAAGGACTCCTTTGACTGCCCCTGGCTGACCCGGCGCGAAGACTATCCGCGCCACGGGACGCTGCGCGATCAGTGGCAGCACTTCATGCGCTATGCCGTACTGGCTCCTTCCAGTCACAACAGCCAGCCCTGGAGGTTCGTGCTCAAAGGCGAGACTGTGGAGCTGTGGCCCGACACCAGCCGCCACCTGGCCGTGGCCGACCCCGATCGGCGCGAGCTGACGCTGGCCTGCGGGGCGTCCCTGTTCTGCCTGCGTCTGGCCGCCTGGTCGGTGGGGGCAGGCCTCTCAGTGAATGTCTCGGCCAGCTCGGAGCGACCGCTGGCCTCGATCACCCGCGCTGCTCTCGAGTGCGAGTTCGACTGGGAGCCCGAATTCGCGGCCCTCCCCTATCTACGCATGGACTTTCGCCCCTTCCGGGTGGATACGCCCACTCCGGCCCTGCTGCGGGCCGTCACCCGGCCCATCCTGGGCGGCTTTCCGCGCGGCTTCAAGTCCTACTGCGGTCCTGTGAAGGTGGGCCTGGTGCGCGATGACACGGGCCGTCAGGCCATCAGCCGCCGGGTCGAGGAGGCGGCTCGCGAGCAGTGGAGCGACGCCCTCTTTCGCAAGGAGCTGGCGGGCTGGGAAGGGGCCGAGGAGCTGCTGGCCTACCGGCTGGGACTGCCACCTTTCCTGGCCTGGCTGGCTCCGCGCTTGCTACCGGTGTGGAGTCCGGCCGAGCGCATCGCGGAGAGCCAGGGGCAGCAAGCCCGCGAGGCTCCCGTGCTGGTGGTGCTGGGGGCTGCCCGAGAAGGAGTGCTGGAGTGGCTCTCTTGCGGCGAGTGCCTGGCCGCCCTGGCTCTGAGCGGAAGGGCCCGTGGGCTGAGCTGGTCGCCCTTCCTGGCGGTCACCCGGCGGGCCTCGAGGCGAGCTCACGTGGGGGAGCAGAGCGGGGTGGACCATCCCCAGGTGCTGCTGCGACTGGGCTACGGCGGTCACGTGCCGGCCCCGCCCCGACGCGGGGTGGATGAGGTGTGCTCGGTGGGGTAGGCAACGGCTGGGAGCCGGCCGATGGGCAGGCGTCGGACCCTCACCGGGCGCTGGCTCTCCCAGGGCGCCGTGAAACCGAGCTCCGCCCCTGAAAGGACGATGGCGGGATTTCGAGAACCCCGGTGCATCGATTTGCGGGGAGGGTCCGTGTCGTCAATTCGAAGCCTGCTTCTCCTGGTCGCCGCCACGGCGCTCTTGATTTCTGGTTGCAGCAGCCCGGGGTCTTCGGGTGCGCCCTCGAGCGCTCCCGCTTCCCTCGCTTTGAGAGTGGTTTTTCCCGAGGCGACCCGGAACCGGCTCTCCGACCTGGCTCTCCTGATCATCCGAGTGGTGGATGCTGAGGATAGCAGCCGCGACGTCATCTCGGCCACTCGAGTCGACCTGACCGGGCTCACCGACCGCCTGCTGGTGCAGAGCCTGACCGGCATCAGCCCGGGCAACCGCCGAGTGCTGCTGGAGAGCTACGATGGTCTTGGCAACCTGGCGGCGGTCGGCGACTCGGGCCCGATCGAGCTCTCGGCCGGGGCCCTGGTGACGCTCGAGCTCTCTTTGGTAGCGCCCGAGGTCAATCGACTCGTGTTCGTGACCCACCCGAGCAACGCAGTGGTCGCAACGGCATTGGCCCCACCCGTTCAGGTCGCCGTGGAGGATCCTCGGGGGAACCGCCTCACCAGCTCCTCGGCTCGGATCACTTTAAGCCTGGTGGGTCCGGCAGGTGCCCTGGGGGGCACCGCCACGGTTGCCGCCAGCAATGGACTGGCAACCTTCTCGGACCTGTCGGTCGACCGGGTCGGCCAGGGGTTCCAGTTGCTGGCCACCTCAGCCGGGCTGCTCGAGGCAACCAGCGACCCCTTCAACATCGCAGCTGCAGCCGCCCGGCCGGCCAGCCTGGCCTTCGCCACCCAGCCGGTCGATACCGTGGCCGGGCAGGTCATCGTGCCCGCCATCCAGGTCACCGTGCTCGATGCGGCCGGAACCGTGGTGCCGACTGCCACCAATCCGATCACCGTGTCGCTCTCGGGCGGAGTTCTGAGCGGAACTGTCAGCGTTAGCGCGGTGAACGGGGTGGCCACCTTCTCGACGCTCAGCGGCAGCCCGGCCGCCCCCGGCCTTACATTGGCGGCCTCCTCGCCCGGATTGACGGGAGCGACCAGCGCAAGCTTCAACCTGCTCGCCCCCTTTGGTCCGCCCGCCCAGCTTGCGTTCGTGACCCAGCCGGTCAACTCGCAGGCTCGCGAGACGATGCCCAACGTCCAGGTCGAGGTGATCGATGCCGCCGGGGTACGAGTCACCAGCGCCACCAACCCCATCACTTTAATTTTGTCCACCAACCCCGGTCCCGCCACCCTGACCGGAAGCCCGACCGTCAACGCTGTCAACGGGCTGGCTTCCTTTGCCGACCTCAAGCTCAGTAAATCCGGCACCGGCTACGTCCTGGAGGCAAGCTCGCCGGGCCTGGTCCTGGTCAACAGCAATCCCTTCGATCAGAGCCTGCCCCGGAACGCCCTGATCGCCTTGCCCGACTCCCCATTCGGGCCCTACCTCGACCCCCTGCGGGCCAGCCTGTCTCCTGACGGACAGTTCTTCTATTGCACCCAATTCCAGGTTGGAGCCAATGATGTGCTGCAGTTCTCGGTGGACGCCGTCAGCGGAGAGCTCACGCCGCTCGTCCCCCCCACCGTGGCTGCGGGAACCCAGCCCGGGGGCGTGGCCGTCTCCCCCGACAACCTGTTTGCTTTCGCAGCCAACGCCGCAGGCAATACCATCAGCCTCTACAACCTGGTGGGCGGTGCCCTGCTACCTTTCGGTGGGCCGGTCCCGACGGGGGGGCTCAATCCCCTGGGAGTCACCGTCCGGCCAGGAGCAGCCCCTTTCCTCTACGCATGCAACCTCTTCGGACCGAGCAGCGTGGCGGGGTTCTCCATCGGGGCGGGTCCCACCCTCACGCCTCTGCCCGGCTCACCCTATGCCATCGGCGGGGTAGCCGGCCCCTCAAATCCCGAAGTCACCCCGGATGGCAGCTTCCTCTATTTGAACACCGGCGATGGTTTTGCGATCAATCCCCTCACCGGAGTGCTCACCCTGCTCGCAGGCTCCCCCTTCGGTCTGGGTGGGGGGTCCTACCAGACCGACATTCACCCCTCGGGAAGCCGCTACTACGGCGGGGCTGATGCGCCCGCAACCCTGATTCAGGTATTGGACATCAACCCCACGACTGGCGTCATGACAAATATCTCTGGCTCCCCTTTCCCGGTGGCCGAGAATGTCGGGCTGCTCGCTTGCAGCCCGGACGGAGAAATGCTCTACACTGCTGCCGCGGGCTCGACCAACATCCGGCTCTACGCGCTCGATCCTGTGACCGGAGCGCCTGCTGAGATCGATGACAGCCCGCTGGCCACAGGCCTGACCAACAACTTTTCCTTTGTCCAGGACCCGCTGGGAAGATTCCTGTATGTAACCCATCGCGGTCCGACCAACCTGATCTCCGGTTACCAGATCGTTCCCTGAGACCCCGGGAATCATCGCCGTGCCAGGTGGCTTCGAAACCTTCCCAAAGGAGGTGGCACGGGAGATGCGACGATGGTCTGGAGTGCTGAAAGTCTGACGCGCGTCGAAGGATAGGCAAGAAAAGTCCGTTAAAGTGCAGCTCCGGCGAGTTCGTCAGATTGGGCGAATGGACAAAAACAAAAGTGCGAGCACATCAGCGCATTCGCAGGACCGGCTCAAGCGTGCCGGGCTGCTCTGATCCGTAGAGGACACGCTCCAGGAAGAGCCCCGAAGGGGGCGCGGTCAGCTCGGCCGGGCGCCGGGAAGGGGCCTGGAGAAAACCCTCCACCTCGGCCGGCTCCAGCCGGCCCCGGCCCACCTCGGCAAGCACGCCCACGATCTGGCGCACCATCTTCCAGAGGAAGTGGCTGGCCTCGACGCGCACCAGGATGAGCTGGCCGGCCTCGGCCAGCTCCAGCGAGCGGATCTCCACCCGGGTGTTGGAGGCTTCGGGATCGGCGCAGAACGAGCGCATGTCGCGCATTCCGTGGAAGAGCCGGGCAGCCTGCTGCATTCTACCCAACTCGAGCGGGTCTTTCACCCACCAGACCAGCTTCTTTCCGAAGGCGCTGGGACGGCGGGCAACCTGGTAGAGATAGCGCCGGGCGATGGCATCGTGGCGAGCATGGAAGTTGCGGGCCGCGGGCACGGCCGCGGTCACCACGATGTCGGCCGGCAGCGCGTCGTTGAGTCGGTAACGCAGAGCCTCGGAGGTCAGGCGGACGTCCAGGTCGAGGTGGACCACCTGGGCCAGGGCGTGGACGCCGGCGTCGGTGCGTCCGGCTCCCTGCAGGTCGCCGGGAGGCTTGCCGGCTACTCGCGCAGCGGCTGACTGCAGCTCGGCCTGCACGGTGCGCTGGCCGGGCTGGCTCTGCCAGCCGCGGTAGCGAGTTCCCTCGTATTCCAGCTCGAGGCGGTAGCGCATCAGGCGAATCCAAGCACTGGCATAGACCGGCGTTCGCCGCCGGGTCTTTATCTCTCCTGTAGCTGCAGGTTTTACACCCGCCGGCTTTGGACGCATGGACACCCCCTGCACTTCGAGCACTCTCCCCATGGACGAGCGCGAGCAGCTGGTCACCGCGCTGATCCAGCTCGAGGGGGTCGATGGTCGCTGGTCGCCGGCAGAAACCCGTCCGGCCACAAACCCCCATGTGGTGGCGGAGGAGCTACGCTCTCGGGGGTCCCTCCCCCGCCTCCGCCACCACTGGGGCCGGACTTCTAGCGGCGGCCCATCCTGCGATTGGAGCCCCGCCCAGCGGAGCGATTTTGCCCGCCGTTGCCCGGGCCGTTTGCGTTACCGCGGTCAAAGCGCGGGCCCTGGCCCTGGTTGCCGCACCGGCCCGGACGGTCGGGGCTGGCGCCCGGACCACCGGCCTGACCGGGCGGGTTCTCCCAGTTGGTGCCCGGGCCGCCGCGCGGGCCGGGTCGATTGCCGTCGCGGTCAAAGCGCGGGCCCTGGCCCTGGTTGCCGC
>JAANMX010000396.1_pt1 | contig 58831 bp, 45 predicted proteins | sample 7279681 | NCBI WGS metagenome assembly JAANMX01 (sample SAMN14094542, study PRJNA606508) | bioreactor metagenome | isolation source: A lab-scale SPAN reactor treating ammonium-rich wastewater day 351 | place: Ireland: Galway | collected 2018-01-01
TGTCTGTCAATGTCGGGGTCCTTTCTTTGTGCAAAACCCCAAACTAACCTGACATTTCTATTGGACGCAAACCCTGACATTCTTACTGGGCTATTACACCAACCGCAATTGCCAAGAGATTGTGCTTGACTTTCTTGAGTTGTACAAGTATAATCAACACAAGTTGCTCCTGCAGCAAGAACTCAAGCGTATTATGTTTCGCGAATCAAATCGGGTGAGAAAAAGGGATTCGACCTCTGGAATCGGTACTTCCCCCTTGTTTCGACTGCTGTCTTGGTCACTGTGTTTTCCACAAGTGCCGTGGCCAAGGTCATAGATTACCGTGAATTTGTGAGGACGCTGTATTCGTATCCGATTATTCCCGATGGGTGGTCTCACGTAGTGGCGTTGCAGGTCATTGTGTCGGAGGCATGGGTTTCGGTCGGCCTTCTTGTTAGCAAAGTCCGGGAGGTTGCATTGATTGGGGCTGTGATTCTTTTGAGTGTTTTCGTTGTCGCGCTTGCTGCTCGGGGCGACGTAGCGACAGGATGCGGTTGTGGTGGCACCTTATCGGCTTCGACTGTCCCCGTGCAGATCATGCTGGACCTTGTCTTAGCTGGATTGGCCCTCTGTAGTGTGTACTTCATGAAGGAACAATCGAGCAAACAAACCGTCACGATGCGGATGGAATAGACCTAACCACAACTCCAAGAAAGGAAGGATACCATGAATTGCGTAATGACGGTCTTGGGGATGATGCTTCTTATCCTCGGCATAGCCCTCATAATCGTCTCGACCCCATCAAGGCTCAGAGCTGCCGGGCCGTGTGACAATTTCCCGCAGGCGAATTGCTCCGAGAAAGGCAATGTTCAGTGCGGATTGGGGCAGGGCGCGTATTGTTACAAGTGGATTGCTGATTGAGTCTTCAAACCGCAAAAGGCTCCATGGGAATTCTTCGTAAGCAAGTCTGCTCAACGACCCATCCCTACGACTCTCATCGGTTTACATGAAGACGCATTCTCTATATGTGGCTGGCTTTATATGCATGATTGCAACAGCCTATTTCGCTGGACACGGATTTGGACCTGAACCTCGAGATGCAAGTGCCATTTCACAAGCTGAAAGGCTAATATGGAAAGCGCCCTCCTCGGTAAACTCCGGGCCTCGTGTTTGGAAGTCGGTGAATACAAGAATCTTGAGAATAGTGTCCCAAGAAACGCTGCCGTTGTACCATCCGACGTCGCTCAAAGTCGATCAAGAGTCAAATATCTTTGTCATGGATTGGGGTGATCTGAGGATAAAGAAATACTCCTCCGATGGTCGCTCCATTGGTATTGTGGGAAAAGGGAAGGGTAGGGGACCTGGTGAGTTCATGAATCCGATGCATTTTGATGTTGCCGCAAACGGAAGTATCTGGGTATGTGATTCGGAAACAGGAAGGCTGAGTGTATTCAGGCCCGACGGGGTACTTGAGAAAACAATAGCAACCACTCTTATTCCTTCGAGGGTGGTAGCGCTTAACGCGGGAAACTGCATCGTGCTTGGCCAGCAGGGTGATGAACTGTTTGCATTACTTGATGGTGAGGGAACCATACTCCGAAGGTTCGGCACTTTTGTGACGGACCAAATCAAGAACAAGCTCATCCTTGATGGATGGATAGCCCGTAACGGAAACGACGGGTTCGTCTATGCGCCGCTCTACGCAAGTATTCTCGCTGGTTATTCATTGCAAGGAGGAGAGAAGTTCATTGTCGAACTCGTGGATCCGGTCCCTCGACCCGCACTGGCCGTGACAAAGCAAGGCGTCTACATCGAGCCGGTAACTCCACTCGTTACCTTGTCCCTTAACAGATCAGGTCAATATGTGTACCTGCTGAGTCGGTCTTCCTCGGTAGGCAGGGATGAGAATGTGAGTATTATTGATGCGTACAATGCCGAGAATGGCAAGTACGTGTACTCGTTGAAGATTCCTGAACGTTCGCGTGAAGCATACGTTACAGCACAAGCAGTGTACACACTTGCTGATACAAGCATCACCGTTTGGAATCGGTAGACAGAGTAGTGAATGACAGGGTGATGAGGCCTGGTTGCTCTGCAGCACGACACAGTCATGTCACTTCACGAGGTTCCTTTTTCTCACCTGAACTGCTATGATGAGAGCAACACGTTCGGCCAGTAGGCCGGAGACCTCCCCCTTCGTCTCGTAGAAGAGGTAAGCATCCTGCACCCATCTCTTCTTCACCGCCCCGTCGCCGTCAGCATGGTCTGCGGCGCGCTGGTGCTTGCCGGGTTGTTTGCATTTACGCGGTTGCCCATCGAACTTGCCCCGACGATTGACTTTCCGAGTCTCACCATCAACACGTCGTGGGGGAACACGTCCCCCGAAACCATCGAGCAATTTATCACCGCCCCGATTGAAGAGGTGGCGAACACGGTTTCTGGCGTGAAGAATGTCCGCTCCCGCTCGACCGAAGGGCGCTCGTCGGTGGATGTGGAGTTTGAGCAGGGGACGGACATGAACTTTGCACGACTTGAGTTGTACGAGAAGTTGGCTGCGCTTGCAGAAACATTCACCGCCGGAGTCAGGCTCCCCGTCATTGCCCGCTACGTGCCGGAGGATTTCAGGGAGTTGCAGGGCTTTCTCACGTTTGCCCTTGCGTCGGAGATGAGTGCCGCGGTGTTGCGCACGTATGCCGCGGAGCGGATTGTGCCTGCGCTAACTTCAATCAAAGGAGTTGCGCGCGTGGAGATTATCGGAGGAGAAGAACGTGAGGTACATGTTCTGCTCGATCCGAAGCGAGTAGCCGCGGCCGGGTTGACCGTCGATGCCATACTCGCGGAATTGGGTGACGTTGAGTCCAATGCGCCCGTTGGTATGTTGCAGCGCGGCGCGGCAAGGATGATCGTTGCGGTAGAAAACAACCACGCCGGCATTGACGATATTCTCGATCTGCCACTCCGCAACCAGGGTAATGCTCTGCTCCGTCTGCGCGATATTGCAACCGCTCATGATACCGTCGCCGAAACCCGCAGCATGTACCGCATTGATGGAAGGCCCTCCATCACGTTGCTTGTTGACAAAGAGCCGCACATCAACACCATCGAAGTTGCCGACCGGGTGATCGTCCGTTTGAACGAACTTGCCGCCGCATTCCCCGGCAATCTCTCACTCACAAAAGTCGTCGATAAGAGCAAGCAGATGCGCGCAGAATTGGAGAACGTGCGCCGCGAAGTCTTCTTCTCCATCTTCTTCATCTGGCTTGTGCTGGTTGTGGCGCTCGGAAGTCTGCGCGCCCCGCTCGTCCTGATGTCGTCGTTGGTCATTTCGCTCGCAGGCACGCTGCTTGTCTTCTGGCTGCTCGGACTCGGGTTGCATCTTCTCACGCTTGCGGGGCTCGTGCTCGGCTTCGGGCGGGTTGTGGATGATTCGATTGTGGTGTTAGACAACATTCAGCGTCGCGACGACAACTCTGATACCGGTATCGTCTCCGCCGTGGCTCAAGTGCGTCTTCCTGTTATCGCTTCAACCATTACCACTATCGGTGCGTTGCTGCCGATTGCGTTCTTGCCTCAGGATTTGAAGCCGTATTTCCGCGAGTTCGGGCTTGCAGTCGGAATTGCGTTAGTGATGTCGCTGATTGTTTCGTTCACCGTTATTCCGGTAATCATTCGCAACGCGCCTGCTGTGCTCGCAACAAGCGGAAGGTTTGATGGCATAGGCAATCGTATTCTCGCTGCATACAGAAAGGCTCTCAGCTTGTGTCTGCACTGGCGGAAGAGTGTGCTTGCTGTAGTTGTGCTCGCGTTCGGTTTGCCTGTGTGGCTTCTGCCGGAACGGATTGCTGCTGAACATCTTCCTGCACGGATCTACAACGCTGTGTTTGCAAGCGAGCCGATGATTGCCGCTCGTCCGTATCTCAACGCGGCGCTCGGCGGGGCTTCACACCTTTTCTTCACCAAAGTCACGAAAGGAGAAGTGTGGGAATGGGGGAACGAAACGTATCTCGTCGTGCGTGTCGGCTTTCCGCAAGGGACTGAGCTTCAGCGGTACGATGATGTGGCACGACTCATCGAGCGTGAAGTACAAGTTGCGCCTGAAGGCGTGAGCCTGATAACAACCCGCGTGATTGATGATTATGCTTCCGTGCGTGTTGATTTTGATGAGAAGGCTGCAAGCACTGCCTTGCCGTACATGATGAAAAACCGGCTGACAGTGCTTGCGGCACAAACCGGCGGCGCATCGATTTCCGTGTCCGGCTTCGGTCCCGGGTTCTACTCGGGCGGCGAATCGGCTCCGAGTTTTTATGTGAAGGTGTTGGGATACAACTACGGGAAGGTGAAAGAGCTTGCGGAGCAGTTCAAGCAACGCCTCGAACGGAACCCGCGTATTGCCGAGGTAGATATTGACAGAACGTTTGGCCGCTGGCCGAAATCTACAGAGCTGGTGATGAATTTCGACAGGGAAGCCATTGCTGCGCATCATTTCACGGTTGCAGACATCATGCCGTGGATCGGCAGCATGACGCGCGGGACTGTTGACCGGCAAAGCATTTCGCTCGGCGGCGAGCGAGTTCCTTTGCTTGCAAAAATGCAGGGCTTTGACTCCGCTACCGTGCTGGACATCTCCCGTGAACGGATTGTGAATGTGCGCGGCGAAACGGTGCCGGTCGGCGCGCTTATGCAGATTGATGAACGGCGCGTCATGTCGCAGATAACGCGCGAGAATCAGCAGTATGTCCGCTGGATTTCTTTCGAGTACCGGGGGCCGTACAGATACGGTGATCAGTTTGTCGAATCAACGATTGAAGCAATGCCGCTGCCACACGGGTACAAGTTCGACAAGTCCTTTGCATGGTTTATCATGTCCGACCGTGACAAGTCCTCCATGCTTTGGCTTGCGCTTGTTGCCTTGGTCATTGTCTTCATGGTGACAGCCTCACTCTACGAGTCGTTTACCAAGCCTCTCATTGTGATTCTCACTGTTCCCCTCTCACTGATCGGCTTGTTTCTTGCATTCTATTGGACGGACACGCCGTTCGGTCGCGGGGGATACGCATCGGTCATGCTGCTGACGGGAATCGTCGTGTCGAACGCAATCCTCTTGGTTGATTGTGTGGCAAAGCGTTTTCAATCTGATCCCGTCTCGGTAAACGTCCTTGTGCTTGCCTCTTCGGACAGGTTGCGCCCGATCATGGTGACCTCACTAACCACCATGGGCGCTCTTCTCCCCTTATTACTCTGGAGCGCCCCTTCAAGTATATGGTACTCACTTGCCCTCGGAACAATCGGCGGGCTTTGCTCATCAACCCTGTTGACACTTTTGGTAGTGCCGGCCGTCCTTGCGCTCGTGTACAGGGCACGCGCATAGTGGGATTTCTCGTGGAGATTCTGTATTCTAAAATTTAAGACCGAGCATATTCTATTTCGTTTACAATAGGCGTATATGAAAGCCATCCTCCTCGAATCCAAAGCTGAACCCTTGCGTCTCAAAGAAGTTTCCATGCCCGCCATGAGTAATGACGGCGTTCTTGTCAGACTCGCAGCTTCTGCTTTCAATCATCGTGACTACTACATACAGCAGGGAACATATCCCCGCACGAAGTATCCCATCATCATAGGTTCGGACGGGGCGGGAGTTGTAGAGGATGTCGGGAAGAATGTCGGTCGCGAGTTCATCGGGTCGAACGTTGTTATTAATCCCTCTCATAACTGGGGAGATAATCCGAAAGCGCAGCAGAAGAATTTTACGGTTCTCGGCTTTCCCGAGAACGGAACGTTTGCCGAGTATATCGCCGTACCGGCAAAGTACGTTCTTCCTAAACCGAAAGTGCTGTCGTTTGAAGAAGCCGCGGCAATTGCGCTTGTCGGACTCACCGCTTATCGTGCATTGTTCACTCGGGGAAATCTCGAAAGAAGTGAGACGGTGTTGGTGACGGGAATCGGCGGCGGCGTTGCTGTGACGGCGCTGCAATTCGCGCTTGCTGTTGGAGCGAATGTGTTCGTCACATCAGGATCCGATGAAAAAATTGCCAAAGCCATTTCGTTGGGCGCAAGCGGCGGAACAAATTACACGACGGCAACGTGGGCTGAAGACTTGCAGAAACTTGCAGGAAGATTCGATCTTATTGTAGATGGAGCGGCAGGACCCGATTTTGCGAGGTTGTTGGACGTTGCCGCGCCGGGAGGTCGCATCGTGAACTATGGTTCGGTGCAGGGAAAAATCCAAAATGCCGAACCGGCACGTATCTTTTGGAAACAGCTCTCCATCCTCGGTTCTACAATGGGAACGGAGGAGGAGTTTGCGGCGATGCTTCGCTTTGTCGAGCGCCACGACATCAAACCCGTCATCGATTCAGTCTTTTCTCTTGACGAGGCGGAGAAGGGGATGCAGCGAATGGCGAGCGGGAAGCAATTCGGGAAAGTGGTGTTGAGGCATGATGGGTAGCAAAATCCGCTTTCCTCCTCTGAACGCTTGATATTCACCCCCCCCTTCACCATATTAAAATCAGGCTGAAGCATGCGATGTTCCGCGGTTTTCCGGCCTTTCCTCTGTTCATTTCCACATACACTCTCCTGATTTATCTTTCCGTCCTGAATTCCGATTCCTACGCTTTACCGGATTAGTGAAACGCATCCTTGTTATGCCCGGCTCAAGATAAACAGCGGATGTGTGCGGTGCGGCTCGTGACTGCGTTGATGGGGAATCAATTGTGACAAACTGTACGAAAGTCTTCACATGAAACGCGTATATTTTCTTTCTCTGTTCATCCTTATCGCTTTTTCACAGACTCTTCATGCGCAACGCGGAAATCCCGTTACGCGGCCGGAAGCGCCGATGGTATTTCTCAACCTTGATCCGGTATTGCAGCAACTGGCGGCAAGTGTTGATTCGTCGCAACTCATCGCTTCTCTTCAACGGCTGGAGGCATTCCGGACAAGGCATTCAAGCACCGACTCTGTAACTGCGGCGAAAAACTGGCTCATCTCGAAGTTCCAGGAGTATGGGTATAGCGATATTCTCCAGCATAATTTCACGTGGAGCGGCCGGACACTCCAGAATATCGTGGTGACGAAAACCGGGATACGTTATCCCAGCACGTACGTACTGCTTATCGGTCACTACGACTCGATCAGCGAAACGCCCACGACGCTTGCACCGGGTGTGAACGACAACGGTTCGGGCATTGCGTTGATTCTCGAAGTTGCCCGTCTTCTTGCTGCAAAGAGTTTTGATTATTCCGTGCGGTTTGTTTGCTTTTCTGCGGAAGAACAGGGTCTTGTCGGAAGCAGGGCTTATGTGCAGAATGTTGTTGTTCCCGAAAACCACAGCATCAAGCTCGTGATCAACGTCGATGAAATCGGCGGCTACCGCGGCAACACCAACACGATGGTGAAAGTAGAGAGGGATGAAGACAATTCTCCCTCATCGAACAACGAAGCCTCTGCCCGTTACACAGACACCCTCGCGGCGATCACGCGAACTTACTCGACGCTGACTACGACAATTACGAATGCATACGGCAGCGACTACATGTCGTTTGAAGATGCCGGATACGTGATTACCGGATACTATGAGGGAATTACAACTCCTCACTATCATCGCAGCACGGATAACTTTGCAAACGTCGATCCGCAGTATGTGTATCAGATTACGAGAGGGGCGATTGCCGGATTTGCACATTTCGCGGGAATTCAGCGTGCGTTTCTGACTATTCTTCATATTCCTCAGGGCGATACACAGGATAGTTCACGGAGTATTCAGCTTGACGCCAAGTTGCTGACCTCGGCTACGATTTCACAAAGCGAAATTCTCTTTAGAACGAACATCAATCCGGTGTATTCAAGCGTTTCAATGTCGCAGATTGGAAGCGTTGGTGATTCGCTAATGTATCGCGGGTTCATTCCGAAGCAGCCGTACGGAACAACGGTTTCATACTTTCTGAAATTCACGAACGGCGATACGGTTCTGTCAACATTTCCCGCGGACACGACTTCCCCTGTTGTGTTTCATGTTGCAGGCGACTCGATTCCGCCATCTATCACACATTCTGTTCTCTCTAACAAATCTTACCTTGACAATCCGTACGAAGTGAGAGCAACCATCACCGACCAGAGCAGCATTTCGCTTGCGTGGATTGAATACAAAGTGAATGGAGGAACACTCCGGCTTGACACAATGGAACAGGTAAGCGGAGATATGTGGCGCGGGTTCATTACGGGGCCGTTTGTGCCCGGCGATCGCATTGAGTACGCCGTTCATGCGAGGGATGGGTCGTTCTCGGGCAATCAGGCAACATTGCCGGAAACCGGGTGGTACAGTTGGAAAGTCTTGAATTCGATCCTTCTGGATTTCGAAAACACGAACGGCGGGTTTGAAGGTTCAGGCGACTGGAGTTGGGGTTTGATCGGCACAACGGATATTCCGGCTCCGCCGCGGGGCCAGCGTGTGTGGGCAACGAATCTCGCGGGGAATTACTCGAACAACCGGAATTCCATTCTTGAATCTCCAACGTTCGATCTTTCCAACAAAGCCGAAGGCGTGCTCACGTTCACACATCTCTACCGAATTGAGCCGAACAACGATGGCGGCAACGTCTGGGTTTCGGTTGACAGTGGCGCCTTTCAGTTGTTCATGCCACAGGGTGGCTACCCCTTTGCGACGATTGCCGCACTCGGCGGGCCCGGCTATTCCGGCAACTCGACAGGCTGGGTTGAGGCCGGTTTCCCTCTTGCTGCGTTCACCAACCATCGCGTCCGTTTCCGGTTTCGCTTTGCGAGCGATTGGCTGACGAATCATCGCGGCTGGTATGTTGACGAGATGCGCATTGACTATCTCGATTCAATCACTGTTGACGTGAAACCGGAGGCAATTCCGCTTCAAACATCACTCGGAGAATGCTATCCCAATCCGTTCAATCCTTCAACGCGAATTCCGTTCTCGATCGGTGCTACGGGCGGTGGAGTTGTCAACATTAAAGTGTTTGATATGCTGGGACGTGAAGTGGCGTTACTTCTCAACGAATGGAAGCCGGCGGGTTCGTACGCTGTTGATTGGCGGCCTTCCGGTTCTTCCAGCGGACTCTACTTTATCCGAATGTTTGTGGAACAACAAGACGGAGGGAAGAACAACAGAACTCTTGTTGCCACACGCAAAGTGGTTCTCATCAAGTGAGAATCAATTCTATCAATCAGTCAAAAGGAATACGTGGAATGAAAACACTGTTCAGAAGCATTGTTGCTTTGATGATTGCGGGGATGGTGTGCGGCGTTTCCGGCACTGCATCCGCCCAATCGCTGAGCAAAATGGGCGGGCAGCTGCAGGGTACAGGCGTGTACACCGATACTCCTCCGGTTCCGCTTACGTTGTCCAATGTAAAACATGGACCCCTGACCGGCACGCCGGAAGCAATGGCGAAGGAATATCTGCGAAGCCAGTTTCAGCGCTTTCAGATGAAATCCGATCTTTCCGATCTCGCAGTCTCGATGGTGCAGGAAAGTCCGGCGGGCTATCACGTTCGTTTCAATCAGACATACAACGGCATTCCCGTGTATCAGTCGGATATTGTAATCAGTATTGATCGGAAGAATTATGTCGAGTTCTTCGCATCGAACTACAAGCCGGGAATTTCCATCCCGACAATGACTGCTGCGTTGAGCGGTGAAGCTGCAACACAATCCGCCCGAAACCATTTGGGCGTACGCGGCGAATTGCATGGACCGCAATCCTCAACATTGATGGTAAAGGTTGAAAAAGGCCAGGCGAAGCTTGCCTACCGCGTCATCATTCCCGCTTTTGAGCCGAGAGGAGATTGGGAAGTATTCGTTGATGCCCGCAGCGGAGAAATCATCAGCGTAACAGATATGACGTGCTTTCACAGTCCGTCGGAACAAGGGGGAGGAAACTCCAAGGTACTGAAAGTGGATGGAAGCGGTTTGGTGTTCGATCCCGATCCGCTTTCGACGGCGGGAGCAACGTACGGCACCGGGGGATATGTGGACGGCAACGATGCCGATACACCTGAACTCAATGCCGAGAGGAAGCTCCGCACGCTACGGGATATCACATTCAGCGGCGGGTTGTACCGGCTGCAAGGTCCGTACGTGACGCCGTTTGACTGGGATCCGCCGAGTACTCCTGTGGTTACCGCTGCTCATCCCGATTCGTTCCGCTATACACGCTTTCAGGACGGGTTTGAGGATGTGATGGTGTATTTCCATCTCGACCAATCACAGCGGCATATTCAGTCGCTCGGCTTCACGAACATCCAGAACAACTCCATTCAAGCCGACCCGCATGGATTCAACGGGGCGGACAACTCCGCCTACTATCCTTCGACAAACCGGCTGACATTCGGTGAGGGGGGAGTTGATGATGCCGAAGATGCCGACGTTGTGTTGCACGAATATGGCCACGCTATTCATCACGGTACGGTGCCGGGCTGGTCGGGGTCGGGACAGCAGGGGGCGTTAGGTGAGGGATTTGGTGACTATTGGGCCGAGTCATACTCACGCAGTCTCGGACACTGGCAGCCCGCCAATCCTCCCTATTATTGGGTATTTGATTGGGACGGGCACAATCCGTTCTGGGCGGGACGTGTTCTGAATTACGCGCCTCATTATCCCGAAGGATTGACCGGCGCAATTCACACCGACGGCCAGATGTGGTCCTCCAGTCTTATGTACATCTGGAATGAGATCGGGCGGGAAGTTATGGACAAGCTTGTTCTGCAAAGTCACTTCTACCTTCCTGCCAGCGGCGTAACAATGACCCTGAATGCCGAAGCAGTGATTCAGGCCGACCGCAATTTGTACGGCGGCGCGCATCTTCAGTCCATTGTCTATTGGTTCGGGGTGAGAGGGTTTATCAATCCTGCGAACTACGTTCCGCAAATCTCCCATACTCCACTTACCGATACGGAGAACCTGACAGGCCCGTATATCGTCACGGCGACAATCGTGCAGGGATCATCACCCCTCATTCCGTCGAGCCTGAAAGTGTTCTGGACGAGAACGGGAACTTTCACCGACAGCGTGCAGATGACACTGACGGGAACGCCGAACGTCTATCAGGCGCAAATTCCCGGAAACGGAATCCAGGCAACGTACCGGTACTATATCTCGGCGAAAGATAGCAGTGGCGGAGCGGCAACTCATCCGACCGGAGCGCCGGGGAGCTTCCACAGTTTCCTTGCCGGACCTGATGTGATTCCTCCGGTTATTACACACACGCCGCTGCGCGATCAGGCGAGGTTGCGCTGGCCGGCAACGGTACGCGCAACAGTAACGGATAACCTCGGCGTTGATTCCGTATGGGTGGATTATATGCGCCTTCGCGGCTCCCTGAGCGGGTCGTTCGGGCTTGTGCCTACGACGGGAGACAATTATCAGGCGACGTTCCCGCTCGATACGAATCAGGTTGTTGTTGGCGACACTATTGTATACAAGGTGGTTGCACGTGATCGTTCCGTTGCGGGAAATCTTGCGACGAATCCGCCGACAGGCTTCCATCGTTTTGCCATCATCTCTGCACGCGGAGTTATTCTTGTGGTAGATGATGACGTGACAACGAAGGAAAAAGCTGTATCCGACAAAGGGATGGATGAACGTCCCGCGGCGCAGAAAGGCGTCAGCTCGCGTCTCATCGCCCGTACGCTGACGGAAGTTGGATTTGTGGTGGATACGGCAACATTTGCCGCCCACGATCCGACAGGCTATGCGAACTATGATGTTGTTGTGTGGTCTGCAGGAAGCAAAACGAGCGGCATTTTTGGAGATGCAGCCAAACGGGCGGCGTTGGTGGGCCGCAGCCAATCCGGAGGAAAAATCTGGGTCGAAGGCGGGGAAGTTGGATACGTCTTCCGCAAGAGCGGCACAACAACCGACCTCGATCCGCCGTTCCGCCGTCAAGTGTTGCGCGACAGCAACTGGATCAGCGATGTCAGCAGTTCCAATTTAGCGGTGACTGTGCCATCGCATCCGGTGTTCACAACGCCTCACGTTATTTCAAGTCCCGTTCCGTTCCCGACCAGCGGTATAGGACACAGGGATGCTATGAGGTTGCAGCCCGGCGACGTGCATGCGAAGAAAATCGCCGGATGGTCAACATATGCAGCGCAAGGCCCCGACACGGCGGGGGTTATTGTGTACAATCCTCTACCCGATCCCACAGTCGGACAAATTGTGTTCACGACATTCTCCGTTGCCGCCATTACCGACACGACAACGGCAAAGAAACTCACGGAAAACATAGTTGAATTCTTGATGACCCGCCCGGGTGGCGCATTGATTTCCGCGACGCCGTCCTCATTGGATTTCGGGGCGGTTCAACTGAACGACTCGGCGACGCAGTTTGTGCGTGTACAAAATCTCGGCACAGGCACGCTGAACGTCACGAACATTACGCATACTAACGCGCGGTTCTCCGTAACGCCGGTCAGCTTCTCGCTCGGACCGCAGGATACCGTACGATTGACCGTGCAGTTCAAGCCGCTTGTGGTGGGGACGCTGTACGACACGCTACGTTTCATCTCGAACGCCGGCAGTTCTCCAGCCATTGCGCTGATCGGACACGGTGGAATTGCGCTCATGGTTGTTCAGCCCGATTCTTTCGCGTTCACGCGACAGCCCACAGCCGATACGACATTTCAGATGATGAAAGTAAAGAACGCAGGTACCGATACGTTGCGGTTTACAATAGAAGAATCGCTGGTCGGTACGTCGCCTTCCATACTGCGCTCAATGGAACAGCAGGCGACTATCGAACTCCCGAAGGGCGTTGCGCAAGCCGTCAATCCTCCTGCAATAAAAGGTGGCGGCGGCCCTGACGCATACGGCTATCGCTGGATTGACAGCGACGAGCCGGGCGGTCCGACATTCAACTGGGTGGATATCTCGACCGTCGGCACACAGATTACAGGTTGGTCACCCAGTGCCGACGACGGGTATGTGACAATATCGATGCCGTTTGCATTCCCGTTCTACGGCACCTCTTACTCGTCACTGAAGGTCGTGACAAACGGCTGGCTCGGGTTCGACGTTGCCTCGACTTCGGCGGCGTACCTGAACGGCGCCATTCCCTCGACTGCAGAGCCGAACAATGCGCTGTATCCGTGGTGGGACGATCTTGATCTGAGTACAAGCGGAACCGTGCACTATTATCACGATGTCGCCAACAACAGATTCATCGTTCAGTACACCAACGTGCCGCATTACGGCACTTCTGAGCCCGGACTCTATACGTTCCAGATTATCCTCAAGCCGTCGGGCGATGTTCTTTATCAATATCAGAACATGCAGCAAACGCTTACCTCTGCGACTATTGGAATTGAGAATGCAGGAGGGAGTATTGCGTTGCAGGTTGTGAACAGCGCGGCGTATATGCACAACAATCTCGCCATTCTGTTGACGCGGGACGCCGTGCCGTGGCTTTCAACGGATGTTACGCAGGGCGTGCTCGCCCCGTCCGACAGCATGAGCGTGAAAGTGCAGGTTCATCCCGGCGTGATGACGCAGGGAACCCACCGCGCACGGCTCACGCTGACAGGAAACACCGGCGCCCCCATGTTCGTGCCGGTGAGACTTGATATCGTGACAAGCATTGAAGGTGTAGCGGCTCTGCCGACGACATTCGCGCTCGAACAGAACTACCCGAATCCCTTCAACCCTTCGACCACAATCCGGTATGCGTTGCCTGCTGAATCGAAGGTGACGCTGAAGGTGTTCAACATACTGGGGCAGGAAGTTGAGCAGCTTGTCGCCGCCGTGCAGCCCGCCGGGTTCTATGATGTACGATGGGATGCCCGCGTGGCAACGGGCGTGTACCTGATGCGCATTGAAGCGACGCCGACAAGTGGCTCGCCCGCGTTCATTCAGGTACGCAAGATGTTGTTGATGAAATAACATTCAATCCTGTTACATCCTGTTAATCCTGTCGAGAAGATTCAGACAGGATTTACGGCCCGCCAGAGGCGGGCAAGGATAAACGGGATAGTGTGTAACAAATGCCCCGTCCCGATGGCGCAAGTTGCGGGGCGGGGCTTTCTTGTGAAATGGATGGACTTCGGGAAGCTTATCCCAATATCCGTGCGAGGGTTTTCCGGGATGTACCAAGGGCAAAGAGTGAGCGAACGAGAAGGTCAAGTGACACCGTCGGGTCTCCCGCCTCCATCTTTGCCACGCGGGATTGGCTGGATTTCAAAAGTTGGGCCAACTGTTCCTGCGAAAGGTTCTTTCCCCGTCGCGCCGCCTGAAGGCGCTTGCTCAAGGCGAGTTTTACTTCCACGTAGGCGGCTTCTTCGGGTGAGAGATCGAGGAAGTCAGCAGTACTGCCGACTTTCCATCCTTTAGCTTCAAGGCGTTTTCGTTTTGTAGTATTCATGGTCATCCTACTTCTAAATCATAAAGTCTGATTCGGCGTTTGCAATTTTCTATGACTTTCTTGGGTGTTCTCTGCACTTTCTTTTCGAATACATCCAGAATGAGGATGGCATCCTCCTCGAGGCGGTACACAATACGCCAGGTTCTATTTTCGTCGTTGATGCGAAGCTCGTGACACCGTGAACCGATCGAAGGCATCGGTCGCGAATGAGGCAAGGCCAGCTTTTCGCCCGTCTGTAATCGGCGCAACAGGTATCCTGCTTCAATCCTTCCCGCTCCGGAAAATGGCGGCGTCTTAACCTCGCCATGCAGCCAAATGAGCGGCTTGTCAGTGTCCTTCATTGAGAGTCAATATATGTCATATCTGACATTGAGTCAAGCGTTTGATCTCCGACATCCGACTTCTGTCCTCTGACCTCCGATCTACCATTGATTTTCCCGCTGATTCGCGCTACCTTGACGAGGCGCAGGTGGGGGATTTGGGCATGCCTATGGAGGCGCTAGAGACGCGGATGAAAACTCGGCAGAAAAATCTAACCGCAGAGAACGCGGAGGAAATACCTTGAAATGGAGAACACATTAAAGGTTTCTTTCTCTGCGATCTCAGCGTTCTCTGCGGTTAAAGCTCTTCATCTGCGCTTCTATAACTCTACGATTTCATCACTAAACCAAAATGAGTTTAGCGTCCTCTATTGCATAGGCTGAAATTTGCTACCATATAGAAGATTCCCATGCACCTCATCCTCATCCTCATCCTCATCCTCAAATCGAGAAACAGAATCCCTCTGGTTCTACTCGGACATTCTGGGATTCAGGCTGAAAGAGCCGGGCTTCGGCAGATAAGAACGTCAACAGAAAATGGACAATGAAACACGCGAACGAGCATCCCTACTCCGTCGTTGACTTCCCGAAGTCCCGCATAGGAACGATTGATCTCGGACGAATTGCCCGAACGAAACATCACATCGCCGGTTTGCTGGAAATTGATGTGACCGATGCGCGAAGCCGGCTTCGTACGTTGAGGCGGGAATCCGGGGTTGCGGTTTCGTTCACTTCGTGGCTCATCAAGACGATAGCTACCGCAATCAGTGAGCACAAGGAGGTTCACGCCCTTCTGCATCGCAACAAACGGAAACTTATCGTCTTTGACGACATTGATATTGCCGTCATCGTGGAGAAAGAAGTTGATGGAAAGCCTGTACCGCTTCCCGTCGTTATCAAACGCGCCGACAAAAAGGCGATGGCTGAAATCCATCGCGAGATCGAAGCCGCCAAGAGCCAAGATATCCGCAACGAGGGAGATTACGTTCTTGCCGAAGGGAGCAGTGCATTGCAGATGAAGTTGTACTACCTGCTTCCCGCAGTAATTCGCCGGCTTGTGATGAAGCACATTCTCTCCCGTCCGCTGCTGCGAAAGAAGCTGATGGGTACAGTCATTCTTACTTCCATCGGCAATAAACGCGGCCTTCCCGGCTGGTTCATTCACAAATCCTACCACAACTTGAGCGTTGGCGTCGGCTCTGTGCTGAAAAAGCCCTGGGTGGTTCAGAATGAAGTCAAGATACGGGAGATACTGAATCTAACAATCCTGATGGATCATGACGTGGTGGACGGGGCGCCGATGGCACGATTCATCTCACGCCTGACGCAACTGATGGAAACGGCGAGCGGATTGGAATGGCGTCCGGCCTTCGCCCCCGAACGGCGCTGAAAAGCTATACGTTAAACCTTCGCAGGGGATTCCGGTTCAAAGTGTCGGTCAACTTACTGTGTGTGGCAAGAACATCAGCTTGGATATTGCTTTTCGAGCAATTATAGCATGAATTAGTGGGGGATTCATTTTGTCATGCCTCGGAAACAGAAGCCCATCAATCACGAAAGAGATGCGATATGAAACTTCGATCAACTGCCTTGATACTCCTCATGCCGGCCTGCTTCGTGTTGTTATGCAGCGGCAGTTCAGCCCAACCGAGACGCATGTCGCCCGACGAGCGTACCGCCGAGTTGAAAAAGGAACTGAACCTGAACGAGAAGCAAACAGCCCAAGTCAGGAAAATCTATGAACAACTCCGGCAAGAGATGGAAGAAATGTTCGAATCCTCCGGCGGCAATCGCGGCGCCTTTCGTGAAACGATAATGAAGAAGAACCGTGAAGCCGACGAGAAGATCACCGGCCTGTTGACGAAGGAACAGAAGAAGAAGTTCGAAGAATTTCAGAAAGAGCGCCGCAACAGGTTCGAGGATCGACCGCGGCGACGCAACGAGTAACCTACCATCCACATAGGGTCAGATATGAAACGTTACAGCCTGCTTCTTGGCATTCTGCTTGCAGGAGTGCCCATTGCAGCTAATGCGCAAAATCCGGGCGACAGTATTTTTGCGGGCACGCAGATTCACACCATCAACCTCCGGTTTCCGCAGCAACGCTACTGGGATTCTCTCACGATCTATTATAATCAAGGAAACGAGCAGTACATTGCCGCAAACGCCGTGATCAACGGTGTCGAATACGATAGTATCGGCGTCAGGCTCAAGGGAAATTCCTCCTACAGTCATCCCAACAACAAAAAATCGATCCGGCTGAGCCTCGATGAGTTCAGAAGTAATACCCGTTGGGACGGCGTGAAGGGGATTCACCTGAACAATTGCTGGGGCGATCCCACGTTCATGCGCGAGAAGATGCACTCGGATTTCTGCAGAGATGCGGGCGTTCCGGCGCCGCGAGTAAACTATGCGCGGGTGTTCTTCAACGACACGTTGTGGGGATTCTACGCCATGGTCGAGCATGTTGACAAGCGGTTTCTGAATTCACGTTATGCAAACGACGGGGGCGATCTCTTCAAGGCCGTTGACGCGTTCGGCTCGGGGGTTATTTCTGATTTCCGCTGGTACGGGTCGACTCCAAGCCTGTACTACTCGCGCTATGAAATGAAAACGGAAGAATCGACAACCGCGTGGACGAATCTCGTCAGGCTGCTCGATACACTCAACAACAACGCCAACATGGCAACGGCATTGCCGAACGTCGTGAATCTGAACGCGCTGTACAGAGCAGTTGCAGTCGATAATCTGTTTGCAAACCTCGATGCGTATCTGAACAGCGGAAGGAATTTCTACTTCTATTTTCATCCTACAACAGGAAAAATGGAGTGGATTCCCTGGGATTTGGGGCTCAGCTTCGGTTCATACACGGGCGGCGTGTCGAATCTTGAGAGCATGAGCATTACCTATGTGAGCAGCACAACCAACCGTCCCCTTATCGGCAAGTTTTTGAATACGCCAACACTGCGCGCCGAGTATTTGCAGCAGCTATGCCTGTTGTTTACGAATTATTTCTCGTCGGCAAGACTTTTTCCTCTGATCGACTCGGTCGCGAGCGCTATCCGACCGCACGTGTATGCCGATCCGCGGAAGATGTACACGAACACGCAGTTTGAAACCAATCTGGTAAGCGACATCAACGCCAGCGGCGGGGGCGGGACGCGCAAACCGGGACTGAAATCATTCATCAATCTCAGGCAAGCGAGCGTACAGTCGCAACTGACGACGCTTGGCGTCTCCTGCTTGCTTGCGGTGAATCCGGGTGATGTGGTGATCAACGAATTCATGGCGCAGAACGATTCGATTCCCGATCCTGCTGGCCAGTTTGACGATTGGATAGAGTTCTACAATACAACATCAAATCCGCTGAATCTCGGCGGCATGTATCTTTCGGACGACCCGACATTGCCGACGAAGTGGCAATTTCCTGCTAACACGATCATTGCGCCGAACGGCTACCTGATTGTCTGGGCTGATAACGACAGCGGACAGGTTGGACTTCATGCCAATTTTGCGTTGTCGGCAAGCGGTGAGCAGATCATCTTTTCGAACGTCAACGTGAGCATTCTCGATTCCGTCACGTTCGGTCCGCAGGTGGGCAACCGCTCGATGGCGCGCATTCCGAACGGCACGGGCCCGTTCGTGCAGGCGCGGCCGACATTCGGCACCGATAACGGCAACTCGATTATTATTGATCCCGTTCTGATAACACTCATTGTGCCGCAAGTGATTCAGGGAAATAATGGGACGAATTCAAACCGCATTCCGTTTGCTTACAGAGTAAGAATTTCCGGACTTCTGCAGAACGCGACGTACCGATACTTCAATCAGATGGTGACTTCCGCAGACGGGGCTACGACAAGCGGTGCGGGGAACTGTATCTTCGTTCCGGCATCGGGCGATTTTACAAGAACAACCGGGCCGAGTCTTTCGGTGGAGGGTGCATACGGAACCTTCACGAGTGATGCAACCGGAATGTTCGAAGGCTGGTTCGTCTCAGAGCCGACAGGAAATGCGCGGTTTGCACCGGGGAACCATGTGTTTATGAGAATCGCGCTGAACGATGGAGGCACAGGCACATCGGTTGCCGTTCGCCTGACCACGCCCGATTCTGTCCGTGTACTGAGACTCGACTCGGCGCCGGCCGATACTTCGGGTACCGGACTTCGGGGATCGTCTTCTGCCGCTGCAAAGGATTTTGTCTTTGCCTACGACAACACTGCCGGAAGCGGAAGGCCGGTTTCAGGAACATTCATCGAGCATGATGGAACGGCAAACACACTTGCTAACAATTACGCTGCATTCTACGCCGGAAACGTGGACGGCCTCAACGGGGCATTCGGCATGGTTGTTCCGAACACGCTGCCGAACGGCATCCGCCGGTTTGAGCGGCGCTCGCGTGCGACGGGAGCAATCCTGGCAACGGCAACGGACGCCGATGGCGTGTGGCCGAGCGGCGCGAATACGGTGAACCCCTCCGGCGGGACTACCGAGATTGTATTGACGGGAACGGATGTTTCCCTTGTGACGAACGTGAAACACACATCAAGCATACCGACGACTTTCTCGCTGGCGCAGAATTATCCTAATCCGTTCAATCCATCCACCACGATTTCGTTCGGGTTGCCGAAGGAAAGCAACGTCAAGCTGGATGTGTACAATCTTATTGGCCAGCGGGTTGCCACGCTTGTTGACGGACAGCGGAATGCCGGAACTCACACCGTCACATTCGACGCATCGCCCCTCTCCAGCGGAATCTATTTGTATAGAATTTCTGCCGACGGCTTTACGCAAACACGTCGCATGGTACTGATGAAATGAGGGGATTGGAATTTGATACGCATCGCCGCAAATGGGCATTCGGAGTGGCTGCCGCTGTGCTGGTTCCGCTCGTGTTTGTTTTGCCGATCTCTGTTCCGTACACCATCACGACAACGGGAAAGATTCTCTGCACAAGTGAATGGATCGTTGCCCTGAACAGGGATGGCGGAATAGTGACCTTCATTGCAGACCGGGCAAGCGGAATTACGAGACACTACTCGCTCGCACAATTCAGTCGCGGCGACGCGATGAGTTTTTCGATTGATGCAAAAATTGCCGGCGGATCTACCATTATAGCCGGAGATACTGTCGGCATTGCGCGTTCCAGCGAAGTTGCACGCGAGCTTGAACGATTGAGGGGAGAACTGCAAAACGCCACCGCCGCACTTGCGGTTGCGGTGACAGGAGAGAAGCAATCTATCGTAGAAGAAGCCGTCCAGTCGGTCGAACATGCAAAGCGCCAGGCAGAGGAGTACAACTCTGTCCTTGCCCGCCAGAAACTCTTATTTGACAGGGGGTTAGTGTCGGAACAGGAGTATGAATTTGCCCAACGCCAGGCGGCAACGTCGGCAATTGCGGTATCAATTGCAGAGGCAAGACTTCGAAGCGCTACAACCGGAGCAAAAAAAGAGCAGGCCGATTTCGTCCGGGCGCAGATCAAATCCCTGCAAAGCGAAATCCACGTGTTGGAGCGGCAGGAAAAAGAATACAGGCTCATCGCTCCGATCTCGGGTATTGTCACACAAGTCGGCAAAGGAGACACACTGCTGGTTGTTTCCGACACAACGGGCTACGTTGTGGTGATGCCGGTTTCTGTGCATGAGCGGACCAGCGTTCTGCCGGAGCAACAGGTACGATTGTACGCGAGCGAGGTCGGCAATATTCCGCGGGCGGCGGTGAGCAAAGTCGACAAGACAATCCATTCGCTGAACGGGCAGCAGGTTGTGCTTGCAACGGCGCAACTCGTCGACATGCCGGAGGAAGTGTTGAACGGATTGCTTGCGCGCTGCACGATTGAATGTGAATCGCTTTCGCCGTTCGAATTCGTCAAACGAAAACTCCAATCGCTTGTGAGATAACAGGCGTTTCGCATACGTAACAAGGGTCAGACATGCGATTTGAATACAAGTACGTCGTTCCGATGGAACGGCTTGATGCCCTGCGTCAGGACGTTATGCCGTACACCACGCTCGACGTTTATACGATGCGCCGCAAGGATCATCAATACACCGTCAGAAGCATTTATTTCGATACGTCCCGACTTGCCGCGTACCGCGAGAAATTGGAAGGGATAAAAAATCGGAAGAAGCTCCGCATCCGTTCCTATGACGCTGCCGCTGAAGGGGCAAGGGCATTTCTCGAAATCAAAACCAAAATCGAGCGGAGGGGTATGAAGTGCCGCTCTGCATTGTCCGCAACCGACCTGCCGGCATTTCTCCATACGCGAAATCCCGAAGAGTACATTCTCGTCGGTCCCAATCGCACGCTTGCTCTCGACAACGCCCGGCGATTTCTTTTTCATTACATCCGGTCGGCAATGAGGCCGGTGGTTCTCGTAACATATGAGAGGGAGGCGTTTCAGGGACAATTTGATCCGAATCTGCGAATCACGTTTGACAAGCATTTACGGTTTCAGGGTGTGCCTTCGCTGAACGACCTCTACAATGAAAACGGATTGACGCATCTTGCGGCCTCATCATTCATCATGGAGATAAAGTTCGGTGGCGGGTTTGCTCCGTGGCTTCGGGCAATTGTCAAAAAGCACGGTTTGACACGCGTGAGTGTGTCGAAGTATGGCTCGTGTGTTACAGCGTCCGGCGTTGCCGGAAAGTTGGGATGCGCCGACCTTGTCGGGCTTGCGTGCGGACGAACGGAGGTGGCTGCCTGATGCTGCAATATTTCGAAGGTCTTACAGTTTCACCGCTTACGCTTGGCGACTTCGTTGCAAACGTGATTGTGGCAAGCTTGTGCGGGCTTATTCACATCGCGTTTTACCGCGCGGCGTATCGCGGGCCCGGGTATTCGGCGAGCTTTCTCAACTCGCTGGTTCTTCTCGCGATGATTACTGCCGTTGTGATTATGGTGATCGGCGACAGTCTTGCCCGCGCATTCGGGCTTGTCGGCGCAATGTCGATTATCCGTTTCCGGACGGCGGTCAAAGAAGTGATGGATATCGTGCATATTTTTCTCGCCCTCGCCATCGGAATGACGGCAGGCGTGGGATTATCCGCCGCCGCCTTTGCGGGGACGATCATTCTCGGCACAGGCTATTACCTGCTCGTGAATTTCAACATCCTCTCATCTCCCCGAAAACAATTCATCGTACAGTTTACATATCAGCCGTTGCACGGCGATCTGAACGGCAAGGAGCCACCCTATCTGGCAGCGTTGCTTGCATACTCGCGGCAAAACTCCCTGATGAATGTGAGATCGGTAGGAGAAAACGGGGAATTGGAGGTTTCATATTACGTCAAACCGAAAAACGACGCGGGTGCCGCGGAATTGCTGCGCGAACTGAAATCCGTAAGCGGCGTCCGTTCGGTGGTTTTGTTCCACGATGAGGAACAATTCTAGGACGTTGTAATTGCAGTTCGTAACTGACGTGCAGCGGCGCTCGTATCGCGAAACACGGACGAATGAGGCCTCCTCCATTCCCCCGATTCAACACTTGCATCTGCTTCATGTAGGTTCACATCTTCTGGACTTGTTTTTCCCCGCCTACTCCGCTACATTTCTATAGGCTGCATTTTTGAGAGACAACTGAAATGATGGTGAGAACCATACGCACGAAGATTATCTGGACGTTTGCGTTGCTGGTAACGCTGAGCCTTGCCGCGGGCTTCTGGTCTGTGTACAACTTCTACGCGCTCGGAACCACGGTAGCGACTATTCTGAGGGAGAATTACCTCAGCGTTCTGGCAGCGGAAAGTATGGTGAAATCACTGGAAGGGCAGGATAACGCGTTGCTCGTTGCAAGTCAGGGCGAAGATGCAACTGTCAGCGGAACGTTCGCCGAAAATAAGGAGATGTTCTTCTATTGGTATGAGCAGGCGCTGCGGAGAATGCCGGAAGGCCAGCTCGGCTCGCTTCGCGATTCGTTGCATAATGCCCGCAACGCGTACATTTCCGTCACCGACTCGATGCGCGGGATGATTATGCAGGGGGCGTTCACACAGGCAAAGAATTACTACTACGAGAGTGTCCGCCCGGTTTCCGAAGAGTTGCGTTCACTGTGTTTCCAGTTGTTCGAATACAACCAGACAGGAATGTACAATCTTGAAAGCAAGACACATTCCATCGCAAACCAATCGGCGTACGGAATGATGATTGCCTCGATTGTCACGCTTGCGTTGGGAATTGCGGGAACAATTTGGCTTACGACCGTGCTGGTGAAACCGGCGGAAGCCCTTACACAACGTGTCAGGGAAATCGGGGCCGGGCATCTTGATCTGAAAATTGATGTCCTGTCAGACGATGAAATCGGCTCGTTGAGCCGTGAATTCAACAAGATGACCGAACGCCTGCGCCGGTACGAACAAATGAATATCGACAAGATCATTTCCGAGAAGCGCAAGTCGGAAGCGATTGTCGACAGCATCTCCGACGGCATCATTGTCACCGACGCGGACATGAACATCATTCACATCAACAATGTTGTGGCGGAGTTGTTCGGATATCTTGATGTTGATGCAATCGGCAAACCTGTTGGCTCGGTAATACGCGATGAACGCATCATGTCGCTCATTCGCTCAGCGTCGCAATCAGTGAGGGATGACGGGGAATCGGACGGTGAAGGCAGCGGCACTCAGGTCAATTATTTGCAATTCGAGCGGTCGGAGAAGCATCTCTACTTCCGCCCCAAAGTGACGAATATCTTTGACAACGAAGGACATTTGTACGGCACGCTGACGGTTCTGCAGGATGTAACGCAGTTCAAGGAACTGGATCGCATGAAATCGGATTTCATTGCAACACTCTCGCATGAGTTCCGCACACCGCTAACGTCGATTAATATGAGTGTCGATCTTCTGAATCAGGAACTGCTCGGTCCGTTGAACGATCGCCAAAAGGAACTGATTCTCTCCACGAAAGAAGACAGCCAGCGATTGACCAAACTTGCGCGGGAATTGCTGCAATTGTCGAAACTTGAGTCGGGCAGACTCCAATTCAAGAATGAAGAACTCAATGTTCGGTCATTGATTGAGTCAACCATCAAGCCGCTTCATATTCAATTTCAGGAAAAGAATGTCCGGCTGGTGACCGAGATTCCGGCGGAGCTACGACGGCTTGTTGCAGACGAGCAGCAACTGTCGTGGGTGATCACGAACCTTGTCACCAATGCCCTGAAGTACACGAACGCGGGGGGCTGCGTTACCGTACGCGTGCGTGAAGAACCGCGCGGGATGCTGTTCGAAGTACAGGATACGGGTGTCGGGATTGCGAGCGAACACATCGACACGATCTTTGACAAGTTTGTGCAGGTAAAAAGCGCCTCTGCTTCAACGCCCGGAAGCGTGGGGTTGGGACTGGCAATTGCAAAAGAGATTGTCGAGGCGTACAGCGGCAAGATTTGGGTACGAAGTGAAGCCGGGAAAGGCAGCATGTTTTCATTCCTGCTTCCGCTTGATCACACTCACTCCACAACACATCACGGCTGATTCATGCCAGCGAAATCCTCCGTCATTCTTGTTGATGATGAACGCAATATTCTCAAAACTGTAACCCTCGGGCTCGAGGCAGTCGGCTTTGACGTAACCGCTTTCTCGGAGCCGCTGAAGGCTCTTGATGCGATCCGGGAGCAGTCATTCGATATTGCATTCTTTGATCTCAAAATGTCTCCGATAGATGGTATGGAATTGTTGCGTGAGACAAGAAAACTTCAACCCGGCACAACCGTTGTATTGATGACAGCTCACGGGAGCATTGACTCTGCCGTGGAAGCAATCAAGCTTGGGGCCTACGACTACCTGCAAAAGCCGTTCGAGTTTTCGGAACTGACGCTGTTTGCCCGGAAAGTTCTCGATCATCACAACTTGCGACGCGAGATCATTGAACTGAAAGAAGAGTTGAAACGTGCGAAGTCGTCCGGGGAGATTGTGACGCGCAGCGAGAGAATGCGCTCGATGCTCGATCTTGGCTTGCAGGTTGCGCCGGGAAATATCGCCGTACTGATTGAAGGGGAAAGCGGAACAGGAAAGGAACTTCTCGCACACTTCATCCATGACAACAGTCAGCGCCGTGAGAAGCCTTTTGTCGTGGTCAATTGTGCCGCGCTTGCCGAGCAGTTGTTGGAAAGCGAGTTGTTCGGACATGTGAAGGGAGCATTCACAGGCGCAACAAAGGATCGGGAGGGAAGATTTGAGGCCGCCGATGGAGGCACAGTGTTTCTTGATGAAATCGGCGAGGTGTCGCTGCAAACACAAGTGAAGCTGCTCCGGTTCTTGCAAAACAAGGAGTTTGAACGCGTCGGTGAAACCGAAACCCTGAAGGTTGATGTCCGCGTCATTGCAGCGACGAACAAGAATCTCGAACACGCGGTGAAGTCCGGAACGTTCCGTGAGGACCTTTTTTACAGACTGAATGCCGTGACGCTCAAACTTCCGCCGTTGCGCGAACGGATGGAAGATATCCCGCTGTTAGTGACGCATTTCTTGAGAAAATCGGGAAGCGGCGGCGAGATTTCGCAGGAGGCATTTCTCGCTCTCAAATCGTATTCATGGAAAGGCAATGTCCGGGAGTTGGAGAATGTTATAGAGAGGGCTGTGTTGCTTGCGCGTGAGGGCGATATCCGCCTTGAACATCTTCCAGATCAATTTCGTGAGTTGGATGTGTCGTCGTCGGGACTTATGTCCCTCGAAGAGATGGAACGCCAGCACATTATGAAAGTGCTACGCATTGCACATGACCTCGAAGAAGCCGCTGCTATACTGAATATCGATCCTGCAACACTTTGGCGAAAAAGAAAGAAATTTCAGTTGTGAATGCCCGTTTGCGCCTGATAATCCGTCCATTTTCGGATTCCGGCGTACACAAAATTTGCCTTGCATTTTGCAAGGAGTGATAATATATTGGCACGTACTGAATTGGCCAACCTGAATATCAATTCACGTAGTTTCATCTTGCATTGTGCAAGACGTTGGTTTTTCCCGCAGCCCAAAACCCGTAAATTCACGCCAACTGGTCGCATTGAACAATGGCATTTGTTTTGCGTCACACATATATAAATCTGGGTTCTGAAACACTCAGCCTGAAGGGCACCTACCATCCATGCCCGGGTTTTCTTCACCCAATGCGTACAGGAGTGTTTGGCTACTTCCTGCGGTTGTTTTCCGGGTAAGTAACTTGGCGTTTGTGAGACTTCCTTTGTTTTCCTTGTGAACTACATTCAAATCACCAACAGTATCGCACAGTTTTTTGGAGACACTATGTCAGTCAAAACAACCACGCTTCAAAGCGGCAAAATCGGCGTTATCGAAGTGAAAGGCTCACTCGTTGGCGGCGAAGAGACAGACGAGTTGAGGAGTGCAGTGGCGGATTTCGTGGAGCAGGGCAACAAGAAGCTCATCATCGATTTAAGCAAAGTGACATACCTGAACAGTACAGCCATCGGAGTTCTCGTTCAGGCGCATACCACCTATTCCCGCAACAATGGGGTCGTAAAGCTCTGCGGCATCAACAACAATATCAACAACATCTTCGTGATTACGAAGCTGACGATGGTATTTGATGTTGCGGAAACCCGCGACGACGCTGTCAAAGCGCTGTCGTAACAAATCTCATGGCAATTCATTTACCTATCATCTACTAATTACATAAACAAAAAGAGGAGTTTGATCGATGAAACAATCTGTGTTTCTCACTGTCGTGATCATTGTGACGCTTGCGGTAGCGTTTGGCATCTATTTGTTCGTGCTCGGCAATCCTGAGAACTTCAAGGACGGTGCCACACGGCAGCAACCCCTGAATTTGCTCGGAACAGTGTACACGGGCGGCTATGTTGTACCGATTCTGATTACGCTGACACTGATGAATGTGACAATCATTTTTGAAAGAACGTTTTCTCTTCGTAAGGCCCAGGGCAAAGGTTCGCTTCCCGCGTTTCTCAAGAAAGTACAGGCGGCGTTGATTGGTGGAAAGATTGATGAGGCCATCAAGGAATGCGATGCGCAGCGCGGATCGGCGGCCAATATTATACGATCGGGACTCGAACGATACAAGGAAGTTCTCGTCGACAACTCAATGGATGGCGAGAAGAAGATGGCGGAGACGAAACGTGCCATCGAAGAAGCGTCGGCCCTTGAGACTCCGCTTCTTGAGCGAAACCTGATTGCACTTTCCACGATTGCATCGACAGCGACGATGTTCGGGCTTCTCGGAACAACGATCGGTATGATTCGTGCATTCCAGGCTCTTGCACAAGCGGGTGCGCCCGATGCTATCCAGCTTTCAATCGGTATTTCCGAAGCGCTTATCAATACAGCCCTCGGACTTTTTGCGGCTATCATCGGTATCATTTTCTACAACTTTTTTGTTACGCGCGTGGACAACTTCATGTACATGGTCGATGAAGCAAGCTACAATGTTGCTGAAATCTTAGGCGCGAAAACCAAGTGATCTCTCGACAAACAAAACACAAGGAGAGAATCATATGGCAAAGATAAAACCGAAACGTCACGGCATTCTGCTCGATATGACGCCGCTTGTTGACATCGGGTTTCTCTTGTTGACATTCTTTATGTTAACAACCCAGTTCAAGCCGGCGGAGGAGGTGTCGATTGACCTGCCTGCGTCAAACTCGGTGTTCAAGTTGCCTGAATCGGACGTGCTGACGCTCAGCCTTGCGAAAGACGGGCGAATCTTCATGGATGTCGATTCGCAGCGCCTGCGCGGACGACTGTTCGGCAAGGAAAACGAGTTGAGAGCCGGTGTTGAGATACCGCGTGAAAAGCTTGGCGACTATCTGATTCAAGCGCGCACTATGAATCCCAAGCTCCGCACGGTGATCAAAGGAGACAGGAATGCCGAGTTTGGCATCGCGCAAGACGTGATGGACATTCTGCAAAAAACAAAGATTACGAGATTCAATCTCGTCACAAACCTTGAAGCGAATTAGAGGAGGTTAACGCTATGGCAGGTCTTGGTGGGGATGCCCCACAACCTAGAAGTCATGGAAAGAAGAAACGCAAGAAGTCCAAGCGCATCGGTATTCGTATCGATATGACGCCGCTCGTTGATATTGCGTTTCTGTTGCTGACGTTCTTCATGCTCACGACGACGATGGCCCGTCCGCAAACGATGGAGATCAATCTACCGCCGGATGAGAACGTCAAAGTGGAAATTGCCGAGTCCAATCTCCTGACTCTCCGCCTGAACGAAAAAGGCGAAGTGTTCTGGAACATTGGCATGGATGCCCCGCAGAAAATGGAATTCTCGAAGCTGCGGGCGGATATCCGCCAACGCGTCCAGGCGAACCCTAAACTGGTTACACTTGTTAAGATAGATACGAAGGCGAAGTATGAAGTGATGGTGGATGTAATGGACGAACTGAATCAGGCGGAAATGCAACGGTTCAGTATTGCCCGTATGACGGAGCAGGATCTGAAACTTATTTCGGAAGTTAAATAACAACTCACCATATCTTTAAGAAGGAATGACTATGGCAAAGCTGTCCATGGCCGGAGCAGGTTCCACCGGTACGGTTAGCGCAGGATCAAAGTATGGCGCTATTGAGTTGAAGGCGGTATACCAGAAGTACTGGTTCCGCGGTTTCCTGATCGCTGTCGCCATCCACGCGGTAGGGTTCGGCTCGTACTATCTTGCCCAGGTGTTGGGTGAGGAAGAGCCGCCGCCGATCAATGTTCGCATTTTGAAGTACAGCGACCTCGGTCCGCCGCCGTCGCTTACGAACACCAACGTGCCGCCTCCGGTTTCCGTGAGCGCACCGGTGGCAAAACCGACTGTCGGTGCCCCGGTGCCCGTTCCTGACGCCGAAGCAAGCCCGGAACAGACGATTGCCACCCAAACCGAAATGAGTCAGGTTGCTGCCCCTATCGGTGAAGGCTTTGGCGATGGCGTTGGCGGAGTCCAGATTCAACAGGATATCAGGATTGAAGACGACGGTCCGCCCGCGGATTTTGTCGCCGTCGAGAAGGAGCCTGTTGTCGTGCGCAAAGTAGAGCCGAAGTATCCGGAGCTTGCAATGCGTGCAGGTCTTGAAGGAAGAGTGTGGGTGAAGATATGGGTGGACAGGGAAGGCAAGCCGAAGCAAGTTGTCGTTCTGAAAAGCGATGCCGAGATCTTTAACGACGCAGCAGTTGAAGCAGCAAAGCAATTTCTGTTTACGCCGGCATACATGAACAACGGCCCGGTATCCGTGTGGGTATCCGTGCCCTTCAGATTCAAGCTGGCGGATCGGAAGTAATGGCGGATCGGAAGTAATATAGCCCGGACAGAGAATGGGAGTGATGAATATCGTTTCTGTGCTCAGATTTGTTGTGTATGCGGTATCGGGCGCGGTAATGATTGCAGGGATGATGGCAATCTTGGGTTTTCTTGTTCCTAAGCATGTTCCCGAACACTACCGCGTCATCTTTGGCGCGGTAGTGTTCTTATATGGGGCGTATCGCCTTGTTCTGACTTACGTTCGCTCGAAAGGAATGGATCGGGATGAAAAGTAAGATGGTGATCGTGTTTCTGATACTGACCGGCACGCTTCTGGCAGGATGTGATCAGCGGAAACCGTTGGTAACAACGTCAGGAACGGTTACCGTTGAAGTTGATGAGTCGGTAAGCAATGTTGTGAAGCATATTGCTTCCGGTTTCGAACAATCCTACCCTGACGCAAAGATTGATATCAGAGTGGTCGAAGGCAGGGAAGCAATCACCAACTTCATTAACGACAGCGTGAAGGTGATTGTCAGCGCCCGCGCTTTCAACGATGAAGAACTCGATGTTCTGAAGCGATACCCCGATATCGAATGGAAAAGTTATCGATGTGCCATTGATGCGATCGCTGTCATAGGACACAGGAGCAATCCACAGAAGGAACTCCGCCTGACCGAACTTGACAGCATCTTTCAGGGGTCGCTTGCCCGCTGGAAGTGGAACGGTAAACTCATTGATGTCGCCGTCGGCGATGTCAACTCCAGTGTCAATGAGGTGTTCCGAAAGAAAATCATGAACAACAAACCATTCACGCTCAGCGCTGCACGAATCTTGTCCAGCGACAGTCTTGTGACCTATGTGGAAAACAATCCGAATGCCATCGGCATCGTTGGTTTGAACTGGTTGCGGGGAAGGGAAGACCAACTGACGGTGTTTGCCCTTGGCCAGCCCGGAGTCCGTCCGGATACGACGGAACCCGTTGGGCGTTTCTATACACCGCATCAGGCACACATTCACAGAAACTACTATCCGATTACCCGACCTGTGTACCTCTATAGCCGGGCCTACGGATATACGGTTGCGACGGGGTTCATTGCCCATATCACCTCAATTCACGGACAGCAACGATTCTTGAGTGAGGGTCTTGTTCCCGTGACAATGCCCATTCGCTTAGTCGAAACAACATCAAAACAGGTACAATAGAATGAAACTCTCGAAACTTCTGATAGCAATACTCTTCATCGCTGAAGTCAGCCACACCCAGGATTTCTTTGGCAGAGGGCGGGCTGCTCTTGCTGCCCGCGATACCGCGGCGGCAATTGCAGCGTTTCAGGAGGGAATCAAGGCGGGACAGAAATCAAGTGATTGCAACTATTATCTTGGCGCAATAGCTCTCCGGCGTGAGCAGGTTGACGACGCTATCAACTATCTGAGAACTGCCGTTCGCATCAACGACGACAATGTCGAGGCGTTGATTGCCCTTGGCGATGCCTACGTGATTAAGAAGGATAATGCAAACGCCGTTGCGCAGTACAAACGCGCCACGAAAGTGGCCCCGAAGGACTGCCGTGTGCCGGCTGCATACGGTGCTGCTCTTGTGGAACTTGGACAGATTGACGGGCCGGACGGAGCAATTGTTCTTTTAACGCGGGCAAAAGAATGTGACGACAAGAACCCGAACATCTATATTTCGTTGGGCGATGCATACAACAAGCAGGGTGTGCGCCCGCTTGCGAATATGAACTACGAGAAAGCGCTTGAACTGTCGCCGAACGATATCGAAACCCAGATGAAGGTTGCGCGAACATACGCTGCAAACCGGCAATATACCGAAGCCGTGCAAGCGTTTCTTTCCGCCGTAAAGATCGATTCGATGAATTTTGATGCGTACTTCGAAGCTGGAAAAATTCTCTACAGGGCGAAGCTGTATCCCCGTGCTGTGCCTTTTATGGAACGTGCCGTGAAATTGCAGCCTGATCACGTGGAAGCGGCTTCGATCTATGCACAGTCCCTGGCCAACTCGGAGCGTTGGGCGGATGCAGCAAAAGCGGGCGAAGTAGCCGTGAAACTCGACCCCGAAAACGTGGATAACTGGCGCGCGTATGCATACGCGTTGGTCGAGACACGCGACTACAAAGGGGCCATGAGCGCCTTTGATATGATTGAACGCCGCAAGGCGATATTGCCGGAGGATTATTCCAAACTCGGTACAGCGCTCTTTGGTGCCGGGAAGGAAGACGAGGCAATGGAAGTTCTGCTAAAAGCACGGGATGCGGACTCAACGAATTGCGAGCCGTATTTCAATCTCGGCTTTCTCTACATGAAAAAGCAAAACTACGAAGAAGCAGCCCGGATGTTCGAGAAAAGAATCGAATGCGATCCCCGTTCACTTGTTTCGTATGTGAATGCAGGCTCAAGTTATATGCAGCCGCCAAAAAATCTACCGCGGGCGCGGGAGTTGTTCCTCAAAGCAATTGAACTACGGTCCGACTTCCTGCAGGCGCATCTCTGGCTTGCCCGCTACTATCTTGAGGTGGATTCCACCGATAAGATGAAGCAGACGTACGATGAGGTAATCCGGCTCGCGAACGAAAATCCGGACAGATTCAAAAGAGAAGCAGGCGAGGCGTACACGCAGCTCGGCTCGTATTACTTCAGCCGTAAAGACTACAACTCGGCACTCAACAGCTTTCGCAGGGGGATCACCTATAACGAAACGGGCGGGTTGAACCTTGTCATCGGGCAGTGTCTCATTCTTACGCGCGGCGACGATCCGGATGAGAATCGAAAGAGGACGGAAGAAGCCGTTGCGAAGTTCCGTCGATGCAATCAACTGGAGCCGAACAATGCTGAAGGTCACTATTGGCTTGGCCTCGCGTTGACCTACTTGAGAGTCGAGGGCAGAACCGAGGAGAACAGAAAGCTTGTCCAGGAAGCGTGTACAGCATACGCCAAAGCTCTCCGAATCAATCCCCGCCATGAAGAGGCCAAGAAGGCTATGGAGAGGATCAGCTGCAAGTAAGTGGTGTTTCACTTTGACACGTGTACGCCGTTCCGTTCTTACGGGGCGGCGTCGTTTTTTGTACATATCTAGATACAAATCTTCATGATTAATCGGCGAATCCTCCTTGCGGCCATCGGCCTTCTCTTCACTATTCCACTCATTGCAGCTGCAGGATCCCTGTTCGGTTCACGGGACATGGCTCGGCCAAGCAGGGAGTATGATGTTCTGCACTACAGAATTGAAGTCTCGTTCGAAGAGGAGAAGAAGAAAGTCTCCGGCACGACGACAATTTCATTCATTCCGCTGAAAAGCAGCTTGAGCGCATGCACGTTACATGCCGTGGAGCTGGATGTAAAAAGTGTAGTTCTTAAAGGGAGGAAAAATCTTCAGTTCGTCAATTCGGGAAAACAACTCGCCATCCATCTTGATCGTTCATACGGCTTTGGAGATACGGTCACTCTCTCCGTTACGTATTCCGCCACGCCGAAAAGGGGGATGCATTTCCTTTCTCCCGACAGCACAAACCCGCGACGCAAAGCCCAGATCTGGACGCAGGGCGAGGATATGGACAACAGGTATTGGTTTCCAAGCTGGGATTTCCCGAACGACCGGGCGACATCGGAGGTGATTGCCACAGTCCGGGATTCGTGGTCGCTTCTCTCCAACGGTAGACTCGTGAACGTCCGGCACGACAAGAAGAACAAGACGAAGACGTTTCACTGGTCTCAAGCAAAGCCGCATGTTGCATATCTCGTCATGATTGCCGCCGGGGAGTACGAAATCGTTACCGAGAAATACAGGAATATCCCGCTTGAGTATTACGTGTACAAGGAGAGGGCTGAAGACGGTGTTCGCAGTCTTTCTGCAACAGCCGGCATCATGAAGTATTTTGAGCATGTGACAGGATACGCGTATCCGTGGGAGAAGTTCGCCCAGATTTTTATCGATGATTTCATGTGGGGAGGGATGGAGAATACGACGGCGGTTACGTTGAACACTTCGTATCTCATTGACAGGCGGGGTATGCTGGATTTCACCGCTGCTGATGTCGTTGCCCATGAACTTGCGCACCAGTGGTTCGGCGATTTGGTTACTTGCCGTGACTGGTCGGAACTCTGGTTGAACGAAGGGTTTGCAAATTACTACGAGGCTCTGTACAAGCAATATGCTTCCGGATTTGATGCATTCCAACACAGCCTTATGGAGCAGGCCGCCGGCATTGTCTCTCTTGAGCAGCGCGAAGGCCGCAGGCCGATTGTCAGCGGCAACAGTTTTCCCGGGAACCTGTACTCGAAGGGGGCGTGGGTTCTGTATATGCTGCACAACATTCTTGGCGAGGAAGAATACCACCGGGCAATACATTGCTATTTGCAGCGCAATGCCTTCACAAGCGTCAGTACGTATGATCTCATGAAGGCCGTGGAAGATGCGACGGGGCAGAACATGGATTGGTTTTTCGACCAGTGGGTGTTCAAAGCCGGATATCCCCGGCTGGAAATCACATCGTCGTATGACGAGAACGCGGCAACCCTTCTCCTTACAATTCGACAGACGCAGACTATCGACAGCCTCGCCGGTCTCTTCCGGTTTCCGCTTGATATTGAATGTACAACATCCTCCGGCAAAACCCTGACACGAGTGTTGGTCTCGAAAGCGGAGGAACAGGTTACCATTCCGCTGAGCGAAAAGCCTCTCATGATCATTCCGGACAGGGGAATGAAAGTACTGAAGGAGCTGAAGTTCGAGAAGTCGAAAGACGAAATTATCTACCAACTTCGCAATGCTGTGGACATTACAGATAGAATCTCTGCAGCTCGGCAGTTGAGACCGTACCCCGATGATGAGGAAGTATTTTCCGCTCTGAAGGATGCGGCATTGAATGATCGCTTTTGGGCTGTACGCCGTGAAGCGGCTATCTATCTTGGCATCATGACGCTTCCTGGAATCAAAGACGCGATGTTTCAAATCTACAACGACACCAAGTCCGCTGTACGCAACGCTGCTATTGTTGCCTTGGACAAACACGCTTCAGCAGATGTTGTTGATTTTGTCAAGCACGCTCTTGCCCGCGACTCAAGCTACGTTGTTCAGGCTTCGTGTTTGAATGTTCTGGCCGAGATTGATTCTGCCAATGTGTTCAGCATTGCCCGCGAGTATGTTGATCTCGATTCGCATCGGGATATTCTGCGCCGCGCGGCGTTTCAGGCGTTCAGCAGCATTCAGGAGCCGGGTGCCATTCCGTATGCTATCAAGTATGTCGAACCCGGAAATGCCGCAGATATTCGCGGGCTAGCGCTGGATATTCTGCGTAATGTCGGTGAAGGCTCTTCTGATGCGCGCACCGCTGTCATCCGGCTTTCGGCCGACTTCAATCCTTCTATCCGTAAAAATGCTGTCCGCATTCTCGGTATGTGGAGGGGAAGCGACGCTCTGGCTGCCTTACAGAGGCGCATGCAACAAGAGACGGACGACGATGTGAAACTCGAAATCGAATCTGCGCTCGATGAGTTTGGTCGTAGAGAGAATTCCAAATAGCCACCCTTTGAGCTGAACATTCTAAGCGTGTACTGCCAACCTATGTAGTGAACTTTTCAGCCCGCCACTGATCATTAATAAGAATTCACTTTCTACATCTTGACAATCAGCTTATCGTTTCGTATAATCGTACATAACGAACATAACGATTAATACGAATTACTGTACAATCAAAGGTAGGAGGATTCATAAATGAGCACAAACTTCGAAAAACACTCGAAATTCAAGGATATTATGCTCCCATACTCCGATATGCTGTACAACTACGGCTATTACTTGACCGGATCGGCTGACGACGCGAGCGACCTCCTCCAAGAGACCTTTATGAAGGCGTACCGTTTCTTTGACAAGTTTGAAGAGGGCACCAATGCGAAGGCGTGGCTCTATCGCATTATGCGAAATACATTCATCAACGAATACCGGCGCGTGAAGCGCCAGCCCGAAATTGTGGAGTATGACGAGCAGATTTCCCCGTACCAATTCGTGCGGCACGACATGCAGTATTCGAACGACTTGCGCGACCGCGTTGAACATCAGATGCTCGGTGACGAGGTGTCCGGGGCAATATCGGCGTTGCCTGAGAAATTCAAGAGCGTGATTGTATTAAGGGATCTTGAAGATATGCCCTACGAAGAAATCGCCGAAGTTCTCGATATCCCCATCGGCACGGTCCGTTCACGCCTTCACAGAGCGAGAAGCATTCTGTACAGTAACCTGAAGGAATACGCCAAAAACATCGGCTATGAAACAGGGGAGAGCTTCGAGACACCTGAGTTTGCGCTTGCAGTTTAGGCAAGTTTCAGCTTCTTGAGTAGCGACCGGATCATCATGGCAGTGGCGCCCCAGATCACCTTGTCTTGCCAGTCGTAGTACCAGACCTCGTGCTTGCGTCCGTGAAACTCCCGCAGTTCGGTTCGCCCACTCGACGGCTGGGAGAAGAAATCCAATCCCACACGAAACACTTCCGCCACTTCCTCATTGTTCGGGGCAAGTTCAGGCAACTCCTGAATAACACCCACAATCGGGGTTATGACAAAGCCTGTTGGAGTTGCCATATCATCGAGTATTCCGACAATCTCAATACATGAATCAGTCAGCCCGATCTCCTCGTGGGCTTCGCGAAGCGCCGTATGGAAAACATCGCGATCCGCCGCATCAACCATCCCTCCCGGAAATGAAATCTGCCCCTTATGCGTTTCAACCGATTCAGTCCGCTTTGTGAACAGCAGGTCGAAAGAGTTCCCGGTCAGAATAAGGGGAACAAGAACGGCCGCGCGTGAATAGCCCTCGATGGAAAATGACTTGCGGGGAGTGTCATTTGTTGCCGTGAGCAGGGTTTTGATTTCATCGAGTGTAAGGCGAGGCATGGTCGAATATAGGAAAGAAGGCGAGAACCTGCAAAAGGCCCTGCCCGTGCCAAACTGATTGCAACTCCCTGCCTGACAGCGTATATTGAATGCAATCAATCATCACAATTATCACCTTCAACAGCAAAAAAAGCATGAGAAGACTGATTCTGCCTGCGGCACTCCTTCTTGCTGTATGTGTTATGTTTTTAGAGGCCTCAGGGTGGGGCTGGAATACACACCGGTTTATCAATCGTACTGTCGTGTATCATCTTCCCAACCGGATGATGCTGTTCATCCAGGACAGTTCCTTTTTCGCTGCACACGCGCATGACGCCGATGTTCGCGTCGATTACGGTGACACGAGCCTGTATGCCGAACGCCCCCGGCATTTCATGGATATTGACGACTACCCCAATTTTCACAATCTGACCAGAAGTCTTGACACGCTCATCATGCAATATGGATGGGAGAGGGTCAAAGCCAACGGCACGAATCCTTGGGCAACAGTTTGGAATTACGATTCACTCGTTGCCCAGCTCAGCCGCGGCGACTGGAATCAGGCCAAGCTCACCGCTTCCGATCTCGGGCATTATGTCGGCGATGCGCATCAGCCGCTGCACAATACACGCAACTACAACGGACAGTACACGAACAACTACGGCATTCATTCGCGCTACGAATCGACGATGCTCAGCCCGACGTACTATCTTTCACATCTTACTCTCACGCCTGACACGACCTACTACATTGCCGACCGGATCAATTACATTTTCGACTATATCATTCACACCAACAGCTACGTTGACACGGTGTTGCAGGCCGACACGTACGCGAAGATTGTTTCAGGTTGGAACGGAAGCGGCACAGCTCCTGCCTCGTACTACAATGCACTGTGGCTGAAGACGAGGGGCATTACGCTTGAGCAGGTGCAGCGCGCAACGGAAAGTCTTGCATCACTTTGGTATTCGGCCTGGATTGATGCCGGACTGATTTCGACGACAGGCGTATTGCCTGCTGTTGCCACGGTTCCTTCGGAGTTTTCGCTATCGCAGAACTATCCTAATCCCTTCAACCCTTCCACAACGATATCTTACCGGTTGCCGGTTGGCGGAACGGTTTCTTTGAAAGTCTATTCCGCAGACGGAAAAGAAGTTGCTGTCCTGGTCAATGAGAATCAATCGGCGGGTGAGCATACAGTACAATTCACAGCTTCCGGGTCGCTTGCCTCCGGCGTCTATTTCTACAGGCTCCGGCTCGGCAACTTTTCACAGACGAAAAAATTCGTGTTGATGAAGTAACAATCGGATTGGAATCGAGATGCAACCGGAGAGAAAATTGTCGCCCGATTCTACTACTACCCTCCACATAAAAAACATGGTGTGTAACCGCTGCATCAAGGTAGTGGGGGAGGAATTGGAAAAACTTGGATTTGATGTCAGGAGTATTGTTTTGGGGGAAGTTGTGGTTGCAGGGCCTGTCGATCTCGGCGTGATACGTCCGGTTCTTGAGGAAAACGGTTTTGAGTTGATCGAAGACCAGCGGGCGAAAACCATCGAACACATCAAGCAGGCGGTGTTGAAACTCGTCCGGCGGGATGCCGAGCAAGAGCCGATGCGGTTGAAACACTCCGAGTACATCGCGCATGAAGTCGGCAAAGACTATCATTCCCTCAGTACACTTTTCTCTTCAATAGAGAATGTCACCATCGAGCAGTATATTATTCTGCAACGTATCGAGCGTGCGAAAGAGCTTCTGAAATACGGCGAGTTGACTCTCAGTGAAATCTCCTACAAACTCGGTTACAGCAGCGTTCAGCATCTCTCCAACCAATTTAAGAAAGTCACCGGCATGACGCCCGGCGAATTCAAGAAGCTGATGGCGAATATGCGGAAACCGTTGGATAAGGTCATACCGGGCTGATTGTTCCTTCCTGAATCCGATCTCCAAAACCCTCGCTCTGTTCACGGTGTTGTACCTGCATATCTATGTAGGGAGAATTCTTCTCCCGAATCCGTATATCTCTTGATAAATGCATCAGATGAAGAGTGAACAACATATGAATTTCAGGCAATGTGCTATTGCATTTCTGACAGCCCTCATGCTTGTAGCTGTCTCAGTAGCCGACAATGCGCAATGGACGCAAGTCGTTGGCGTGCCTGCAGTGGATATTTCCTCGGTTGTTGTGAGGGAAAATACCATCTATGCAGCGACGGATTCCGCCGTGCACATCAGCACAGATGGCGGAGGAGTGTGGTCTCGCAGCGCAACTCTGCCCGGCAGTCCGTGGTACATCGACGCATTGACGGTGTTCGACGGGAAAATTTTTGCAGGCACGGGCGGCAACGGTGTGTTCGTCAGCTCGGACAACGGCGGATCGTGGGCTGCGCTGAGTCAGGGATTGAGCGGACCCGGTAGTCATCATATTACATCGTTTGCTGAACGAAACGGTATGTTGTACGCGGGCACGGGCGGAGCCGGAGTGTTTCGGCTTCAGGGGAACACGTGGGTTCCGTTCGGAGACCTGATGGGCAACGTTGCCGGCAGTGTTTGGTTTCTACGGACAAAGGGTGATACACTCGTTGCGGGGGCAGGCGGCGGCGGCTGGGTTTGGTACGCACCGCCCGGCGCGACAGACTGGACGGGCGTTCTCGTTGCTCCGTTCCAAGGGTTTGAGTTCCTTGTTACATCGATGGTCGAGTTTGGTGGCGGTCTGGTTGCCGGGAGTACATACGGTGTCTTCCGAAGTACCGATGGCGGCGCAAGCTGGCTGCCATCGAGTTCAGGCTTGCCCGGAGGAAGGCAGATATATCTTACAGCGGGCGGCAGCAATCTCTACGGGGTAGCACAAGCTGCAGCGACGCGGTTTTACTCATCACCCGACGGAATGAGTTGGACGTTCGTCGAGCAAACAACATTCTCCTATGCACAGGCGGTGCACGGCAACAGGCTGTATTCTGCCCGGCTTGACGGATTGTGGTACAAGACGCTTCCCACATCCGGTACAGGTGAGCCGGAGGTTCAGCCGGATCGGATTACGCTCGAACAGAACTATCCGAACCCGTTTAATCCGGTGACGAACATCGGATTTCGGATTGGAGATTACGGATTGGTGAATCTGCGAGTTTATGATGTGCTCGGCCGCGAGGTGGCCACGCTTGTTAACGAGGAACGCCCCGCTGGGTCGTACACGGTTTCGTTCGATGCTTCAGGATTGGCGAGCGGTGTGTATTTATACAGATTGACGACGGGAGGGATGTTGCAAACACGGCGGATGGTGGTGGTGAGGTAGCCGAACTCATTTTCTGCTCAAGTAAGGAGTCCCCCTTTGGGGGCTTTTTGCTTTTTGAGATAGGAGGGAGGGATGTATTTGCAACTTTCTTCCATAATTCTATAAGGAGTTTCCTCCCTTCAGATTGTATATTTGTATCGTACAAACCAATCAACCTGAGAGGAACAACTGATGAAATCCGTAGAACTCAAAATCGAAGGCATGTCCTGCGGCCATTGTGTGATGAGTGTGACGAAGGAGCTTGGGAAATTGCAGAATGTGGAAATTCACGATGTCACAATCGGCAGCGCCCGCGTCACGTACGACGAATCAAAGGTCACGCATAACGATCTCCTGCGTGCGGTGGACGAAGCAGGTTACAAGGTCGTTTCATGAAATCCGTGATTAGTGACAGGCATGCCGGACAGGACATGGCAACTCTGACTCTGCCTGTACGGGGAATGACCTGCGCGAGTTGCGTCACGCGGGTCGAGAAAGCGCTGAAGAAAGTCGACGGCGTACAGGAAGCCTCTGTGAACCTCGCAAGCGAAAAAGCCAAAGTGGAGTTTGACCCGGCGAAAGTGAACGTCGAACAACTCCGTGCCGCTGTTGCCGATGAAGGATACTCGCTTGTGTTGCCGGAGGGAGAATCAACAGAACCCGATCACGTCGGGACTTATGAGAACGAGACGCTGCGACAACTGAAGAAAGAGTTGCTTCTCGCGGGCTTGCTCACGGTCCCTGTTATGCTGATCAGCATGGTAAGCATGTTTGAGTCATTCGCAAGCTGGTCGCCGCTATCGCTTGAGCAAACGAACAAGCTGTTGCTTCTTCTGACTACTCCCGTAGTGTTCATTTCGGGAAAGCGATTTTTCAAAGGTTTCTGGTTGGCGCTCAAGCATTTCTCGGCAGACATGAACACGCTTGTTGCAGTCGGTACAGGCGCCGCGTTTGCGTTCAGCGCGATTGCCGTATTGTTTCCCGAAGCGTTGGGCCATGCAGGGCACAAGGGGCACGTTTACTTCGATACAACGGCGACAATCATCACACTCATTCTTCTTGGAAAACTTCTGGAGGCGAAGGCAAAGAGCAGGGCATCCGACGCAATCAGGAAGCTCATGAGATTACAGCCGAAGACAGCACGAGTAGTGAGAGATGGTGTTGAACGGGATGTGTCCATCAGGGATGTTATTGTTGGCGACGAAGTGATCGTTCGGCCCGGCGAGAAGATGCCTGTTGACGGCGTCGTTCTCAGCGGCACGACAACAGTTGATGAGTCGATGGTCACGGGCGAAAGCATGCCCGTCGAAAAAAGCAGTGGCGGCAAGGTAATCGGCGGAACGATCAACAAGAACGGAAGCATCACGATGCGGGCTTCGGCGGTTGGCAAGGACACGCTGCTTGCTCATATTGCCCGACTTGTTGAAGAGGCGCAGGGCTCGAAGGCTCCGATCCAGAATCTCGCCGATAAGATCGCTTCGGTTTTTGTTCCGATCGTTATCGGCATTGCAGTCATGACATTTGCTGTCTGGTACTTTGCAACTGACGCAGGATTCAATTCTGCGCTCGTGAATTTCATTGCCGTCTTAATCATTGCCTGCCCGTGTGCGCTCGGGCTTGCAACGCCAACAGCAATTATGGTGGGGACAGGGCGCGGCGCCAATCTCGGCATTCTTATCAAAAATGCCGACAGTCTCGAGCGTGCACATCGGATTCATACAATTGTTCTCGATAAGACGGGCACAATTACCGGGGGAAAGCCGAACGTGACTGATGTTATGGCGTTCGAAGGATTTGATGAAGATACGGTATTGAAACATGCCGCATCACTCGAGCGAAAATCCGAGCATCCGTTGGGTCAGGCAATTGTTGAGTATGCAGAGAAGAGGAATATTCCGACCGTTGAGGCGGATGCATTCCAATCACTGACGGGATTCGGCGTGGCCGGCGTTATTGATGGATTGCCGGTCGCCGTCGGGAATCACGCCCTTCTGAAAGAGTATGCTGTTCATCTGAACGGCAAAGAAGATGCGCTGGCCCGATTTGCCGCCGAGGGAAAGACACCGATTCTTGTGGCAATCGATATGAAGCCCGCCGGTATCATCGCCGTTGCCGACACAATCAAACCGACATCTCGTGAGGCAATCGAACGGATGAAGCAGATGGGATTAGAGGTTGTGATGATCACCGGCGATAACGAGCGGACGGCGCAGGCTATTGCACGGCAGGCAGGGATAGATCGGGTGAGAGCAGATGTTCTGCCGCAAGACAAAGCCCGGCACGTTCAGGAATTGAAAGCCAACGGGAACACAGTCGCAATGGTTGGTGATGGCATCAACGATGCGCCGGCCCTGGCACAGGCTGATGTCGGCATCGCGATCGGCACGGGAACCGACATTGCGATGGAAGCCGCCGACGTGACGTTGATGCGCGGCGATGTGATGAGCATCGTGGACGCCATCCGGTTGTCATCGGCAACATTGCGAACAATCAAGCAGAATTTCTTCTGGGCTTTTGTGTACAACATTGTCGGCATTCCCCTTGCGGCCTTCGGACTGTTGGATCCGATGATTGCCGCGGGTGCAATGGCATTCAGTTCGGTGAGTGTGGTGAGTAATTCGCTGAGATTGAAGCGATTTTCATAACGTTTGCTGTTTCGTTCTTTTCTTCCTATATTTTCAACCACAAACACGTGGCTCTCTCAAGCCACGTGAAGTTTTTCTGGCGGGATAGCTCAGCTGGTTAGAGCGTCGGAATCATAATCCGTAGGTCGGGGGTTCGAATCCCTCTCCCGCTACCCTATTCAAAACTCCGAAGGTATGCACATCCAAATCATATTCTCGGAGTTTTTGCTTTTTGTCCGGCAAACACCTGTCTGAATCCCGCTTTGTTCGCCCGAAGTCACCCATCTTCTTCATCGATGTGGCGCAAAAATATGCGACCGGCGTCCCGTTGTCACCGGTGCACGGAATGAGTGTTGAGATTGCTTACATACACAGCACACAGCGATCACATTGTCTGACAAAGCCATTGACTAAATCTTGGGGTTAGCGTATTATAGGTTGTCGATGCTCTAATGCATCGCGTTCCACCTGTTCTCTTACATTCCATTCCGACGAGTCAACGATTGCGTTATGAAGATTCCGATATGTTTGCTGCCGTATGAGTTGCCCGTCGATACGTTTCCCTCCTTTAGAAATCTTTTTTCTCTTCGTTTTAGGAACAATTCCTGTTGTATCATATCAAGAATGCTCCGCTGTAGTTTTCTTTGTATGTCATTCGTGCCGGTTTCTTGGGCATTCGACGGCGTGGGATTACTCCTGCAATAAATTGTACGATCACGAATTTACAATGCAGAACAAACAACATTGGAGGTTTGCAACATGACTAAGAGATGGAGTGTGAGCCCTGTGTCGCTGCTAATACTGGCAGCAGTTTTTTTTGTGGCGACAGAAGCTGAAAGTCAGACACAAGGAATCACCGCAGAAGAACTCGCTACCCGTGCAAACATCGTTGCAATCGGCACCGTGCGGTCGATGCAGTCGGAATGGTCGTCCGACAGAACCAAAATAGTCACGAAGGTGACGATCGCCGTCGATCAGTACTTGAAGGGAAGCCAACAAGATCGGACTTTAACGATCACCGTTCCCGGCGGAGAAGTCGATGGCGCGGGGGAATTGTACAGCCATGTGGCCAGGTTCCGACAGAATGAAGAAGTAGTCGTATTCGCCGAACGCGACGCCGGCGGAACGTTGCGTGTAACCGGAGGGGAACAAGGGAAGCTGAGTCTGACAACAGAACGGTTTTCGGGCAAGCGTGTTGTTGGTGAAGGCGAATTGCTGGAGGTGTTTTCCACGCGAGTAAGGGGTGCCGTGCGAAACGCCCAGTAGTTGATTCATCCGAGAGGGGATTACAGAACCAACAATCGAATCAGACTTCACAATACGAGACTATCATAATGAAGAAGAACAACGGCGTTTCAGTCCGGGCAATTCTGATAATGTTTGCGATAATCCTGTTCGGCAGCCAGCCGGGGGTGCAGGCGCAACCGAATTCCACAATCATTCCGTATTTGGGGACGGGTTACAAATACAATCAAGTGAGCTGGGGCTCGCTTTCAGGATTTGAGTCGCCCGGTTACGACGATAACGCGTGGGCAACCGGCGATGCAGGGTTCGGCTCGATTGGCGGCTGTGCGCTCAATAATGCGACGTACGTAAGGACGTCGTGGGCAGTCAACACCGACATTCTTGTACGCAAGCAATTCACGTTGCCGGGCGGGGCCCGCAACGTAAAAATCAATGTTGCGATTGACAACGACGTGCAGGTGTTTGTGAACGGTCATGACGTATCGGGCGGATTGCGGACACGCGAAGGATGCGCGGTTCGCGGGAGTTTTGTTTTCGTTGTGCCCGATGAGATTCTGATTGCCGGAAGCAATCTTCTTGCAATTCGCGGGCATGACCGTGGCTCGGAGTGTTACCTCGACGTTGAGGTGACTGCTGATTTGCCCGTTGTCGTGATAGTCACCAACACGCTCGACAGCGGAACCGGATCGTTGCGGGATGGGATCACTACGACGAACGCAAGTAGCGCGATCGACACCATTAAGTTTGCTATTCCCGGTCCGGGCATCCAGACAATAAGTCCCGCATCGCCATTGCCCACGATTGATCGTCCGGTGATGATTGACGGAACAACACAGCCCGGATTTGTCGGGACCCCGTTAGTAGCGTTGAATGGGGAAGGCGCAGGGGAACATACTAACGGCTTGCATATCACCGGCGGCTTCTCTACAATCAAAGGCTTGAAGATCAGCGGTTTTGATGCACACGGGATAAAGATTTCCGTACTGTCGGACAATGTCATCCTCGAGAATGTCCTCACTGCCAACGGCAAAACCGGTGTTGTTGTCGCATCCGGTCTCGGCAACCGTATTTCGCGTAACCGGATATTCGGAAACGGCGGATTGGGAATAGACCTGAACGATAATGGAATTACGCCAAACCAACTACCGACACGCCCGCCGGCGCCGCGCCCGGCAACATCATCTCTCCCGAATTTTGGCCAGAACTATCCCGTGCTGTACTACGCAGACGTCGAGTTGTCGCTTGTTCGCGGCTCTATCAACAGCTGGCCGCACAACCTTGTGACAATCGAAGTGTTTCGAAATGGAGTTGTCGATCCGACAGGATTTGGAGAAGGCGAAACCTTCATAGGCTCACTGACATTAAGAACCGATGCAAACGGTAATGCTATTTTCTCGCTGCCGTCTCTCGTACCTCTTTCAGGAGGGCAATTTCTTTCGGCAACTGCAACGGATTCAGCGGGAAATACCTCGGAATTTTCGGGGAATATCATTGTCGGCGCCCGGAGCAGGATTTACGGCGATCACTTTGTCGTCAACACCACACTGTCCGGGATTCCGCTGCATTGGGCGAACGGAACCGGAACATATTCATTAAGCACGAACATTCCCTCCTCGTTCGTACCTCCGATGGACAATGCATTCGCAACATGGAGCGCCCTTCCCCAACTGAACTATTCCAAGGTAGGGTCACCAAGTAACAACGTGTGGGGTGGCCTGCCGGACGGCGTTAACAATGTTGCCTGGATTACCTCAAGCTGGATATACATTACTCAGGCCGATCCGGCCACAATTGCCGTAACGCGTGTCCGCTACAACAGTATCACCGGCGAATTTACGGATGTTGACATCGCATTCAATGCGGAACATTTCCCGTTTGTGATTGTGCCGCCGAATCCTTCTCCGGCAGATACAGCCGGGAAGAAGGATGTCCAAAATGTTGCCACGCATGAGATCGGGCACTACAGCGGATTGGGGGATATTTACGATCCCGGATATCCGCAGTATGTTCCGTTTATGGGAGAGGGAAATGATTTTGTAACGATGTTCGGATTCATCAAGAATGGTGAAGTTTCGAAACGCGAGTTGCATCCGCCGGACACTGCAGGTATCGGTTACATTTTCAGAAATCTCCCGCAGAGCAACATCGATGTTGTGCTTGTGTTTGACGGAGCGGGGAGTTTTACATCCACCCATGCCGCGTTCAACCCGGCAAAGAATAGCGCGGTAGAGCTTGTTGAGAAGATGAGAGTGGGAGATAGAATCGGCGTCATCCGGTTGCCGAATACGGTCGTCTCCGATCTGATTTCTATTCAGGATAATGCATCGCGGGCACTTGCCATCAGCAGAATCGAAAATATGTTGGCGGGCGGAACGAGCTTTCTCGGTCAGGGACTGCAAACAGCGCAATCGCTTCTGAATGCTTCATCATTACTGAACCACGGCAAAGCGATGATCGTATTCGGAGCGGGAGACAATAACGGTACACCCGATGCGTTGAGTGTTCTCCCTTCAATCAAAACATCGCAAACCCGTCTCTTCACGTTGGGCTTTGCCGGAAGTCCGGGTCAGGATTTGAACAGCAAGTTGGCGGATTCGACCGGCGGCGCATATTATCTTGCCTCCGACACCACCCTCAGTCAGATTGTGAATGAGATTTGGAATACGTTGACAGGCGCGCAACTTCTCGCCGACACAACATTCATGTCCAACGCGCCGGGACTCACGTGGCAGGGTGGCCTGACATGGCAAGGCGGTTTGACGTGGCAAGGGGCTGTCGATCCGGGAACGACTCTTCTTCTTCCGGGCCTGACGTGGCAAGGGAGTACGTTTCTCCTGAGTCTTCTGTCGCCGATTCCGGGCGACACCATAACGCCGTTCAACTACACGAATTTTCCGGGAGTAGAATACTTCACGGGTCCGACGTTTGCGTTCTACCGAATCAAGAATGCTCCGGCCGGTATTTGGAAGCTGCACGTCAACGGGGCAAACACAGAACCGGAACCCCCTGTTCCCGAGGCGCTCAGGCTTTCGATTGTGGCGTTGACCGACGTTACGATGTCGGTGAAGTTCGACAAACTGAACTACGCTATCAATGATGAGGTGAACGTTGAAGCGCGGTTGTCGCGTGGCGGCCAGGCTCCCGGCGGCGATCACACATTCGGCGGAGGGCCGGTAACAAATGCGCAGGTCGAGGCTGATGTTATCGTGCCCGGAACGGCCGGCTTCCAGACGATTGTTCTCAACCACACGAGTGCGGGGATATACTCCGGCAAGTTTTCCAACACCGCAGAAGGCGGCAGCTATCATTTCACAATCCGTGCACGAGCCGAGGCAACAGCCGTTACCGACAGCTTCCGGAGACAAATCCAGCAATCGGTGTTTGTGCTGTCTCCGTTCTCAACGAATGCCGTGCTGTTTGCCAACAGCAACATCAATTTGGGAACCGAGGTTGTTGTCAACTCCGGTGATGTTATTGTCAACAATGTCGTTCCGGGAACACAGACTGAGTTGACGTTAGGAACAAAGTCATCGGCGCCTGCCGGGTTCTCGTTGAGGGCCAACCGCATTGCGCTGAAGACCCAGGCAAAAGCATTTGGCGACATCTATTTCAACTCGCTGACGAATCAAGGATTTGTCGGCGGTGCATCGTTTACGCCGCTCAGCCTCCCCGTCGTTGCTACATTGCCCGCGTTTGAGTCCGGGCCCGCGGGCACGCAGGATGTTGCCGTCGCAACAAAGGGGACTATGACAATCGTCCCCGGAACGTATCGGGACGTTATTCTCCAACCTCAATCAACTCTGAGACTGGACGGCGCCGGAGTGTATCAGTTCCGGAGTCTCTCGATAAAAGCCAAGGCAAAACTTCTCTTTACGGGACAAAGTCGCGTACGGGTTGTAAACGGCGTCGGCGGTGATCCCGAATCGTACATCGGGCCGGCGCAGGGGAGTCCGCTGGATGCATCGGGGATTCTTTTCTATGTTGACGGAACGGGAAGCCAGGCCGTTGTTCTTGGACCGAAGGCGGATATATTTGCTAACTTCTACGCCCCGAACGGGACGATATCGTTCAAAGCGGAAACAAAAGCAACAGGGGCCTTCCTTGGCAATGCCATCTCTGCCGATGCGAAATCTGAGTTTACGTTGAGCAGCGCATTCACGGGTATTCTGAAGCCCTCCGCTGCAGGATGGGCGAACGAACCTGACGGGCTCAATCCGGCGGAAATCCCGGCAACCTTCGGCCTCGAACAAAACTATCCCAATCCCTTCAATCCATCAACCACAATCCGCTTCGGGTTGCCTGAACAACGCAATGTGAGCGTTGTTGTGTACGACATTCTCGGCAGGGCGGTAAAAACTCTTGTGCAGAATACTCTTGATGCAGGAATGTACGACGTTGTGTGGGATGGCCGGAACGACCAGGGAGTGCAGGTAAGCAGCGGGGTGTTCTTCTACCGCATGAAAGCGGGAGAGTACGTCGAACAGCGAAAGATGATGTTTTTGAAATAAGGACCGGACTTGCATAATCTTCCGGTCGTCACTACCTTTACACCGGAAGCTGTTGTGATGAGGAGGTGTCATGAAGCGTTTGTGACACCTCTTCTGTTTGAAAAAGAATCCTAACACTGATTTCGAACGCAAAAGCACGCGATGTCATTCTTGTCAGGCTGTAGAATTGCAGCCCTCTTTCTAACCATCCAGCTTGTACATTCCCATTCCTTTTCACAAGCCACGCTCCGGTTCTCGCATCTGGACGTCCGGCACGGACTTTCCCAGAGTTCCGTTACATGCATCCTTCAGGATAGTCAAGGATTCATGTGGCTCGGAACGCAGGAAGGCCTGAACAGATTCGACGGATACACCTTTGCCGTCTTCAAGCACAATCCTGCCGACGAAAAAAGTCTGAACGGCAACTTCATCGTTTCCATCTACGAGGATAAGGACGGTATCTTGTTGTTTGAGACACTCACCAACGCCGATGTTCTCAACCGGTTTGACAAGTTCACGGAGACGTTCGCGCAGGTAAAGAAGGACAGCATCGACCTGAAGAATGCAAAAGTCAGTTCAGTTTTTTCCTGGTACGAGGATCATGCAGGCGTTCGCTGGCAAAGGACGCCCGGCGGAGGGCTGACGAGGCTCGATACAAAAACAGGCGTGAAGACGGAATACAAGAATGATCCCGGCAATCCCCGAAGTCTGAGCGACAACAGAGTGTATTCAGTGTACGGCGATCGCTCGGGCACGATATGGATAGGAACGCGTGGTGCCCTCGAACGCTACGATCCCGCAACTGATTCATTTATCCACTACAAAAAGGAAGTCGGCAATCCGAATTCGCTGAGCGACAACTGGGTATGGCCCATTTTCGAGGATCAACAAGGCACGTTATGGGTCGGCACGGTGAATAGCGGATTACACCGGTTCGATCGGGAGACCGGCGTGTTCATCAACTACGAGCATGATGATACCGACCCGAGAAGCTTGAGCAGCAATTGGATTTTCTCCATTTATCAGGATCGGTCGGGGCTTCTGTGGGTTGGCACAAGCGGCGGTGGCGTGAACACGTTTCATCCCGGTTTGACTTCATTCACCCACTACGCAAGAGATTCACGCAATCCGAACAGTCTGAACGATAACCAGGTCAGGACCATCCATGTGGATCGTTCCGGCATGGTGTGGCTTGGAACGCCTGCCGGCCTCAATCGTCTGGACAAAGCGAAGAAATCCTTCACCCACTACAAATCTGATCCCGCCAATCCGAAGAGCCTGGGAGATGTTCCGAATGTCATGTATGAAGATCGTTCAGGTGTCTTGTGGATTGGAACGATGAGTAATGGTCTCGACCGGTTCGACCGGCAAACGGGTACGTTCAAACACTATCGTCGTGACCCCGCCAATTCGAAAAGCCTCAGCGACAACAGAATTTACGCGTTGTTGGAAGACAGAAAAGGCACGTTTTGGGTCGGGACAAACGGCGGCGGGTTGAACAAATTCGACAGGGCATCTGAAACCTTCAAAGCGTACAACCATGACTCGGATGTTCCGACCAGCTTGAGTGCGAGAAGCGTGTGGGCGATTCATGAAGATCATGAGGGAGTGTTGTGGGTCGGAACAGCCGGCGGTGGTCTCAACCGGTTCAATCCCGAAACGGAAACATTCACGGTATTCAAGAATGACAAGTCAAACCCTTCAAGTCTGAGCGATGACGTTGTCGTGTGTATCTATGAAGATCGACTGCATAACCTCTGGGTCGGTACCACAGGAGGACTGAACCGGCTCGACCGCGCAACGGGGAACTTCACAATCTATCGGGAGACTGAGGGGCTGCCGAACAACAGTATTTTCGGAATTCTGGAAGACGGGAAAGGGCATCTCTGGCTCAGTACCAACAAAGGCTTGTCGAGATTTGATCCGGTGAATGAAACGTTCCGCAACTATGATGCGAGCGACGGCTTACAGGGGGAAGATTTCAATCAGAATGCCTATGCAAAAAATCATACTACCGGTGAAATGTACTTCGGAGGCAACGGCGGCTTCAACGTTTTCCATCCCGACCGCGTGCAGGACAATCCGTTCGTTCCACCCGTTGTATTCAGTACCTTCCGCAGATACAATACGGATGACAGTGAAGGCAAGGCTATAGAAGAGCGGGGCATTCCTGTAAGAGACAAGATTGAGTTGACGTACAAAGACAATATCGCAACATTTGAATTTGCAGCGCTGAGCTACTACAACGCATCCAAGAACCGTTACACATACAAGCTGGAAGGCTTCAGCGATAACTGGATCCAGCTCGGCACCGAGCACAGGGCAACATTCACCAACCTCGATCCCGGCAGGTACACCCTGCGTGTGAAAGGCTCGAACAACGACGGCGTGTGGAACGAGCAAGGCACAACAATGACTGTCATTGTAACTCCGCCATGGTGGAAAACAGCCTGGGCCTATACGGGATATGTGTTGATGTTCTTCGGGGCGCTGTATCAGCTTCGGAAGTTTGAAATCAACCGGCGGGAGCAGAAGGCGCTTGTCCGCGAATCCGAACTGCGGGCGAAGGCTGCGGAAGCGGAAAAGCGGGCACTGGAAGCCGAGAACGAACGCAAGACAAAAGAGTTGGAAGAGGCAAGACAGCTTCAGCTTTCGATGCTTCCACGAGAAGTGCCGAAGCTTCCCCAGTTGGAGATTGCCGTGTTCATGAAGACTGCGACCGAAGTTGGCGGCGACTATTACGATTTTCATCTCGCGGAAGACGGCACGCTCAGCATCGCATGCGGCGACGCAACAGGACACGGCATGCAGGCAGGAACTGTCGTTACGCTGACGAAGGGGCTTTTCACCTCTGATGCATCACGTCTCGATATCAAAGCATTCCTGAACCATTGCAGCAAGGCAATCAAGGATATCAAACTCGGCAGGCTGCTGATGGCTCTGACACTCGTGAAAATTAACAATCACAAGATTACGTTTGCAACGGCCGGGATGCCGCCCGTATTCATTTGCAGGAACGGCAGTGGAACGGTTGAAGAGGTATTGCTCAAAGGGATGCCGTTAGGTGCAATGAAGAATTTTCCCTACATTATTCATGAGGAAGAATTGCAGACCGGCGACTCGCTGCTACTGCTGACTGACGGCCTGCCCGAGCAGAAGAATGTTGCCGGAGAAATGTTCGACTATGCCCGGGTTCATGAAGTGTTGAAGGAGGCAGCAGGCGGAACACCGCAAGAGGTGATTAACCGGCTCGCATTCTCGGGCGATGAGTGGATGAAGGGGGCAGTGCAGGAAGACGACATCACGATGATTGCTGTAAAGATGAAGGACTAACCCCCCTATGCATGATACCATAGCTCTGAAGATTGAACTTCCCAAAATTCCCGATATCGAGTTGGTTGCGATTGAAGGACTGGAACGCCTCAGCCGTCATCTCGGAATTACCGACGAGAAAGTCGGGGAAGCCCGCGTACTCGTTACCGAAGCGATCATCAATGCACTGGAACATGCAGGCGAAGAGAACCCGATTGTTCGGGTCGAGTTCACGATGTCCAAACAAGAACTGACGATTTTTGTCAGGGACTACGGGAAGGGATTCCAACCTTCGGCAATTCAGTCGCCGGACATCGGGAAGAAATTCGGCTCGAAAGACAAGCGCGGGTGGGGTTTGCATTTGATGAAATCGATGTCGGATGATTTCCGCATCGAGTCGAAAGAAACAGGAACAAAGATTACGCTCATCAAGAAACTGACGTAGGATCTATAATGGAACAAGAGTTTACACTGACATCAGAAGTGCAGAACGGGTGTCTGGTGATTGCAACGTCGGGGTATGTCAACAACAAAGGCGGTGAAGCGATTGCGCAGGAGTTCAGTAAGCATTTTGATACCGGCATCAGACGGGTGATTATCAACCTGGCGCAATCAAAAGTTGTCAACTCGATCGGGATGTCCTTTCTGATCGAAATTATCGAACGGCTGGAAGAAACAGGCGGCAAGCTCGTGTTCACCAATCTTGATCCCGGCGTCGAGAAGATGCTCTCCATAATGGGGTTGTTCAACTTTGCCGGGAAGGAAAAGACCGTCCCTGATGCTCTCAAATCATTCCAAACGTAGCAATTGCGAGCAGACCCGTGTCGTCCCAACATCTCGTTGATCGTCTCTCCGTTCAAATCGATTCGTTGCAGGATGGATTTGACGCCCTCTCCCGTACGTCGAATCTGAAGGAATTATCACGACAGTTCTTTCATCTCCTTCGCGGAAATTTCGTTACATCGGAAATCTCCATTTATCGAAAGCAGAAATCCTCCGACTCATGGGAATTTCTGTACGGCAAAGGGCAAGATAGCTCCGAGTATCTCGGTGAAGCGTCAACAACGTTCATGCTGAAGGGATTCGGCGGTAAAGACCCGAAACTGACCGCCGTTCAACCGCTCGTTGATAAATCATCGGCGGGCGTCGTACTGGGCCGTAAGCTCGACGGCAGCGCATACTCATCTCTCGACAAGATCTCGCTTCAGATTTTTCTGCAACTCTTTGCAAACGCGTATCAGGCCCACCTTCAGCAGCGGAAAGAAAAGGAACTCATCTTCTCACTCAATCACCGCCTGCTGCAACTGAACAGTCTCATCGATACGGGCATTGAATTGACGAGGCCGAAGAAGAAAGTCTCTCCTCCGATTCTCGCGCTCGAACGTGCAGCCTCACTCACGAATGCTTCGTGGGGAACATTCAAGAAAACAATCAACGGCAATGTGACCGGGGAGTTGGTGTTTCCGGAAGGGATCAAACCGCATCGCATCAAGGATAAGCGCCATCGAATTCATGCGGGATTCACGTTCCATGATGCAGCGTACGCATTCAATCTGTACGAAAAGGAAAGCCGGGCAGGCACAATCCCGTTTGATGAAACCGACAATATGCTTCTTGCTGCTGTGTGCCGTCAGGTTCATGCGGTGATCGAAAGCCAGTTTCTGCATAATGAGGAATTGGAGAAGCAGAAAATTGAGCAGGATATTGCAGTTGCTGCGGCAATACAGAAGCGTATCATACCGGAGAAGCTTCCTGAAATTGCAAGCTACGATCTTTTCGGAATCAATATTCCTACAAAAACGGTCGGTGGAGATTATTACGATTGCATTCCTCTTGCAAACGGAACCTACGCGTTGATAATGGCGGACGTTGCAGGGAAGGGAGTTCCTGCAGCATTGCTGGTCAGCAGTTTTCATGCATATCTGACAGCATACCTTGAGGTGGAGTTTTCCTTGCTGACGCTGGCACAGAAACTCAACAGCGCAATGTATCGCTCATCTACTCCCGAACGCTACATTACCGGCATCGTCGGGGTTCTCAATCCTGCGACGGGAGAGTTGGAGACGATCAACGCCGGGCACAATCCGATGTACGTTCACCGGAACAACAACACGATCGAGGAATTTGCAAACGGCGGCATTGCGTTCGGCATGCTCGATATCGACTTTCCGTATCAGAGTGATCGGATCATCATCCAACCGGGAGAACGTGTGTTGCTCTACACGGACGGCGTTCCCGAGGCGATGAACAGTGACGAAGAGCTTTACGACACGAGTGATTCATTCAAGAAATTCATGATCAACAACCGGCCGGAAAGTGCGGAGGATTTCATACACTCGCTCATGAGCGACGTTTCCTCCTTCACGGGATCGGCTCCGCAAAGCGATGATATTACCGCGTTGTATCTTCTTCGAACTTAACCTCGCAGCACTCCACCGTTGTTCCATTTCAGTATGAAGTCGGGGATAGCAAAAGAATCTCAAATTCCTTATCATATTCAGTACCTTTTTATCGGCGTGCAGATCGATATTGAAAAAGGGCATTTTTCGTCGGCGGAGTCAGGTTTTCGAGGCTTCCGCCATTTCCAACGGGGGAAACACGCAAGCGATGTCGTCGAGAGCTTTTGTCACGCAATTTCATGAGTTCAGCCGGCGGAAGCATCTCATTGAAGAGCGTGATCGGATTATTGCCGCAGTCAGTGGCGGGGCCGACTCAATGGTGTTGCTGGACTTGCTCGCAAAGGAGCAGGAGTCGTTCGGGCTGACGGTTATAGTCGCCCATTTCAACTTCGGGTTGCGGGGTGCTGAATCCGACGGCGATGAGGCCCTTGTTGCGCGCATGGCACGCCACTACGGATTTGAATTGTATGTGGAGCATGCCGATACTGAAGCATTTGCGCAACAGCATCGTGTTGGGATTCAAGAGGCCGCCCGCATCTTGCGGTATGAGTTCTTTGACAAACTGTTGCTTTCAAGCGGGTTCGACAAAATTGCCACGGCACATAATGCCGACGACAATGTTGAAACGATCATGATGAATCTGTTCCGCGGTTCCGGCGTTACGGGTCTTTCCGGAATTCCCGTGTATCGCGAAGATCGGCGGATCATCCGGCCGTTGCTGTTTGCTGAACGGTCGGAGATTGAGGCCTACGCGGCCGCCGAGCATCTGACATTCCGCATTGATTCCTCCAACGAGAAGGAGTATTACACACGGAATTTTGTCAGACATCGGATCCTTCCTCTCATCAAAGAGGAAGTAAATCCTGGTGTTGTTTCGACGATGAGTCGATCGGCGGAGTTGTTTCGTGAGTTGGATGTATTTCTCCGAGGGACTGCCCGCGCCCAGTACCAGTCCGTTGTTGTGTTCGACAGTAATGAGGAACTGCATCTTTCAATCACAAAGCTGCGTACGATTCCGAAGTTGATCCAGCACTACATTGTCATGATGGCTTCCGAAGCATTCTCCGGAACTAAACTCGAATACGACAACGTAAGCCGGGTGCTGGAGTTAACAGAAGGGTTGACCGGATCGCGAGTCGAAATCGACAAGAATTCCGTTGTCTATCGGGACCGGGATCATCTGATCTTTCGACGCGTTGAAGAGAAGGTGGAGTTCCGGTTTGCGGTTCTTCCGGCTCATCGCTACCGGTTCGAGCGGTTCGAGTTTTCGTCGGAAATCCTTGAAACGCGCATCGCCCCGACGAACGGAAGGGATACCGAGTATATCGATGCGGACAAGGTTGAAGGCCAGGAGCTGATCATCCGCTCGTGGCGGGAAGGAGATTGGTTCATTCCGCTGGGTATGACAAGCCGCAAGAAGCTCAGCGATTTCTTCGTCGACGCCAAGATTCCGGTGTTCGAGAAGCCGTTCGTTCCGATTCTCGAAACAAAAGGGGGCGACATTGTGTGGGTGTGCGGATACAGAATTGACGAAAGATTCAAAGTCACGATGGAAACGCGGCGGGTGATGAAACTTCATTTTTCCATATTACCAAAGCAGAATGCCCTTCAACAAAAAAAGTCTGAAAATTAACGGCGATCGCTTCGTTGTCATGCTGAGCGAGCGTCGCATCAAGGCAAAAGTGAAGGAGCTTGCCCGGACGATCAGCAAAGACTACAAAGGCACCGTGCCGGTATTTATCGGTATTCTGAACGGCTCTTTTATTTTCTTTTCAGACTTGATTCGCGAAGTGAGCATTGATTGTGAAATCGACTTTCTCAAGCTCTCCAGCTACGGAGATGCGAAGATTTCGTCGGGGAACGTCCGGCTGCTGAAGGATTTGAATTGCCAGGTGGAGGGACGCGACATCATCATTGTGGAAGATATTATCGATTCCGGACTCTCCATGGAGTATATCCGCGATCTGATTCTCCATCAGAACCCAAAGTCGTTTCGCGTTGTTACTCTACTGTACAAGAAGGATGCGGTAAAAACGCAGATGAAGATTGACTACATCGGATTTTCGATTCCGAAGGATTTTGTGATCGGCTACGGCCTTGATTACGCGCAGAAGCTGCGTCATCTCAAGGCAATCTACCGGTTGAAAGAAAGCTGATTTTTACGTTAACGAGGAAGAGATGGACGAAAAAAAGAAGACAGACGGCGGTATGCGTTCCGGGGATTCGGACAAGAAGCGCGGGTTTCAGCGACCCGGAAAGAAACGTCCCGGGCAGCAATTCCGACCGGATGATGATTTCAACTGGAACAGAGTGCTGAAGGTCGTTCTCAGTTGGTCGGCAATTATTGTTCTCGTGTTTGTGATGATGCAGATGTTCAAAGGGCCCGAAGGCGCCGAGCAGGAAATCACATACACCGAGTATCAGGCATATCTGCAAGCGAACGATATCGCCGAGGCCACAATCAAGAAATCCGATTTGGCCAACTATGATTTTCACGGCAAGTTGCGTGAACGCAAGAGAGTGATGCGGGGCGGCAAGGAAGTCGTGTTTGACAAGTTTGTTCTCACGCTGCCTATTCTCGACAGCGCTGTCATAAAAGACTGGACTGATCGCGGACTCAAATTTACCGTTGTTCGCGAAGACAACACGTGGATCAGCGCGCTTATCGGCATCCTGCCGTGGATTCTTCTGCTCGTCGTTTGGCTCATCATCATGCGCAGGATGCAGGGGGGTGGGCCGAAAGGAATCTTCTCGTTCGGGAAAAGTCGAGCTAAGATGCTGAACGAAGGGGCTCCAAAAGTCACATTTCTCGACGTCGCCGGAGCTGACGAGGCAAAAGTCGAGTTGCAGGAGATTATTGAATTTCTGAAAGAGCCGACGAAGTTCCAGAAGCTCGGAGGAAAAATTCCACGAGGCGTACTTCTGCTCGGCCCTCCGGGAACCGGCAAGACATTGCTTGCCCGCGCGGTTGCCGGTGAAGCAGGAGTTCCGTTCTTTTCAATCTCAGGAGCTGATTTTGTCGAGATGTTCGTCGGTGTCGGGGCAAGCCGTGTGCGCGATTTGTTTGAGCAGGGAAAGAAGAGCGCTCCGTGCATTATCTTCATCGACGAAATTGACGCCGTCGGACGCCACCGCGGCGCAGGCCTCGGCGGCGGGCACGATGAACGTGAACAAACACTGAATCAACTGTTAGTCGAGATGGATGGCTTTGAGCAAAACAGCGGCGTCATTATCATCGCGGCTACGAATCGTCCTGATGTACTTGATCCTGCTCTCATGCGCCCCGGCCGCTTCGACCGGCAGGTTGTTGTTGACCGCCCTGACGTGAAGGGAAGGGAAGGAATCCTCCGTGTGCATACAAAGAATATTCCTCTGGCTGAGGACGTAAAGCTCGAGACGCTTGCCAAAGGCTCGCCCGGACTTGCAGGCGCCGAGCTTGCAAACCTCGTGAACGAAGCAGCGTTGCTTGCTGCACGTCAGAATGCGAAGGCGGTCACGATGCAGCACTTTGAAGACGCAAAAGACAAGGTGATGATGGGGATGGAACGCAAGAGCATGATTATTTCTGAGAAAGAAAAGAAGATCACGTCGTATCACGAAATCGGGCACGTGTTAGTTGCGCGGATGATTCCCGAAGCCGATCCCGTGCACAAAGTGACGATCATCCCTCGTGGCAGGGCGCTCGGATTAACAACGTATCTTCCTATAGATGAGAAACACACGTATTCCAAGGCGTACCTCGAAGCCATGATTTGCTACGCGTTGGGTGGACGGGCGGCCGAGAAATTGATTTTCGGTGAGCTGACAACCGGCGCAGGCAACGACATTGAGCGTTCCACGGAAATTGCCAGAAAAATGGTCTGCGAGTGGGGCATGAGCGAGACGCTCGGCCCGTTGACGTACGGCCAGAAAGATGAAGAGATCTTCCTCGGGCGGCAAATCACACGCCAGAGAAATTACAGCGAAGACACGGCGATTGCCATTGACGCCGAAGTGAAGAAAATTGTCGAGGGCGGCATGAACCGTGCGGAGAAGATTCTCCGCGAGCATATGGATTTGCTGCACCGGCTTTCGCAGGCGTTGCTCGAACGCGAGATTCTTGACGCGAACGAGATCGACACCATCATTCGCGGCGAAGAACTTCCGCCATTGGAAAAGCGGGGGAACGGACACATCGAACCTGCCCCCGTTGGCTCCTCCGATATCAAGAAATGAATGACTTTCCGAATGTCGAGCAGAGTTATGCTGTTGAATTAGTCCGAAAGACAATTCACCTCTGCTCGCTTTCGATTCCCGTTGTTTACTACTTCATCACCAAATCCACGGCGTTGTCCATTCTTCTTCCTCTTACGCTGGTGTTCGGGCTGTCGGATATCCTCCGCGTGTATCATCCCCCGACCCGGCAACTCTACCACAAGCTGTTTGGCTGGCTGCTGAGAAAACATGAGCTTGACGACGGCAAGCGCAGTCTCAACGGCGCAACGTATGTGTTGCTTGCCGCCTGTATCTTCATCTGGATCTTTCCGAAAGTTGTATTCATCACCTCCTTCTCCATTCTGATCGTTTCCGATACTCTCGCGGCGCTGGTGGGACGCAAGTTTGGCAAGCGACGCTTTCTGAACAAGAGCCTCGAAGGGGCCGCGGCTTTTTTCCTCAGCGCCCTCGTTGTAGTCGCCCTCACCCCAAAAGTTGACGGCGGATTTATGGAGTATCTCATTGGCGCAGTTGCCGCGCTCGTCGGGACAGTCGTTGAATCGTGGTTTACGATTCTTGATGACAATCTCTCGATTCCGCTCAGCGTCGGCGCGGCGATGTGGGCGCTGTATGCATTGCTGCTTCCCGCCGTCAACGTGTATGCACTTGATATGCTGCGCTGAGATCTTCCCATGACGAACTTCACACATGTCTATCTTTCCGGTGGGATGGAATACGCGGAGAATGAAGGGCGTGACTGGAGGCAGGAGATGCACGATTGGCTCGAAGAAAGACTCAAGTGCAGGGTCTTCAATCCCAACGTCGAAAGCGACCGCTTCTTTGCCCGCAATTATCCCCATATTGATATTCGTGCCCTCAAGGAAAAAGACATCGTCACGTACGCTGCTATTGTTGCGAAGCTTGTTGAAATCGACTGCAAGGAGATTGCCGAACGTTCGGAGCTGGTGATTTGTTATTGGGATGATTCCGCGATGCGCGGCGCCGGCACAAAAGGAGAGTTGACGATGGCGAAATACTTCGGCAAACCCGTCTACATGGTTACGGCAATGCCGTACACAGAAATTCCCGGGTGGGTGTTGGGATGTACGACGCTGATCTTCTCGTCGTTTGAAGAGTTGAAGGAATTTCTCCTTCTGTAGGTTCCCTCGACAATTCCTCTCCTTGAATTTATCTCTTGGCCCCTTCGTTGTCAGTAGGTTGTCCTTGAACACCGCAACACGCGATACGACGTAGTGCCACTCACCAAACTGCAATTCTCTTTCGCCTTTTCTTACGATTATTCTTGACTTCTTGCTGCGATGATGTTATATTGCGGCCAGTCGAAGATGTTCCAAGCTTGCTCACTTTGGTTTAGTTGTTCTTTGACTTGGATGAGATTGTGGGATGGCGTGGCGACAGGGTTGTAGCTTCACCTTGGAAAGATGTCTCATCTCATCTCATCTCATCTCATCTCATCTCATCTCATCTCATCTCATCTCATCTCATCTCATCTCATCTCATCTCATCTCATCT